>Ga0308018_10000466_pt1 | contig 20914 bp, 15 predicted proteins | sample Neamet282_FD_203130 | JGI IMG/M metagenome (GOLD analysis project Ga0308018, IMG submission 203130) | Marine microbial communities from water near the shore, Antarctic Ocean - #282 | ecosystem: Environmental > Aquatic > Marine > Unclassified | place: Southern Ocean | collected 2014-10-01
GGCTTTTTTGGTTATCGAAGAACTAGGTCATCGTCCGGCTGCTGCTGTTGAGGACACCGTTGAAGATGAATTAGCTAAGCAGTTTGAGGTCGCTGAAAGTCAAACTAATGGTGAGCCGAGAGCTCCCATAGTTACAGTGATGGGCCATGTTGATCATGGTAAAACGTCATTACTAGATCGGATTAAAAAGACCCATGTAGCCTCAGGTGAAGCGGGTGGTATCACCCAACATATTGGCGCCTATCATGTGAACACTCCCAAAGGGATGGTCACATTCTTAGATACTCCAGGTCACGCAGCCTTTACTGCAATGCGGGCCCGGGGCGCTCAGGCTACCGATGTAGTTATCTTGGTGGTGGCAGCTGATGATGGCGTTATGCCGCAAACAGAAGAAGCTATCCAACATGCGCGTGCTGCTGGAGTACCTTTGGTGGTCGCTATTAATAAAATGGATAAAGAAGGCGCTGATTCTGAGAGAGTTACCAGTGAATTGGGTGCCAAAGATGTTATCCCTGAAGAGTGGGGTGGTGATACTCAGTTTATTAAAGTCTCCGCAGAGACCGGCGATGGCATTGATGAATTACTCGAAGCTGTGCTGTTGCAAGCTGAATTACTCGAGTTAACAGCACCTGTTGATGTGCCAGCGCGCGGCGTTATTGTTGAAGCGCGAGTGGACAAAGGCAGAGGAGTTGTTGCTACGGCGTTAGTGCAGCAAGGCACTTTGCGTAAGGGTGATTTCATGTTGGCTGGTGAAAGTGTCGGTAAGATTCGTGCTATGACAGATGAAATGAAAACCCCGATCACCGATGCTGGCCCTTCAATACCCGTTGAGATATTAGGTTTGGATGAGACTCCTAATGCGGGCGATGAGTTTTTTGTTGTTGAAGATGAACGCAAAGCGAAAGAAATTGCTGATTTGCGCGTGACTAAATCTCGTCATGATCGCATGTCTAGACAACAGGCCGCTAAACTAGAAAATATGTTCACTGATATGGGCGCTGATCAGGTAAGCAAGTTAAACTTGATTGTCAAGACTGACGTTCGCGGATCTCTGGAAGCTATTAATAGTGCGCTGAACGACTTTGCTACTGATGAAGTTGCCGTTGATATCGTCGCGTCGGGCGTAGGTGGCATTACCGAATCAGATATTAACCTAGCTCTGACAACTGGGGCCATCGTTCTAGGCTTTAACGTGAGAGCTGGTGGCTCAGCCAAAGCACTGGCTGAAAAAGAAGCAGTTGAGGTTCGCTACTACAGTATTATTTATAACCTTCTAGACGAAGTGAAGTTAGCTCTCTCAGGAATGCTGGCTCCAGAGACTCGCGAAGAGATTGTTGGTATAGCTCAGGTGCGTGATGTGTTCCGTTCGCCTAAGTTTGGTGCTATTGCTGGCTGCATGGTTACCGAGGGCTCTGTTTTCCGAAACAAGCCAATACGTGTTCTGCGCGATGACGTGGTGATCTATCAAGGTGAGCTGGAATCTTTGCGTCGGTTTAAGGATGAAGCTACTGAAGTTCGTAACGGTATGGAATGTGGTATCGGAGTCAAAGATTACAATGATGTTAAGACTGGTGATCTCATTGAAGTATATGACGTTACTGAAGTGAAGCGCTCTCTTTAAGTGATGCTTCGTAAACGACATTCAATCAGGTGTAATTAAAGACTGCCATGCCAAGAGAATTTACCCGAGCAGAGCGTGTTTCAGACGCTGTCCAACAAGAGTTGGCTGTACTGATTCGCGATGAAGTTCGTGATCCACGAGTGGGTATGGTAAGCGTCACTGATGTTGATGTTAGTCGAGATCTAGCTTACGCCAAAATACACGTCACCTTTATAGGCGACCATACTCAAAAAGAAATTGATGAGGCCATGGCTGCGCTGAATGGTGCTTCAGGGTATTTACGCAAATTACTTGCCGCCAGTATAAAGTTGCGCATTACGCCCAAACTTACTTTTCTATTCGATGAGAGCGGTCGCCGTGGGCAGCATTTATCCGCGTTGATTGATTATGCTATCTCAACGCAATCAGATGCGGACCAAGAGGGTTAATAAGCTTGGCTCGTAGACGTAATCGTGGTCGTTCGATCAATGGTATATTTTTACTTAATAAACCTCTGGGATTGTCCTCCAATCAAGCACTGCAGAGAGTAAAGAATCTATTTGACGCGAATAAAGCTGGACACACTGGAAGTCTCGATCCTTTAGCGACGGGTGTTCTGCCAATTTGCTTGGGAGAAGCGACGAAGTTTAGTCAGTTTCTATTGGATTCGGACAAACATTATCTTAGTACTTTCACTTTGGGCGTTAGCACAGAGACCGGTGATAGTGATGGCCAGATTCGTGGAGAACAGGATGCTTCTTCGATCACGCTCAGCCAAATCGAAAATACCGTTGACACGTTTAGGGGAGAGATTTGGCAAATACCCTCTATGTATTCAGCTCTAAAACATAATGGGCAGCCGCTATATAAGCTGGCTCGTCAGGGTATTGTAGTAGAGCGAGAAGCTAGGGCCATTAATGTTTTTAGCTATAAAATACTCGCGTTCCGGCCAGGTCAAACGGCACAGATGGATGTTGAAGTGCATGTTAGTAAGGGTACCTATGTTCGAAGTTTGGCGGAAGATCTTGGAGAGCTACTGGGTTGTGGCGCTCATGTTAGCGCGCTACATCGGCATGTTGCAGGGCCTTTTACCGATGATCAGACAATGACCCTTGAGGCGTTGGAAATAATTCGAGAAAATATAGAACCCAGTGGGCTAGATTACTTGCTAAAACCGATGGATATTGCTGTTGCAGACAGGATGGCGGTTGATTTATCTCCAATTGTGGCCAGTTATTTTCAGTTAGGGCAAGCAGTAATGTCGCCACAGGCCTTTCGTAATGGCCAAGAAGGGGATATAGTGCGCGTCTTTCGCGAAGGCGGGGACTTTTTGGGTGTTGGTGAAGTGACTGATGATGGAAAAGTAGCGCCAAAACGTTTGGTGGTTGAGGGGGCTTAAAGTCCCACCACAAGGCCCTTAAAGTTAGTAATTGAAGAATATAGTATTTAGGTAATAGAAAGTCTATTACCTTATAAATGCTGACGCATTAGCGTCAGATTTCAAGTTAGGTTGTCTGTAAATATGCGCGGGCAAGCCTGAATTTTTTTTAATCGCATGTTGGAGAAAATCATCATGGCACTAAGTGCAGAAGAAAAAGCAGCAATCGTAGCGGAATATGCTACCTGTGAAAATGATACAGGTTCACCTGAAGTTCAGGTTGCATTGCTCACCGTAAATATCAATAAGCTACAGGGCCATTTTGGCGATCACAAAAAAGATCACCATTCACGTCGTGGTTTAATTCGTATGGTTAATCAGCGTCGTAAATTACTTGATTATTTGAAGAGTAAGAATATCGAGCGGTATGGCCAGCTAATTAAGAAGCTTGGTTTACGACGATAAGTGTTCATGGTGCGGCTCCTTCAATCGGGGCCGCACTGTTAATGAGCGCATAATTTAATTGTCTGAACAGGATGTCTGTGTCTATGCTGATCGAGTTACTTATGACTACCATTTTCTGGTCGCTATAAGTAACCCGAGCAGCGCACTATCAGGACCTCAGTAAGGCGCCATAAGGTAAACAAACAAAGGTAAAATTATGAATCCTTTAATTAAGAAGTTTCAATACGGTAATCATACCGTTACTTTAGAGACTGGCCGCATTGCCCGACAGGCAACCGGTGCAGTGTTATGTTCAATTGATAATACCTCAGTACTTTGTACTGTTGTTGGTGCAAGAGAAGCCAAAGCAGGTATGGATTTTTTCCCGCTTGGCGTTCACTACGTTGAGAAAGCGTACGCTGCAGGGAAAATCCCCGGTGGTTTCTTTAAGCGCGAAGGTCGTCCAAATGAGAAAGAGACGCTGACTTCACGTCTTATTGATCGACCTATCCGTCCTCTTTTCCCCAATGGCTTTAAGAATGAAGTACAGGTTGTCTGTACGGTAATGTCTGCTGAGAAAAATATTGATCCAGATATTGCAGCAATGATTGGTACTTCAGCTGCACTTTCTATTTCTGGTATTCCTTTTAATGGCCCAATCGGCGGTGCTCGAGTGGGATATACAGACGAGCAAGGTTATCTGCTCAATCCAACTTATAGCGAACTCGCTGATTCTTCATTGGATATGATTGTAGCCGGCACTAAGGACGCAGTTCTAATGGTTGAATCTGAAGCTAGCGAGCTATCAGAAGATACTATGTTGGGCGGTGTGTTATTTGCTCACCAAGAAATGCAGGCTGTAATTAGTGTTATTGAAGAACTTGTTGCTGAAGCAGGTAAGCCGCGCTGGGATTGGCAGCTCGAAGAAGAGAACGCTGACCTTAAGGCGGCATTAACTGCTTCTGTTGGCACTGAATTGGATGCTGCCTATCAGGTGGTTGACAAGCAGGCTCGTGTGGTCAGCGTTAATGCTCTTCGCGACCGTGCTACAGCTGAATTAACATCAGAAGATGGCCATTCTAAAGACGATTTAAAAGATGCGTTTAAGAAGCTCGAGAAAAATATTGTTCGTGGCCGAATTATTCGCGGTGAGCCGCGTATTGATGGACGTGACACCAAGACCGTTCGTGGGATTAATGTTGAAGTGGGTATTCTTGATCGAGTTCATGGATCGGCACTGTTTACCCGTGGCGAGACTCAGGCAATTGTTGCTGCGACACTTGGTTCTACGCGTGATGCGCAGATGATTGATGCTCTTGAGGGTCGTCGTGATGATCCTTTCATGTTGCACTATAATTTCCCTCCTTACTCAGTAGGTGAGTGTGGCCGCATCGGTTTTACTAGCCGTCGTGAAGTAGGCCATGGTCGATTGGCTCGTCGCGGCATTAATGCCGTATTGCCTAACCCTGAAGACTTTCCTTACGCCATTCGCGTAGTGTCAGAGATCACTGAGTCAAATGGCTCTAGCTCTATGGCATCTGTGTGTGGTTCAAGCCTGGCATTAATGGACGCTGGTGTACCTCTTAAAGCGCCTGTTGCTGGTATCGCTATGGGTCTGGTTAAAGAAGATGAAGGATTTGCCGTACTGACTGATATTCTGGGTGATGAGGATCATCTTGGTGATATGGACTTTAAAGTCGCCGGAACTGCTGCGGGCATAACTGCTTTACAGATGGATATCAAAATTGAAGGTATCACTGAAGAGATTATGGAAATTGCCCTTGAACAGGCTATGGAAGCGCGCCTCTATATTCTTGACGAGATGAACAAAGTACTTAGTTCGGGTCGGGATGAAGTGGCAGAAACAGCGCCGCGTATGGGTATGCTGCAAATTGATTCAGATAAGATTCGTGATGTGATTGGCAAAGGTGGCGCGACTATCCGTGGTCTGTGTGAAGAGCATAATTCGACTATCGATATTAATGATGACGGAGCAGTGAAAATTTACTCAGAAGATACTGAGGGTCTTAATGCTGCAATGGACGCCATCAAGGCAATTGTTGCTGATCCTGTGCCGGGCACTATTTACGATGGTAAAGTTGTTCGAATTGTTGATTTTGGCGCCTTCGTTAACTTTATGCCGGGTACAGATGGACTTGTGCATATCTCACAGATCGCTCAAGAGCGTGTCGCTAAGGTTACTGATTACTTGACCGAAGGCCAAGATATTAGGGTCAAAGTGACAGAGATCGACAACCGTGGCCGTGTGAAGCTATCAATCAAAGAAGCACAACTTGAAGAGGGCACAGTGCCTGAAACAGCGCCAGTTGAAGCAGCACCAACTGAAGCTGCAGAGAAAGAGCAAGAGCCGGACGCATAGGATCTTGTTATTTATAAAACCCCAGTATTTAACTGGGGTTTTTTTTGCTTATAATTTGGCACTTCCTCAATTTAAGAGAACTAGGTTGAAGCTAAGCTCAGCAGCTCTGACGCATGCGAGAGGGATTGATCGGTGACTTTAGCACCCCCCAGCATGCGAGCTAGTTCTTCGACGCGCTGTTGATGGTCAAGGGGCGACATGAGTGATTCTGCACTATTCTCTTCAATGACTTTACTGGCTCTATAATGGTGGTGGGCATGCGCCGCCACCTGGGGCTGGTGAGTAACACTGATAACCTGGCCACGTTCACCTAATTGCTTGAGTAGCTGCCCAACAATATCCGCGGTACTTCCGCCAATACCGACATCGACCTCATCAAATACGAGGGTTGGAATTTTCGAGTGACTGGCGGCAACCACCTGAATGGCTAGACTAACGCGAGAGAGCTCTCCCCCTGAGGCTATTTTGGCCAACATTTTGTGCGGTTGTCCTGGGTTCGTCGCTAGCAGGAACTCAATTTCTTCGAGGCCACTCGAGCGATATTCTCCAGTATTGGCGGGGGTAAGCTGTATTAATAATTCTGCACCTTCCATAGATAATCGATGCAGCTGCTCGTTTATTTCTAAGGCCATTGTTATTGCAGCTTTATTTCGGGCGGTACTAAGTTTTTTAGCGGCTCTTTCGAAGGTGGATGCTAATTCGGCGAGCTGATGTTGCAGTGATTCAACATTATCGCTACCACCCATTAAGCTACTTAGTTCTGTTCCTAGCGTACTAAGAGTGTCAGCTAATTGGTCAGGGTTAACTCTATGTTTGCGGGCTAATTGAAAAATAACTGATAGCTGGTCTTCTACCAGTTGAAGCCGTTCAGGGTTTGCTTCGAATCGATCGACATGATGTTCTATTTCCCTAGTGGCCTCCTCAACTTGAATAAGGCCGCTCTGAAGTAATTCTTCAGCACTTACTAATGCTTCAGGCTTGTGTTTGAGCCCAGTTAAAATAGCAATGGCTCGGTTGAGGCCATCGCGTATATTAAAACCTTCGGTTTGGTCGCAGATTGCCAGCAGGCTGTGGCTGTCTTGCAATATCTGTTCGGCATTTGCGAGAGTTTGCTGCTCAGTTTCGAGCTTTTTTAGTACGCTAGGATCTAGATCGAGTTCTTTCAGCTCATTGACCTGAAAGCTGAGTAAATCTTTACGTGCGAGTAGTTCATCTGCGCGATTCATCAATTCTGATAACTTTTTTTCAACTTTATGCCATTCACGAAAATGTTCGCCGACTTGTATCGCTAAATCCCCTGCAGAAGCATATTCATCTACTAATTTGCGGTGGGTCTCTTTGCGCAATAGAGACTGATGCTCATGCTGGCTATGAATATCCGCCACCATATCGCCCAACTGCTGGAGCTGCTGCATGGTGCAGGGTTGGCCGTTAATATAACCTCTTGAGCGGCCCTCTGAGGTATAAATACGGCGTAGAATACAACTTTCATCGATATCAAAGTCGTGAAATTCCATCCACAGTTGAGCGTCCTCTATAGCACTGATGTCAAAGCTTGCGGTGATTTCTGCACGTTCTTTTCCATGGCGAATGGTCCCGCTGTCTGCTCGATCCCCCAGAGCCATACCCAACGCGTCGAGCACCAGTGATTTTCCAGCACCGGTTTCACCGGTAATAGCAGTCGTACCCTTAAAAAATTCAATTTCAAGGGATTCTACTAAGGTGTAATTACGGATATTAATTGAAACAAGCAAAATTTTATCACCAAATAGTTAATAGATGCCCATCAGAGTAGATTAATCAGCGGTCATCGCTTGAAACTTGGGAGTTTGTCCCAATATATGTAGCCATAGGGTAATGGTAACCAAGCATCTAATCAATAATCTTGAACATTAGTGTATTTAGTGACAAAGAAATCGAGGAAAAAAGCATGCAAGATGAAGTAAATAGTGGTGAGGAAAAAACGGTCGACTCTTCCGAAGCTCCCGCTGAGGATACTGCAACTCAAACTGAGAAAATTAATGCAGAAATTGTTGAAGAGCTTCTCAATGATGATGTGTTGACCGAGGCGGAAAACCTGCAAGAACAAGTTAGTAACGCAAATGACCAGGTACTGCGGATTCAGGCCGAAATGCAGAATATGCGACGTAGAGCCGAGCGTGATGTGGAAAATGCACATAAATTTGCATTGGATAAATTCACAGCTGAGCTATTGCCGGTCGTCGACAACCTAGAGCGCGCTCTAGGCACGATTGAAGATTCTGATAAGGCTCAACAGGCGGTTTCTACAGGTTTAGAGTTGACGTTAAAGTCATTCTTTGATGTTTTTACTCGTTTTAAAATTGAAGCCATCGATCCTGCCGGTCAACCATTTGACGCGGACCTTCACCAAGCAGTGAGTATGGTCCCTAATACTGATGTGGAGCCCAATACTGTGTTGGACGTGTTTCAGAAAGGTTACACCTTGAATGGTCGTTTGGTTAGGCCGGCCATGGTAGTGGTATCCAAAGCAAGTTAATTGAATTATTGGTTTAGGTGCCCTTGAATTTACTAAAAATGCACCCACATAAAGACCAAGCAATAAATTTTTAAAGACAATGCCTTAAACAGGCTTTATGACAAGTAACGGAGAGAGAAGTGATGGGAAAGATTATCGGAATTGATTTGGGAACGACGAATTCATGTGTTGCCGTGCTCGAAGGAGATAAACCCAAGGTAATTGAAAATTCGGAGGGTGCGCGCACTACTCCATCTGTGGTTGCCTATGTTGACGGTGGCGAGATCTTGGTTGGCCAGTCTGCTAAACGACAGGCTGTGACGAATCCGGAAAATACGGTTTATGCAGTTAAGCGTCTAATTGGCCGTCGCTTTGAAGATAAAGTGGTTAAAAAAGATATTAAAATGGTGCCTTATAAAATCGTCAAAGCTGATAACGGCGATGCATGGGTTGAGATTAAGGGCGATAGCAAAGCTGCGCCGCAGATTTCTGCTGAAATCCTAAAGAAGATGAAGAAAACGGCTGAAGACTATCTGGGTGAAAAAGTAACTGAGGCGGTTATTACCGTTCCAGCTTATTTTAATGACTCACAACGTCAAGCAACCAAAGATGCTGGGCGAATAGCTGGATTAGACGTAAAGCGTATTATTAATGAGCCAACAGCTGCGGCGTTGGCTTATGGTATGGATAAAAGTGCAGGTGATAGTGTTGTTGCTGTTTACGATCTGGGTGGTGGCACTTTTGACATCTCGATCATTGAAATAGCTGATGTCGACGGTGAAAAGCAATTTGAAGTATTAGCAACTAATGGTGACACATTTCTAGGTGGTGAAGACTTCGATATGCGCTTGATCGAGCATTTATCAGATGAATTCAAGAAAGACAGTGGCATTGATTTACATGGCGATCCATTGGCAATGCAGCGTCTAAAAGAGTCTGCCGAGAAAGCAAAAATCGAGTTGTCGTCGAGCCAGCAAACGGAAGTTAATTTACCTTATATTACCGCTGATGCTACCGGCCCAAAGCACTTGGTTGTTAAGTTGACTCGCGCCAAGCTTGAATCATTGGTCTTAGATTTGGTTGAACGTTCATTGAAACCGCTCCAGGTCGCTCTAGACGATGCAAAGCTTGGGAAAAATAAGATAGATGAAATTATCTTAGTGGGCGGTCAGACTCGTATGCCTTTGGTGCAAGAAAAAGTAACCGCCTTTTTCGGAAAAGAGCCGCGAAAAGATGTTAATCCCGACGAAGCAGTCGCCGTTGGTGCTGCGTTACAGGGTGCAGTCTTGTCTGGTGATGTGACTGACGTATTGTTACTTGATGTAACTCCCTTAAGCTTGGGTATAGAAACTATGGGTGGTGTGGCGACACCAGTGATCGAGAAAAACACGACGATCCCGACCAAAAAATCACAAATTTTCTCTACCGCTGATGACAACCAGTCTGCCGTAACTATTCACGTTGTTCAGGGTGAGCGCAAGCAAGCAACAGGTAATAAATCATTGGGTCGTTTCGACTTAGCCGATATTCCGCCGGCTCCGCGCGGGATGCCGCAGATTGAAGTGACCTTTGATATTGATGCTAACGGTATTCTGCATGTTGGTGCTAAGGATAAAGCCACTGGTAAAGAGCAGTCGATCATTATCAAGGCGTCCTCGGGATTGTCTGATGAAGAAATCGATGCAATGGTAAAGGATGCCGAAGCTAATGCAGCTGAAGATCAGAAGTTTGAAGAGGTGGTTCAAGCACGTAATACCGCCGATGGTTTGGCTCACGCCGCCAAGAAAACTCTTGAGGAAGCTGGAGATAAGGCCTCTGACGAAGAGAAGTCGGCCATCGAAGCCGCCATTAAGCAGGTTGAAGAAGCTGTTCAGGGCGATGATAAAGAGGCCATCGATGAAGCAGCTAAAGTTCTATCTGAAGCATCATCTGGTTTAGCCCAGAAGATGTATGCAGAGCAAGCTGAAGCGGGTGAGCAAGCAGCAGGCGAAGAGCCGGCAGGTGATGATGCAATGGATGCAGAGTTTGAAGAAGTTAAAGATGAGAAAGAAGAGGATACAAAAGAAGATAGTAAGTAACTACTATCGGTAAGTATCTTACCCTGTCTCTAATTAGGCGTGAAAAGAATTTCGAAGAGAGTTTCGAGAGGACTTTCGCGCTTATTTTTTTAAGGTTTTATAGTCAGCCAATAAGATTTGGCCATTCAGTTTGGGAAGACGTTTAAATTATGGCAAAACGCGATTATTACGAAGTGCTAGGAGTTGATAAGAATGCCTCTGATCAGGAAGTAAAGAAGGCATTTCGTCGTATAGCGATGAAGTTTCATCCCGACCGCAATTCTGATGACAAAAACTCCGATCAAAAATTCAAAGAAGCACAAGAAGCCTATGAGGTTTTAGGTGACGAAGAGAAGAAATCCGCTTACGACCGTTTCGGTCACGCCGGTGTTGATCAAAATGGCGGTGGACATGGTGCTGCTGGGTTCAGTGATGTATTTGGAGATGTATTTGGTGATATTTTTGGCGGTGGCGGTGGCGGGCGTGGCCGTGGTGGACCGGCTCGAGGTTCCGATTTGCGCTATGACCTTCAGTTAGATTTAGAAGACGCAGTTAAAGGTAAGACCATTCAGATCGACGTTCCAACAATGACGCACTGCGATCCCTGTGGTGGCTCAGGAGCAAGAAAAGGGACTTCTCCCATTACCTGTGATACCTGCGGCGGTGCTGGCCAGGTACGTATGTCCCAAGGATTCTTTTCGGTTCAGCAGGCATGCCCAAAATGCCGAGGCCGAGGAAAGATGATTTCAGATCCCTGTGGAAGTTGTCATGGCCAGGGTGTAAAGGAAGAGCGAAAGACCCTGTCGGTTAAAATCCCTGCTGGGGTTGATACAGGTGATCGTATTCGGCTTGCTGGAAAGGGTGAGGCGGGACCACAAGGAGGGCCGGAAGGCGACCTCTACGTTGAGATGCATGTTCGTGAGCATTCTATTTTTGTTCGTGATGGCAGTCATTTGCATTGTGAAGTTCCAATTAGCTTTGCTCAGGCCGCGTTAGGGGGTGACCTTGAAGTTCCAACCCTCTCTGGGAAAGTGAAGCTAAAGATTCCAGCGGAAACTCAAAGTAGCAAATTATTCCGTTTGCGAGGTAAGGGTGTTGCGCCCGTTAGGGGTGGGGCTCAGGGCGATTTATTGTGTCGTGTGGTAGTTGAGACGCCAGTTAATTTAAGTGCAGAACAGTGTGAACTATTAAAAACCTTCGACGATAGTCTAGCTGGAAATAGTAAGCATTCACCTCGCAGTACAAGCTGGTTCGACGGTGTAAAAAGTTTTTTCGATAATCTAACCAGATGAAGGTAAAGTGTTGGGCTTGGTGAAAACCTAAAGTCCGTTAATATCTCTTTGGGAGTTTTGTTGTGAGCAATATCGCTATTACTGGGGCCGGTGGCCGGATGGGTAAAGCCTTGATTGAGGCTATTGCAGGCACTGATGGCATGCAACTTACTGTCGCTGTTGAACATTCGGAGAGTTCACTCATTGGCGTTGACGCAGGTGAAGCTTCTGGTCTAGGGCGCAATAACGTGGCAGTGGTGAGCTCCTTAGAAGAGCTTGCTGATTCATTTGATGTTCTGATCGATTTCAGTGTTCCAGTAGCTACAGTTGAGAATGCTGAGTTTTGTCGGCGCCATGGCAAAAAGATGGTGATCGGTACTACTGGTCTATCGACTGATCAAGTCCAGATCATTCAACAGGCTAGTGATTATACAGCTATCTGCATGGCTTCGAATTTTTCCACTGGTGTAAATTTATGTTTCAAGCTAGCTGCATTAGCAGCCTCAGTGCTTGGGGCTGATGCTGATGTTGAAATTAGCGAAGCTCACCATCGGAATAAAATAGATGCTCCGTCCGGTACAGCATTATCCCTTGGTGAATCTGTGGCTGGTGCTTTGGGTCGAAATTTAGATGAAGTTGCTGTTTATGACCGGCAAGATCTGACCAGTGTTCGAGGGAGCGAAGCTATCGGATTTTCGGTTGTTAGGGCTGGCGATATCGTGGGTGATCATACTGTGTTGTTTGCGTCTGAAGGGGAGCGTGTCGAAATTACGCATAAAGCTTCTAGTCGTATGGCCTTCGCTCTTGGTGCAATCCGCGCATCTAAATGGATAGATAAGCAACCAGTGGGCTTATTTGATATGCAGGACGTCTTGGGTCTCAAGTAAAAAACGCGATTTACCGGTTCATCTTAATTTAAGAGTGAATTTTTCATACAGATAAATAGACAATATACCCCCCTTTCCCTATACTGTTCGGCTAACACCGCAGCACTAAAAAGCGGTCTCGTTCTGAGAGGTTAGCGTACAGCAGAATATTTTAATTAAGCGAGATGAGACAAATTGTTTCATCTCGCTTTTTTGCAAAAATAGGTAAAACTCTGCTACCACTTTCGGATTTGTTTATATAGCGTTGGCTAATATAAGCGAAACATCTACTATTTAGGAGGTTGTGTGAATTCCCAGACTTACCGGGAAGCCGTACTTGCGCTAGCAGACGGAACAATTTTCAGAGGAACTGCCATTGGTGCAGATGGGTCCTCTGTTGGTGAAATCGTTTTTAATACAGCCCTTTCGGGATATCAGGAAATTCTTACTGATCCCTCATATGCTCGTCAGATCGTAACGCTTACTTATCCCCATATCGGCAACGTCGGTGTGAATAAGGAAGATGAGGAGTCAGACCAGATCTGGGCAGCGGGCCTTGTTATTCGAGACTTGCCACTATTGGTTTCAAATTTTCGTAGTGAACAGAACCTCGATGACTACTTGAAAGAAAAAGGCATTCTTGGAATCGCCGATATCGACACCCGCAAGTTGACGCGCATACTACGTGAAACTGGCGCCCAGAGCGGTTGCATTATGGCCGGCGAGGTCAGTGATGAGCAGGCACTTGCTTCTGCTAAACAGTTTGCTGGTCTCAAAGGTATGGACCTGGCTAAAGAAGTGACTACCGTCACTAGCTATCAATGGTCTGAGCACAGTTGGGAATTGGGTGTTGGCCACAAAAACCAAGAGGCTAGCACCACTAAATTTAAGGTTGTGGCTTACGATTACGGCGTTAAGCGCAATATTCTACGTATGCTTGTCGATCGTAGCTGCGAACTGATCGTTGTTCCAGCACAGACGTCCGCGGCAGATGTTCTGGCAATGAATCCCGATGGTATATTCCTGTCTAATGGCCCTGGCGATCCAGAGCCTTGCGACTATGCTATTCAGGCTATTACTGAAATCCTCGAAACCGATATTCCAGTTTTTGGCATATGTTTGGGCCACCAACTTTTAGCGCTGGCCTCGGGCGCCACAACGGTAAAGATGAAGTTTGGCCACCATGGTGCTAACCATCCAGTTGAAGATCTTAAACATAAGGTGGTAATGATCACCAGCCAAAATCACGGTTTTGCCGTTGATGAATCCAGTTTACCAGCTAACCTGGTTGCTACGCATCGCTCGTTATTTGATGGTTCGCTGCAGGGTATTCATCGTACTGACAAACCAGCATTTAGCTTTCAGGGTCACCCTGAAGCTAGCCCTGGCCCCCATGAAGCAGCAGTACTGTTTGACCACTTTATCGAACTAATGGAAGCCAAACGCTAGGCGCTTGCGGAGAAAACATGCCAAAAAGAACTGACATAAAAAGCATCCTAATACTTGGCGCTGGTCCAATTATTATTGGTCAGGCCTGTGAGTTTGACTACTCCGGCGCCCAGGCCTGTAAAGCGCTTCGTGAAGAAGGCTTTAGGGTAATTCTGGTGAACTCTAATCCAGCAACGATTATGACTGATCCGGCGATGGCCGATGCCACCTACATTGAGCCGGTAGAATGGCGCACCGTGGCACGTATTATTAAACAGGAGCGGCCAGATGCATTACTACCCACTATGGGTGGTCAGACGGCACTGAACTGTGCGCTGGATCTTGCCAAGCATGGTGTGCTGGATGAATTCGATGTAGAGATGATTGGCGCCAACGCCGATGCGATCGATAAAGCCGAAGATCGTGAGCGCTTTGACAAAGCTATGAAAGCGATTGACTTGGATACGCCTAATTCGGGTATAGCTCATAGCTTGGAAGAAGCCGTCCAAGTTGCTGACCGATTTGGCTTTCCTTGCATTATTCGACCATCCTTTACCATGGGTGGTTCCGGCGGAGGCATTGCCTATAACCGCGAAGAATTCGAAACAATTTGTCGTCGTGGTCTTGACCTTTCACCAACTAACGAACTGCTCATCGATGAGTCTCTGATTGGTTGGAAAGAGTTTGAAATGGAAGTGGTTCGCGACCGCAAAGACAATTGTATTATTGTCTGCGCTATCGAAAACCTAGACCCTATGGGTATTCATACTGGTGACTCAATTACCGTTGCACCCGCGCAGACACTGACCGACAAAGAATATCAAATCATGCGTAATGCCTCGATTAAGGTATTGCGTGAGATTGGGGTAGAGACGGGCGGGTCCAATGTACAGTTTGCCGTCAATCCTGATGATGGTCGACTGATCGTTATTGAGATGAACCCCAGAGTATCTCGTTCATCAGCGCTGGCCTCAAAAGCTACTGGCTTCCCAATTGCGCGAGTAGCAGCCAAGCTGGCTGTGGGTTATACCCTCGATGAATTACAAAATGAAATCACTGGGGGTGCTACGCCGGCTTCATTTGAGCCTAGCATCGACTATGTAGTGACCAAGATTCCACGTTTTGCCTTTGAGAAATTTGACCAGGCAGACCAGAGTTTAACCACACAGATGAAATCTGTGGGCGAGGTTATGGCTATTGGTCGAACTTTTCAGGAATCCATGCAAAAGGCATTGCGTGGTCTGGAAGTGGGTGTTGCTGGATTCGACCCTGTGCTCGATCTAGACGATGAAAACTCCGCAGCAGTGTTGAGAAATGAACTTGCAGTAGCGGGTCCAGATCGCATCTGGTATCTCGCCGACGGATTCCGTCAGGGCATGAGTGTAGAAGAAATTTTTTCCATCACTAAGGTTGATCGTTGGTTCCTAGTGCAGATTGAAGACATTATTAAAGATGAGATGAGTTTGCAGGGTACAGTACTTGCCGATCTCACCAAACAGGCGCTTTACCGTCTTAAACGCAAAGGTTTTGCCGACCGTCGATTGGCCGATATTTTAGGTTGCAGCGAAACTCAAATGCGTGAAGTCCGTTACGGCTTTGACATGCATCCAGTGTATAAACGGGTTGATACCTGTGCTGCCGAGTTCGCAACAGATACAGCTTATATGTACTCTACTTACGAGGAAGAGTGCGAAGCGCGCCCCAGTGACAAAGATAAAATTATGATCTTAGGTGGCGGTCCCAATAGGATAGGTCAAGGTATTGAGTTTGATTACTGCTGTGTTCACGCGGCTCTGGCTATGCGCGAAGATGGTTATGAAACCATTATGGTCAACTGTAATCCAGAGACCGTATCCACAGATTACGACACCTCAGATCGATTGTTCTTTGAGCCTGTTACTTTAGAAGATGTACTAGAAATTGTACGCGTAGAAAAACCCAAAGGTGTGGTTGTTCAGTTCGGCGGCCAGACGCCACTTAAGCTGGCGCGAGCCCTTGAAGCTGCAGGCGTACCTATAGTAGGTACTACGCCAGATGCTATTGACCGCGCCGAAGATCGTGAACGCTTCCAGCACATGATCGACAAGCTCGGTCTTTTGCAGCCACGTAATGCAACTGCCCGCAGCCCAGACCAGGCTGTTGAGTTAGCTAAAGAAATTGGTTATCCATTGGTTGTACGCCCGTCCTATGTACTGGGTGGCCGCGCCATGGAAATCGTCTACAAAGAAGATGAGTTGCGTCATTATATGAAGACTGCGGTGCAGGTATCTGATGATAGTCCCGTACTGCTCGATTTCTTCCTGCCCAATGCCATTGAGATGGATGTGGATGCCGTCAGTGATGGTAAACAGGTAGTGATTGGCGCGATTATGCAGCATATTGAACAGGCCGGCATTCACTCCGGTGATTCTGCCTGTTCACTGCCGCCTTACAGCATCAGTGAAGATATTCAAAATAATATGCGTGAAGTGTGTCGTAAGATGGCTGTTGAGTTAGGTGTGCGCGGACTGATGAATGTTCAATTAGCATTGCAAGATGGCAAGATCTATGTGATTGAAGTTAACCCTCGCGCCTCGCGCACAGTGCCCTTTGTATCTAAGTGTATTGGTGCTTCATTAGCAAAAGTAGCGGCTCGTTGTATGGTTGGCCAGACCCTTGAATCGCAGAACTTTACCAAAGAAATCATTCCACCATACTTCAGTGTTAAAGAAGCAGTTTTTCCATTCAATAAATTTCCCGGCATCGACCCCATTCTTGGACCAGAGATGAAGTCTACCGGTGAAGTGATGGGCGTTGGCGAAACCTTTGCAGAGGCCTATGGCAAAGCAGAACTGGGCGCTAGCGACGAAATTCCGGCTAAGGGCACGGTCTTAATAAGTGTTCGTGAGCGCGATAAAGAACAGCTCCCAGCGCTGGCTAAAAAGTTTCATAATCTTGGGTTTAAGTTGATTGCAACCAAGGGCTCGGCAGAGGTTATCGAGAAGTCCGGCTGTACTGTGCAGATTGTCAATAAAGTGAAAGAGGGGCGACCACATATTGTCGATATGATCAAAAGTGATAAGATTGATCTAATCGTCAATACCACTGAAGGGCGTCAGGCAATCTCTGACTCATCGACTATTCGCTCCAGCGCCGAACAACATCGCGTTTATTACACCACCACCATGGCCGGTGGCAGTGCAGTTTGTGAAGCGCTAGGATTTAGCCGAGCGGTTGAAGGTAAAATTAAAGTGCGCAGCTTACAGTCGCTGCACAAGGAAATTAGCTAATGCAAAAAAATGCAATGACAGTAGAGGGTGAAGCCGCTTTACGAAAAGAGTTAAATCATCTTATTAAAGTGGTGCGTCCAGGAATTATTGAGGCTATCGCCACTGCTCGTGAGCATGGTGATCTTAAAGAAAATGCCGAGTATCATGCCGCGCGTGAGCAGCAGAGTTTTGCTGAAGGTCGTATTCAAGATGTCGAAGGCAAACTATCAAACTCACAGATTATTGATATATCCAAGATGCCTCAGGGTGACCGTGTGATTTTTGGTTCGTTAGTCACCATCATCAATGTCGATACCGAGGAAACGGTCAGTTATCGGCTTGTCGGTGACGACGAAGCTGACGTGAAAATGGGAAAAATTTCCTATCAGTCACCAATTGCACGGGCTCTAATCAGTAAGGAAATCGGTGATGTTGTCGTAGTTAAAGCACCCAGTGGTGATGTCGAATATGAAATTGACGATGTGGTTTACAAATAAGCGTAACGTTTAAGTATTAGCTGACAGTAAAAATACCATCAACGCTTTTTGTGCGTGTAAGCGATTTTCGGCTTCATCCCAAACTACCGAAATATTTTCATCTTCCAGTAGCGCTCCAGAAACCTCTTCCTCACGATGCGCAGGCAGGCAATGCATAAAGATTGCCTTATCAGCGGCATGTGCCATCAGTTCATGGTTGACCTGAAAGCCAGCAAATTTTTCCAGTCTAACGTGCAGTTCAGAATCCTGACCCATAGAGGTGAAGACATCAGTGGTGACGAGACTTGCTCCGCTTACAGCTTCTACTGGGTTACGTGTAATTGTTACTCGATCACCAGCCTCAGCGACCAGTTTTGCATTGGGCTCATAGCCCTCTGGGCAGGCAATATTTAATTGAAAGCCGAGTACTATGGCGGCGTTAATCCATGAGTGACACATATTATTACCATCACCAATCCAGGCTACCGTCTTACCCTCAATCGGACCGCGGTGTTCAGTATAAGTTTGAATGTCGGCCAGTAGCTGGCAGGGGTGATACTGATCAGTGAGAGCATTAATTACAGGCACTTTTGAATATTGAGCAAAGCGCTCGATGATGTCGTGACCAAAGGTTCTAATCATCACTATATCAACCATGCGTGATATTACACGGGCAGAATCTTCAATGGGTTCGCCGCGCCCCAGTTGCGAATCAACGGGCGATAGAAACAAAGCGTCGCCGCCTAACTGTGCCATACCCGCTTCAAATGAAACTCTGGTTCGGGTTGATGGCTTTTCAAAAACCATAGCCAGCACTTTGCCCTTAAAAATCTGCTCTTCACGACCTTCCCGACGTGCAGCTTTCATCTCAATAGCAAGCTTGATAATGTGATTGAACTCAGCAGCATTAAGATCGCGTAGAGTAAGGAAGTGTCTAATAGTCATAAATTAGTCCTTATTAAAGGCTTTAATCAGCGGGGCCAAAATAGCAACCAACAGATCTGCTTCATCATCTGTCATAATAAATGGCGGTAACAGTCTGATAACTGACTCTGCAGTAACGTTGATTACGAGGCCTTTGGACATGGCCATACCAAACAGTGATTTACAGGGTTTATTTAGTTCAATACCTATCATACAGCCGAGACCGCGGATGTCTTTAACATGCTCTACACCAGCAAGTTCAGAACGAAGACCCGACATAATGCGCTCTCCCACCACAGTTGCCCGATCGAGTAATCCGTCAGCTTGGATCGTATTAATAGTAGCTAGTGCAGCCGCGCAGGCTAGCGGGTTACCGCCAAAAGTGGAACCGTGATTACCTGGCTGTAATAGATCGGCTGCCTTTCCTGATGCGAGACAGGCTCCAATAGGCATACCATTACCTAAACCCTTTGAGGTCGTTACCACATCGGGGGTGATCCCACTATGCTGATAGCAAAAATATTGCCCTGTTCTACCATTACCAGTTTGGACTTCATCCAACATGAGTAACCAGTCTTTTTCATCGCAGAACTCACGTAATTTACTTAGGTAATCATCTGAGACAATTCGTATTCCACCTTCACCCTGAATAGGTTCGACGAAAATCGCACAAATGTTGGGATTGTTGTCAGCTATTATACTGAGACACTCAATATCGTTAAAAGGTGCTCGTACAAATCCGCTCACTAAGGGTTCAAAGCCAGCCTGCACTCGCCGACCACCAGAGGCGCTTAGAGTGGCCAATGTACGGCCATGAAAAGCATTATCCATCACCAACACGGTGGGCAATTTTAGGCCCTTTTTGTTACCGAAAAGACGAGCCATTTTAATGGCCGCTTCATTTGCTTCGGCTCCCGAGTTGCCGAAAAAGACCTTACTCATACCCGATGCGAGACATAGTTTTTCAGCTAACGCCTCTTGATTCGGAATAGCAAAAAAGTTTGAACAATGGGTTAACACGTTAGCTTGTTCAGCAATTGCTTTGGCAACAGATGGATGCGAATGGCCGAGTCCACAAACAGCGATACCAGAAAGAGCATCAAGATATTTTTTACCTTTGTCATCCCACAACCAAGCACCCTCACCTTTAACAAGGGTAGCGGCTCTGGGACCATACGTATTCATTAATACGGGCGATATCATGAAAAACTTTAGCCTTTCCTATTTATGACTGGAATAAAAAAAGGCAGCTACGCTGCCCCTTTACTTGGTAGTAAATGATAGCTTGCTTTGTTTAGACTCGCAACAGCCACGAAATTTAGCTTTATAAGGCTGTTTAGTACTAAAATGCGTTAATCAGGGCTAAGCATTATTTATTTTAAGCATTAGATTTAAAATAAACAGGCTCAATAGTGTTACCGGAGATTGAAAAGGTTTAAAATAGTCTACCCACAGGCAATCACCAATATAGGCAAGACGTAATGGACATAATGGAAACCATCCGTGACCAAGTAGAAAATAACTCAGTACTTCTTTATATGAAAGGTTCTCCCAATCAGCCTCAGTGTGGGTTTTCTGCTCGGACAGTGCAGGCTCTAATGTCCTGTGGTCATCGTTTCGCCTACGTAGATATTCTATCTAATCCAGAGATAAGGGCGAATTTACCGCTCTACGGCAATTGGCCTACCTTTCCTCAGTTGTGGGTGGGTGGAGAGTTGATCGGTGGCTGTGATATCGTCATAGAGATGCAGGAAAAAGGCGAGCTGAAAGAATTGTTAGATGAAGAGCTTAGTAAAGAAGACGCTAATTAATCGTGATTAGCGCTCTTGTAATTGTTCCTTACAGATACAAGTCCACATAAAGACTAAGGCGTAGCAATAGCACTTCCCAAATACTAATGATAATGATAATGATTCTTATTGACTATTTAAATAAGAGTGATTATTATTCTCATCGGGTTATGGGAGAAGCGATTTCCGTAGTATTAAAAATCTCTCCGCCTCCAAATAGAAGGCTACTTGTCTGATCTAGGTCAGCTTAGACCAACTGTACTTTTTTTGAGACTTTATATTAACAAAGGAATAATCATGATCACCAATTCAATTTTATCAAAAATGCTTGTCGCCTTTTTACTGATCGCTCTAGCGGGCTGTGGCGGTGGCGGTAGCAGTACACCTCCAGATTCTGATGGGGACGGCGTAGCAGATGCGAGTGATGCCTTCCCTAATGATCCAAATGAAACAACAGATTCTGACGGAGATGGCGTTGGTAACAATGCTGATGCCTTCCCTGATGATCCAAATGAAACAACAGATTCTGACGGAGATGGCGTTGGTAACAATGCT
>Ga0308018_10000467_pt1 | contig 20881 bp, 16 predicted proteins | sample Neamet282_FD_203130 | JGI IMG/M metagenome (GOLD analysis project Ga0308018, IMG submission 203130) | Marine microbial communities from water near the shore, Antarctic Ocean - #282 | ecosystem: Environmental > Aquatic > Marine > Unclassified | place: Southern Ocean | collected 2014-10-01
CTCTCAATGGCGTGGTTATGGAAATTGAAGACTGTGCGTTCCCGTTAGTGAACTCTATCACGCCTACAGATGACCCGGCAGTGGCCTTTGATGATGCTCACTATTGCTTACTTGTAGGTGCTCGTCCGCGTGGCCCAGGTATGGAACGTAAAGACTTGCTAGAAGCTAACGCAAACATCTTTACCGCTCAAGGCAAGGCAATCAACGACAACGCTAACAGCAACGTTAAAGTGTTAGTAGTAGGTAACCCTGCCAACACCAATGCTTACATTGCCATGAAGAGCGCACCAGATCTAAACCCACTTCAGTTTACTGCCATGACCCGTTTAGACCACAACCGTGCCTTGACTCAGTTGGCCAATGCTACCAATGCTGGCGTGAGTGACGTAAAGAACTTGTGCATCTGGGGCAACCATTCAGCCACTATGTACGCCGATGTGACCAACGCTACAGTGAAGGGCCAGCCAGCAACGGACCTAGTAGACCAAAATTGGATCGACACAGACTTTATCCCAGTGATCGCCCAACGAGGTGCGTCTATCATTAAAGCCCGTGGAGCCTCTTCTGCGGCCTCTGCAGCCAACGCTGCCATTGACCACATGCGTATCTGGGCTGCCGGCACGCAAGATGGTGATTGGACTAGCATGGGTATTCCTAGTGACGGAAGCTACGGCATCCCTAAGGACTTAATGTTCTCTTTCCCGGTGACTTGCCAGAACGGCGAATACAGCATTGTTCAAGGCCTATCCATTGATGCTGCAAGCCAAGCTTACATCGATAAGACTCGCCAAGAGCTAGAAGAAGAGCGCGACGCTATTGCTCATTTAGTTTAATTTAGCCTTTGGCTAAAACAAAAAAAACCGCCAAAAGGCGGTTTTTTTAGGTCTCGAAATTGGTCATCATTTACTGATGAGCTATCTCAGCCCTTTCTTCTGCGTTATAGGACACAACAAGCGGCACTATAAGCATCGCTGTCATAATCCAAAAGCATACTGCCATACCCATTGGGCTGTCAGCGTAGGTGAAGATTGCTTCCGCACCTTCCCAGCTTGTAATTGGTGATGAATTAAACATAGGTAAATCCTCTTATTCTTAATTGCTCTTATTCTTAATGGATAGAAGCTAAACCTAAGTAGGCTTAGCTTGTGCAATTCAAGTTAGCGAGAGCGAATTTCTTCTGGATAGGCAACGCCTTCCAACTCGTTATCCATGCCGTCACGTTGTACACCGTCACCAGCACGAAGGACTCCCAACTTGTTGAAGATCCAAGATAAGACATAACCAGGGATAAAGCCTGTGGCAATCATCACTGCAGCGCCAATAACTTGGCCTGTCATGTTGATAGGTGGAATCTCAAAGCCGTCCCAAGAACTAAACCCTGGGTAACCGCCTAGGAAGATACCAACAGCCAATAAGCCCCAAACACCACACACACCGTGCACGGCTACAGCGCCAACAGCATCGTCGATGCCCATCTTTTCGATTTGCTTAGCAGCCCAAGGGCCTAAGAAACCACCAGCGAAGGCAATAGCGAATGCCAATGGTGGGTACCATAGGTCAAGACCTGCTGCAACGGATATCACACCACACAAAGCACCAGACATCATCCAAAATGGATCACGGGTCATAGCGTAACAACCGATGATACCGCCAGCAACACCCATTAAGGTATTAAAGAGGTATGCAGAAAGCGTGGTTGGACCGCCGTAAATATTCGTCCACCCGCCACCAACACCATAGTTATACAGTACACAAGCGCCGATGAAACCGAAGAAGCCTACGACGATCAACATCAAACCGGTAATGGTCATAGGTAAACTATGTCCACGGATGACGTTAGCACTGCCGTCTGCATTGAACTTGCCAATACGTGGACCAAGGTTGATCAATACACCTAAAGCAAAGAAGCCAGAGATAGTATGTACCACACCAGAAGCCACAGAATCGTGATAACCGTATTCAGTTACCAACCAACCGGCTGGATGCCAGCCCCAAGACGCTGCTAAGTTCCAAACTACAGAACCAAGAATAACCGCTAGTACAACGAAGGACGCCATACGAATACGTTCAATAACCGCACCTGACAAAATAGAAGCCGTAGTACAGGCAAACAGAGTGAAAGCACCCCAGAATACGCCTGTGGCTTGGTCTGCCATGTTAGGTCCCATGATGGCTGACATAGGCAAACCAAATTCGCCCCAAACTGGGTCGTAGGTAAAGCCCTGCCACATGGACAAGTAGATCAACCAACCAAACATATAGAAGGTAGGAATCATGAACGCGAATGCTAGAATGTTTTTCGTACCAGATGCCAATGAATGTTTAACTCGCGAGGCGCCCATCTCATACATGAGAAAGCCTGCGTGAATTAAGATCATTATGGCGGTACACCAATAATAAAATATTTCGAGGTTAGTATTGCTTAAACCTTGCAACGCCTCTATTGCTGCCTGCATTTCTTCAGGAGTCATTGTCTCCCTCCATTTGTTGTTGTTATTTTAAGGTCAATAGCGCATTAGTTATGCGATGAGAGATCTAAGTACATTCATACAAGGGATATACTTATTTCTTACACCTATCATATTAACCATGAAGCCATACAAGCGTCAAATACAAAACCGCCATAATTTTCCTTATGAAATCTAACAAAAAATCTCGCCACTCCCCTATATGACTCACTAAGCGCGCGATTCATAACCTCAGACAAAAACGACATCATATGCATAATATCAATCTTTTTGTAAAAGAGGACTAAACAGTTAAGCCCCAAAAGCTTAGAGAGTAGGCAGTTTTCGGCATAATTACCCCAAGTGCCCGTGAGGACAGTAGAGGATAAGCAACGGCTATAGGCTTAATATTGATTTTTCTAATGCAATAGTTTGCCACCTGCACCTGCCGAAATCAGCATATCAATTAGAGCTTGCACAGAGCTGGACAGCTCCTCACCATCACGCACTAGCACACTACGATCCCTCAATGCCCAGCTGTCAGCCAGTTCCAGAAGTTTTAGATTCATCGTTTTGGAGTGCCTAATTGCAGCGGACTCAGGCACCACACCTATACCTACGCCAGCTTCAATAACTCTGCACATGGCTTCAAAGCTTCGTACTTGGAAGCGTATAGTGCGATCGTAACCGCTGCGACTGAACTGCAGCCGTAAGAAGTCGAGCATCGTACTTCCTTCGTGCAAAGCAATGTGTTCGAACTCTAAGGTTTGCTCCAAGGTTATAGGTTTTCGCATTTTCGCTAGTGGGTGATCCGGGGAAACAGCCAGCATCAACCGGTCGGTGGAAAACCGAATTGCCCGTAGGCCTGGCTGGTGGATTTCTCCTGAAATAATGCCGATATCAGCCGTGTCATTTACCACCGAGTTAACTATGTCGTCCGTAAGGCGCTCCTGTAGATCCACCGACACTCCTGGACGTTTGGATAGGAATTGCGCAACAATTTCCGGCAAAAATTCGGTCACCGCAGTAGTGTTTGCAAAGATTCGCACATGGGTTGTCGCTGTGTTCGTTAACTCCTCTGCCAAATAGTCCATTTGTCGCAGAATAAGTTGAGCTCTATGTAACGTGATTTTTCCAGCGGCAGTTAGGCTTATGCCCTTATTACTACGATACAAAAGTTGCGCGCCAGTTTCATGCTCCATTGCTTTAATACGAGCGCTAGCAGCAGGAGGCGACAAGTAGGTAGCGCGGGCACCGTGAGTCAAATTACTACATGCCGCAATGTTGACAAACAGCTTAAGGTCAGTAGAGTCTATGTTCATTTTGTATTAATCTATGCCTTACGTGATGTTCTTTACGTACTAATATACAGAACTCAATATGAATGGCAATATGACTACCTTGAAGAGTTTAGTGAGTTAATAATATGAATGTAGATGAATGGGTAGGTAAGTCTGAGAGCAGCAACGAGCGGATCGCGCCCTTCCCTGCTAACGCCATGGCTGCCACACTAAATCATAGCGGTCTAATCTATAAAGATGGAGATCCATTACCTCATTTGTGGCACTGGCTCTATTTTTTGCAGGCCTTCAATTTAGACGACAAAGGGTACGACGGGCACCCTAAGCTAGGTGGTTTTCTGCCTCCACTTGAGCTGCCAAGGCGAATGTGGGCTGGAAGTAGATTAAAGCTCCTAGCTCCGATGAACATCGGTGCTCAGCTTAACAAGACATCCACCATTAAGTCTGTAATACAAAAAGCTGGCCGCTCAGGTGCGCTTGCATTTGTCACCGTTTTGCATCAAGTCCATGATGGCCAGACCCTATGTATAGAGGAAGAGCAGGACATCGTTTATCGTGAAAAAATGAATGCGGCCGCGCCGGAAGTATTACCAACTAGCGCCCCTAGTGAGTCAACCTTTAGTAGAGATATCGACCCTGACCCAGTGCTGTTGTTTCAATATTCCGCGCTAACGTTTAATGGCCACAGAATTCATTATGACCTGCCATTTTGTACCGAAACAGAAGGCTATAAAGGGTTGGTAGTGCATGGGCCTTTGATGGCAACCATGCTGCTAGATTTGGTGCGTTCTGAACTACCCCATGCTGTTGTATGTGAATTTGAATTCCGCGTTCTTGCACCCGTTTTCGAAACAAATAAATTCTCCATACACGGCCAACCTAATGCCGACGGAAAAACCATAAAACTTTGGGTACGGCGCGATGATGGCGCTCTGGCTGTTCAGGCCCAAGTAACAATAAAGTGAAGCAATAAAGTGAGACTCCCATGACCAATAACTATCAAGATATTCGTGACTCGATACAAGCCCTATGCTCTACATTTCCGGCCGAATATCACCGCCAAATAGACGAAGTACGCGGTTACCCTCAAGACTTTGTCAACGCCCTAACCAAGGCCGGCTGGTTAGCCGCTCTAATACCTGAGAAATACGGTGGTTCCGGCCTAGGCCTAGCTGAAGCTAGCGTGATCATGGAGGAAATTAATAGATCTGGTGGCAATGCTGCAGCCTGTCACGGGCAGATGTACAACATGAACACGCTGTTGAGACATGGCTCTGAAGCGCAAAAAGAACGCTACCTACCCGGCATCGCCAGGGGGGAATTGCGACTTCAATCTATGGCGGTGACCGAACCCACCACCGGTACCGACACCACCAAGCTTAGAACCACCGCCGTGCGCAAAGGTGACAAGTATGTGATCAATGGTCAAAAAGTATGGATCAGCCGTGTATTACATTCCGATTTGATGATACTGCTGGCCCGTACCACGCCATTGGATCAAGTGGAAAAGAAATCTTTAGGCATGTCCATTTTTATCGTAGATATTGCCGACGCTATGGCCAATGGAATGACTGTGAACCCCATTCGCAACATGGTTAATCATGAAACTAGTGAGCTGTTCTTTGACCAGCTAGAAATACCAGCGGAAAATCTGATTGGCGAAGAGGGTTATGGCTTTCGCTATATACTCGACGGTCTCAATGCGGAGCGCGTACTGATCGCAGCTGAATGTATTGGCGACGGCCGCTGGTTTTTAGATAAAGTGGTTGATTACACCAAGAACCGAGAGGTATTTGGCCGCCCTATTGGCCAGAACCAAGGCGTCCAGTTCCCCATCGCCGAAGCTAAAATTGAGATCGAAGCGGCGGATCTAATGCGTTTCCGAGCCTGCGAGCTGTTTGACACAGGTCAGGCCTGTGGCGGTGAAGCAAATATGTCCAAATATTTGGCTGCCAAAGCTAGCTGGGAAGCCGCCAATGCTTGTTTGCAGTTTCACGGTGGGTTTGGCTTTGCCACCGAGTATGACGTAGAGCGCAAATTCCGCGAAACACGCCTATACCAAGTGGCTCCGATCTCGACTAATCTAATTTTATCCTATGTGGCTGAGCACATGCTTGGCCTGCCGAGGTCATTTTAATGCTGCCGTTAGAAGGCATCACTGTAGTTAGTTTAGAGCATGCCATTGCTGCTCCTTTTGCTACGCGCCAATTGGCCGACTTAGGGGCCCGTGTGATTAAAGTGGAGCGGCCTGTAGTGGGTGATTTTGCTCGCAATTACGATCAGCGAGTAAACGGCTTAGCATCTCACTTTGTGTGGGTTAACCGTTCCAAGGAAAGCCTCACTTTAGACCTTAAACAGCCTGAAGGTGCTGACATACTGCATAAACTACTAACGGAAGCTGATGTGTTAGTACAAAATTTGGCTCCAGGGGCAGCCGCTCGCATGGGCCTAAGTTATGCCGACCTTGAAGCAATTAACCCTAGGCTGATCGTATGTAATATCTCTGGTTATGGAGATGGAGGGCCTTATCAAGACCGCAAGGCGTATGACCTTTTGATACAGGCAGAAGCTGGCTTTATTAGCACCACAGGCACCACAGAAAATCCTAGTAAAGCAGGTATCTCTATCGCTGATATTGCCGCGGGCATGTACGCCTACACCAACATCCTAGCCGCCTTAATACAGCGAGGTAAAACTGGCCAGGGGTGTAATATCGATGTGTCCATGCTTGAGGCAATGACAGAGTGGATGGGGTTCCCGTTGTACTATGCCTATGACGGCGCAACTCCACCAGACAGGGCAGGCGCAAGTCACGCTACCATCTTCCCATACGGTCCATTTGTTGCGGGCGATGGCGATACCGTCCTATTTGGCCTCCAAAACGAGCGCGAGTGGCAGGCCTTTTGTAAACTGGTATTGCAAGACCCAGAATTGGTTACAGACCCCCGCTTTACCACCAATAGCTTGCGCGTGAAGAACAAAAAGGCATTAACAGATTGCATTGTTTCTGGCTTTTCCCACTTGTCAACCCAGCAGGTGATTGAACGCCTTGAAAACGCCGGCATTGCCAATTCACAGATGCGGGATATGGCCGACGTTTGGACACATCCGCAATTGAAGTACCGAGAGCGCTGGCGACAAGTAAGTACTAGCGCTGGTTCAGTACCTGCCCTTATCCCTCCAGGCGGCATTGGTCCAGAGCCTAGAATGGACCCAGTGCCAGCCTTGGGTGAGCACACTTCAAGCATTCTGGCAGAGTTGGATTATACCCAAGAGCAGATATCTGCCCTGCAACAGAAGCAGACCATTTGATGACCGATTTAGACAGCGTATGTAGTTTATTATTCGTGCCAGGGGATCGTCCAGAACGTTTTTCTAAGGCAATAGCTGCAGGCCCAGGCGCTGTTATCCTAGATTTGGAAGACTCTGTGGGTGCAGCGGAGAAGGCAGCCGCTCGCGAACATGTAGCAGCGTTTTTAGATGAAGTGACTGATGCTCAAATTCTTCTCAGGATTAATGCTGCGGACACCGATGACTACCATTTAGACCTAGCGCTGGCTCAACACCCAAATTTGGCGGGGGTAGTTCTACCTAAGGCAGAAGCAGACAGCACGCAAGCTACAGCAACAATCTTAAGTTGCCCTTTGTGGCCCATTATTGAGAGTGTTCGAGGGCTCAGCGAACTAGCTGTTACCGTGAACGTACCGGGTGTAGCTCGTCTCCTTTATGGAACGCTAGATTTAGCCTTCGAACTGGGCTTAGACTCCAACCACGAAGGCGGTCAGTCTATGCTCAATCAAGGCCGGTTTTTACTCCTAAGCCAATCCTTAATGGCGGGTCTTCCGGCCCCTTTAGACGGTGTTTGTCCAGTATTAAACGATCATGACTACCTGCGCCGTACAGCCCAATACTCATCTGCTGCCGGCATGGGAGGCATGATGTGTATACACCCAAACCAGATTGCTGTAGTTGAGTCTGTATTCACTCCCAGCGATATTCAAATAGAATGGGCTTGTGCCGTCGTAAAAGCCGCGGTTACGGGTAACAATAGTTTCCAATTTCGTGGTCAAATGGTGGATGAGCCGGTACTAAAGTTGGCCCGCAAAATCTTAATGCGATCTAAGGTTAAGTGTTAAGTAAATAAGCTCAAACAATCTACTGGAGGCATATTATGCTCATTTCACACTTAGATCATTTAGTTTTGGAGAGCAAATAGCTAATCTTCTAGCTTAATGTGTTGTTTGGCGACTGTTTGCCTACTTAAAAACCCGTTTTAAAGCGTACATGCTAGCCGCTACAGAGGGTCCAATTCCTAAAGCAAATAGCACAGTTCCAAGCCCAACAGTGCCACCTAAGGCCCACCCAGCAGCGATCACTGTCAGTTCAAGCCCACTTCGTACCCATGCTATGGGCAAGTCGGTCACTTTTTGCAGCCCGGTCATTAGACCATCTCTTGGTCCAGGGCCCAAATTTGCAATTAAATATAACCCGCCACCAAATCCAGTTACCAAAACGCCAAGTATTGCCTCTCCAATTTTTAACATAATGTGGTCAAAGGTAGGTAGAAATGGCAGCAAGAACTCAAGAACCAGCGAGATAATCACTGCATTTAAAATTGTTCCAATGCCTGGTATTTGCCTGAGTGGTATCCAGCAAATTAACACGACAAAACTAGTAATAAAGGTCGCAAAACCAAGGCTCCATCCAGTAATGTGCATAATTCCTTGAGCTAAAACTGTCCAAGGACTCACCCCAACACCTGCTGCGACGAGTAAGGCTTCTCCTAAGCCAAAAAGTGTAAGCCCTACTACAAGAAATAAAACAGAAACTAAAGGTGGCTTTAGGGTCAGTGCTTTTGGCGAACTCCAGAAAAGTGATGGGACCTGTTTCACAGATAAAAATTTTGGGGTTAATCTCATTTTTTAATTATTTCTCATACTTATTAATGTTGATACACCGTTAACCGTTGAGGTCTGCGATTAAGCGTTTTATTTCTTCGCTCTGTGACATTAATTTTGGCTTGGTGTTGCTCAGATCTTCGGCATTGGTGCTAAAGAACTTCATCAGGTCATGTATCTGTGCAGCTTGTTTCGTTGGTACCCCAACTGCCTCGCCAGACTGCTCGACATCTTGAGCAATCGACCTTACATCGTCAACAATACCCTCCACACTAATGCTAATGCACTTTAGCGCGAGAGCGATATTATAGAGGTCACCTTCTAGGTCGTTGCTCATGGTTTGGGTTAGATCGCCATCACTCATCGCCCACGCCACCCGTGTTACTTCCTGTGCTGCTTGCTCTAAGGCGCTCATGGATTGGTTTATGGTCTGTTCCAAGTGCTTTAAGTCGCCCTGTGAGGCCACTTGCATACGAGCGGTAAAGTCGCCAAGAGCAACGGCTCCCATAAGCGAATTGATTTGTAAAATGGTGTTTTGTTGGCGCTCTAGAAGGCTATTTAGTGCACGCCCTGCTTGGCCGGTTTCATCATTACTGGTTTGTTTATAACGAATGGAGAGGTCGCCTGTATGTACAACTTTGCCAATAACATTAGCCAATATGTGCATGGGTTTGGCTATGATATCTGCAAAAATAAAGGCTAAAAGAACCACTAAGACTGCACCTATACCAGCAATAGTTAACATTGTGGTTTGTAATACTGTGATGGCGGCAAGAGTTTCTGCCTCATCAACTTCACCCATGCCGGCCATCCCAGACCGTTCAGCGATGATATGGCCAATACTGGTAACGGACACCTGCATGGCCAAAATAACCACCACTTCACCTTGCACCGTAACTGGCGCAGCAATAAATGCTGCAGGAGCCTCACCTTTAGAGGACAAAGGAGCTAAGTCAGACATATGGAATCGGCTATGGGCTATGGTTTTTTGCACTACCTCGCCAAGGCCAGAGTCCTTATACTTGCCAGAAACTAGGTTAGTTTCGCAGTCGGCTTGTTGAGTCACGCTGTAGAAACAGTAGCCCTCTAAGTCGAGTAAAAATAAATCATCGTAGTCGTTTCGTGCAATATAACGGCTAAATAAGGACTGTCCATATGGGTCTACTTCCACAATGGCTGTCTCTAACCCTTGCTTTTCGATCAGGAGGGACAGACTGTCGGCTAGGGTCTCAATATTATTCTGGGTATCAATAAAGTGCTGGGTGATTTGATTGGCTTTGATCGACCGCAGGGTTTGTATCTGTTCGAATGCTTGCTTCTCTAACGCGACACTAGTGTTCTGTATACTAACTAGCCCTATGATCAGGGCGGGCAGTATACCTATCAAGAACATCAGTAAAAATAGCTTATTTTTCAAGCTCATGTGTGCCTTTAGCTTGTAGCTAGGTTGAAATGATTAAGCAAATACTATCATTTGCATTATGGTGCTGCAAAAAAAACACATTAGTACTTATGTTGGAATTTTTCCTGCTGCTTTGGCACAAAAGTAAGCCTAGCTTTCACTAGGACTCACTAGCACTTATAAGACTAACCCTCTACTTGGGTTAGGGTCTGATCGAGAGACTTCTTCGTCTTCTCAACCAATTCATCAATTTCTAGTTTACTAATAATCAAAGGTGGGCACATGATCATACTATCTCCCACAGCTCGCATTACCAAGCCATTTTCTAAGGCATAATCACGGCAAATTCCCCCGATACCTACCTCTTTAGGATAGTTAGTATGGCTTTCTTTATCCTGTACTAGCTCTATCGCCGCCATTAAACCAATACCACGAACTTGCCCTACCAGTGGGTGATCCAATAGTTCTGCTAATCGTTGCTGTAGATATGGCCCAGTTACATCCCGAACCTGATCTATCATGCCTTCATTTTCAATGATGCTGACGTTAGCCGAAGCTACAGCAGCTGCTACTGGATGACCAGAATAGGTATAACCGTGGGCAAACTCGCCACCTTCAATCACAACCTTAGCCACTCGTTCGCTAATAAGTACGCCACCAATAGGCATATAGCCAGACGATAGCCCCTTAGCTATAGGCATAAGGTCAGCTTCAATACCAAAGGTTTCACATGCAAACCAGTTACCTGTACGGCCAAACCCAGTAATCACTTCATCTGCAATAACCAATAGATCGTACTTTTTACATATACGTTGGATTTCTGGCCAGTAGGTCGCTGGCGGCACAATAACTGCACCTGCACCCTGCACTGGTTCGCCAATAAAGGCGCCAACATTTTCTGCACCTATTTCAAGAATTTTTGTTTCTAGGGCTTGTGCGGCACGTAAACCCAACTCGTCTTCAGTTTCACCAGCCAAAGCTTCGTGATACCAATGGGGCTGCATAATGTGCTCAATGCCATCGATAATGCCACCTTGGGCGTGCATGCCTTTCATGCCACCTAAGCTCATAGAAGCCATGGTGCTGCCGTGGTATGCATTGTCACGAGAAATGATAGTGCGCTTGCTTGGCTGGCCTTTGGCTTGCCAATAGTGACGAACCATACGCACGTTGGTGTCGTTTGCTTCAGACCCAGAACCTGTGAAAAATACGTGGCTGATATGATCAGGCGCTAGTTTTTTAAGCTGCGCAGCCAACTTTATTACAGGTGGGTGGGCTGTACCAAAAAAACTATTGTAGTACGGCAGCTCGCGCATTTGCTGGGCAGCTACATCAGCCAACTCATCACGTCCATAGCCAATGTTTACACACCAAAGACCTGCCATACCATCTAGCACTTTACCGCCTTCAGAGTCGTATATATAACAACCGTCTGCTCCAGTGATGATACGTGTGCCTTTTTCGTGCATGGCTTTCGAGTCGGTGAACGGGTGCATGTAATGCTGCTTGTCTAGTTCTTGTAGAGCTTTAGTATCGTGAGTGTCGTGCTGTTTTGCGTTCATTTTATTAATTTCCTATTACACACTTAATAGCAGGTATTCACGTTCCCAAGAACTGATGACCTGCATAAAATTATCGTTTTCTTTTTCTTTCACGGCCAAATACGCTTTCACGAACCGGTCGCCAAATATTTCTCGTAAAGGCTCACATCGATCTAACTGAATGAGGGCTTCGGTTAGGCTACGAGGTAATTCTCTTGTGCCTTTATCATAAGCACTACCTTCTACCGGGGCGCTTGGCTCCAGCTGCTCTTTCATGCCTAAATAACCACAGGCTAGAGTTGCTGCCATGGCTAAGTAAGGGTTTGCGTCGGCACCCCCTACGCGGTTCTCTACACGAATGTTAGGGCCGCTTGTTTCTGGCACTCGTAGGCCTACAGTGCGGTTATCAAACCCCCAGTGCATATTCACCGGTGCTGATTCATCTTTTAAAAAACGTCGGTATGAATTCACATTAGGAGCAAATAAAGCGGTGACAGCTTTGGTGTATTTTTGTAAGCCGCCAATATAATGCTTGAGGGCTTCGCTAATACCGCCGTCTTCACCTACAAAAATATTATTACCCTGTGCATCCAACATGCTTTGGTGAATGTGCATGGAGCTACCTGGCTGATTTTGTAATGGTTTAGCCATAAAGGTAGCCGACAAATTATGCTTAAAGGCGGCTTCGCGTAAGGTACGCTTAAACAGGAACACCTGGTCAGCAAGAGATAAGGCTTCGCCATGTCTGAAGTTAATTTCCATCTGTCCTAACCCTTCTTCATGAATTAGGGTCTCTACATCAAGATTCTGCGCTTCACAATAATCGTAAACATCTTCAAACAGTGGGTCAAATTCATTTACAGCATCAATACTATACGACTGGCGGCCGGTTTCGGCGCGGCCAGTTCGACCTACGGGTGGCTGTAGGGGAGAGTCTGGATTCAAACTCTTTTGGGTAAGGTAAAACTCAGCTTCTGGCGCAACAATGGGAGTAAGTCCCATGTCTGCATATAATTTAAGAACTTTGCGCAATATCGTGCGTGGTGCCAGATCGACCAGCTCACCGTGAATATCATAACAATCATGAATGATTTGCGCTGTGGGCTCAGATGCCCAGGGCAATAGGTGCGCTGCATTAGGGTCTGGCTTTAGGTAGACATCAATTTCCGCAGGATCGATCATACTGTAGTCGTCTAGATAATCCCCCGTAACAGTGGCTACCAATACGCCTTCTGGCAAACGAATACCGGCGTCATCACAGAACTTAGACGCAGGCATAATTTTGCCTCGTGCAATGCCTGTAAGGTCGCTAACAATACATTCAACTTCGGTTATTTTATGTTCTTTTAGCCATGTTTTTAGGCCATTAAAATTGGTCATATATCACCTGCCGCCTTGGCTTTGTAAACGTCCACTACAGGCGTTAGCAAAGGCAGAAAAAATAGATTGATAGAGGTCATCCTTAGTCACTTGGTACTCTGGATGCCATTGTACTGCTAAATTAAAGCTTTGGCCTTTGGGGTCGGTGAAGGCTTCAACTAAGCCATCCTCAGACGTCGCTTCAACCCTTAGGCCTTTGCCAACCTGATGGACCCCTTGGCCGTGCAGTGAGTTTACTCTTGCTTCTGATTTACCGTACAACTGCTGTAGTACACCGTCACTAGTTAAGGTGATGCTGTGACTATGGCCATACTGTATACCTATTGCGTCTGCTTTATTTTCCCGATGATCGTTATAGTCACCTAGCTCTTCCACATGTTGGTGCAAGCTCCCACCATACGCCACGTTCATTTCTTGAAAACCTCGGCAAATGGCAAGTAAGGGTACGCCCCGCTTTATGGCTGCTGGAATGATCGCTAATGCTAAGCTATCCCTAGCCTTGTCGTGCTGGGTTCCTGCACGACTTGTTTCCCCATAGTGATATGGCTCTACATTGCTGTAACCACCAGGTAGCAGCACGCCATGAAGATGGTCTAACAAGGCGTCTAGGTCCATATCGAGTTGATTCTCAGCATTGGTTAGGGCTGGAATTAACACCGGCACAGCTCCCATTGCATCAACCACAGCACGCGCATATTTTTCGCTCACACGGTGATACGGATGCAAGCCATCCTGATTGACTTCACACACAAGACCGATAAGAGGTTTAGACATAATTAGGCATACGTAACTAGCGTTAAATAACGATTGATTGAAGTGTTCGACAATAGCATAAAGCGGTTTTAACCTTCAAGTGAAGCGTATATTATAATGAACACCCTGATTAAACACCTGTCAGCTCTAAAAGATTGGCCTAACCCGTTGTATTATAGCAAATATTACGCATTCAATTAAAACGGCTTTATGATTATTTTGTAAAAAAAATTGTATTATTCCAAACATATCGTTTTCGAAGCTTGTCTATCGCTACCTTTCTGCTACCATCTCAGCTAGACCCCTTAAAGAGATTTTATCCCATGTCCCATGCCGTCGCCTCAACCAGCGAAGCTGAAGCATTTCTTGCAGCTCACCCAGACCTTGTGAGCGTAGATTTATTACTGCCTGATCAGCATGGTGTTTTGCGCGGCAAGCGTATTCCTGCCCATGAATTACTTAAGGTTTATGAGCAAGGCATTTATTTACCTGGCTCGGTGTTCGCCCTTGATATCAATGGCAACACAGTAGAAAGTACCGGCATTGGATTTGATACAGGTGATTGTGACCAACCCTGTAGAGTGATACCCCACACCTTAACGATGGTGCCGTGGCAAACCAAACCTATGGCCCAATGCTTAATCACTATGGAACAGAGCCCTGGTGAAGCCTACTTTGCCAACCCACGCCACGTTTTGGATCAAATCTGTGATCAATATCAAACCCAAGGTTTAACCCCGATGGTTGCGGTTGAGCTAGAATTTTATCTCACTGATGCCAAACGTCTTGAGTCAGGCCTGTTACAGCCCCCTATAGCGCCAATGACAGGCCTTCGTGAGTCCGACACCCAAGTATATGCGGTAGATAATTTAGACGACTACAGCGCGCTTATAGATGACATCATGCTTGCTGCCCAAGCACAAAACATACCTGCATCTACAGCTGTAGCAGAATATGCACCTGGGCAGTTTGAAATAAACCTACAGCACGTTGCAGACCCAGTACTGGCATGCGACCAAGCCATACTACTAAAACGCATTATTAAAAGTGTGAGCCGCAACCATGGTTTTGGCGCCACCTTTATGGCCAAGCCCTATGCCGACCAAGCTGGCAGTGGCATGCACATCCATATGAGCCTGCTAGACGATTCCGCAACTAATGTATTTGCTTGTGATCAGCAGCAACCTAATGCAGTGTTGAGCCAAGCCTTAGCGGGCTTACAGGCCACCATGGCTGAGACTATGGCCCTGCTCTGCCCCAAGGTTAATTCCTACCGCCGCTTTCAACCCGACTTCTTTGTGGCCATGGCCCCAACATGGGGGGTGGACAACCGTACCGTTGCTTTGCGTATTCCTAACGGCTCAGGTTCTGCAACACGGATAGAACACCGCGTAGCTGGAGCTGATGCCAACCCTTATTTGGCAATGGCCGCACTGCTTTCAGGTGCTCTTCATGGCATTAATAATGAGTTAATATTAGGCCCGCAAACCACAGGAAATGGCGCAGAAAAAGTTGCCCCTAGCCTGCCATTGAATTGGGTGGATGCCTACGGTATTTTAGGTAATAGTGAATTTGCTAAAAACGCCTTTGGAGCCGATTTCCTGCGGGTATACACCCAGGTTCAGCAACAGGAGTATGACGAATTTAACCGCCATGTAAGCAGCTTAGAAATAGACTGGTACCAACGCACACTTTAAATTGCAGGATTTTTATGAGCCAAGAACACACTCACTCTTACTACGCTGCCAGCGCTAATCAACAGATTCAGTGCCCCACATTGCAGGGTAGCCACACTGCCGATATATGCGTTGTAGGTGCCGGCATTACTGGACTTAGCGCAGCCCTAAATTTGGCAGAACGAGGTTATAAAGTTACAGTTGTTGAAGCTAACCTAGTAGGTTGGGGTGCTTCTGGACGAAGCGGTGGGCAAATGATTTTTGGGTTTGGCTGCGATATGTCCGTGATCGAAAAGTCTGCTGGTAATGTAGCAGCCAAAGCAATGTGGGATATGTCTGTGGAGGCCATTGATATCTTGCGACAACGCGTGGACCAACATCACATTCAATGTGACCTACAGCAAGGCCACCTGCACGCCGCAATAAAACCCCGGCAGATGCAGGAACTCGAAGAATGGCAGGGCTCTTTAGAAAAGCAGTATGGCTATGCCAGCTTAAGCCTGTGGGACAAGCAGCAAGTGCAATCAAAAATGGCTAGTGAGCGCTATATAGGCGGGCTTTATGATGCTAACTCCGGGCATATTCACCCTCTCAACTACACCTTAGGTTTAGCTAAAGCAGCATTAGATGCAGGCGTCACCATTTACACAGGTTCTGCAGTAACAAAGGTGACCAGACAATCTAAAGCCAATGTTTGCCATACTGCACAGGGGCAAGTGACCGCTGGACAGGTGCTTTTTTGCGGAAATGCCTACATGGGCAAATTGGTGCCTGAAATTAGTAACAAAATAATGCCAGTAGGCACATACATTGGTGCTACAGAGCCCCTTGGAAAAGCCCGAGCTGAAGCCTTGATCAACAATAACATGGCCGTTGCTGACATTAATTTTGTATTGGATTATTTCCGCATGTCTGCAGATTATCGTATGTTATTTGGTGGCCGAGTTAGCTACTCTACCTTAGCACCCCCAAACCTGACACATTCTATGCGTCAGCGCATGTTAGGCGTTTTCCCACAATTGGCAGACGTTAATATGGACTATTCTTGGGGTGGCAATGTTGCTATCACCATGAACCGTGGGCCTCACTTTGGTCGCGTTGGCAAAGACTTATATTTTGCTCAAGGTTTTTCTGGCCACGGTATTGCTGCAACAGGTTTGGCTGGAAAGCTACTCGCTGAAGCCGTGGCAGGACAAAGTGAGCGATTTGATCTATTCAATGAAATTAGCCACTTACCTTTTCCTGGTGGCACCCTATTTAAAACCCCAGCACTTATGTTGGCCATGGCTTGGTATCGTTTACGGGATATGTTGTAGTAAGAGCAGGGTTGAGTTAGTGAGACACATTGCCATTATTGGCACTCACCACTTTGGCAGTAACATCACCTAAGTTACGAAAACGATGGGGTAGATGGGTATGGAAAAAATAGCCATCTCCTGTAACTAAGTGATAAACCTGTTGGTCTACAGTGAGTTCAATTTCACCTTGCACCACAATACCAGCTTCTTCACCATCGTACTTGATCATATCTTCACCTGTGTCGGCACCGGGAGGATAGGTTTCGCTGAGCATGGAAATATTACGCTCTGCCACACTGTGACCAATGAGCTTGATGGCCACCCCTTGAGCGCTCATATCCGCTTGCTCATCCGCCTTAAAAACAACCTGATTGCTCATGACTAGGTCGGTGGTGAAAAATTCCTCCACACTCATGGGAAACCCTTTGAGCACCTTAAGCAAAGAGCTAAAGGAAGGGCTCACGGTGTTTTTTTCAATCATGGAAATGGTGCTATTAGTCACCCCCGCACGCTTGGCCAACTCCCGTTGAGAAAGTCCTAGGCGCTTACGAATGGTTTTTAGTCTGACACCTAAGTCCAAGGCACTTCCTCCATATACTTTTGTGGTTTAGCTTGCCTGTAAGGGGATTCGGACGTAAACCTTTACGCCTTCACCAATCACGGTGCGAATATCAACAATGCCACCTAAAGATCGCGCACGCTCATCCACTCCAGACAAACCAAAACCCAACTGATGCTTTAGTGGATCAAAACCAATACCGTTATCTTTAATAATAATATGCATCTGTTCGTCAGACACGTATAGCTTCACTTCCAATCTAGTTAGCTTAGAGTGTTTCACTGAATTATTTACCAATTCCTGCACTATGCGATAGCTTGCAATGGTATATATTTCTTCTAAATCATTCACCGAGTCATCAATATTAAGGTCTAAGTGAATATCTTGTTCGTCTAAATGGAACGCCAGAATACACTGTTCAACAGCCACCTTTAAACCAAACATGTCCAGTGCCTCTGGCCTTAGGCGTTGTATCATGTTACGCATCGTCTCATACAGCCCATCTGCTTGAGAAGTGATATCTTGAGCGTAGGTTGCGACCTCGTGTGCGTTTTCGGCACTTTCCAGTATATGGGCATTAATCTTAATGGCCGTAAGGATTTGGCCAAACTCATCATGCAGCTCCCTAGCAATGTGAAGATATTGGTCCTCCTGCACACGGATGAGCTGTTGTGCGAGACTCGTATTCTCGTCACTCTTTCGCTGCAGTTCTTTGGTTCGGTCCGCAACCATTACTTCTAAATGTGAGTGCTGCTTACCTAGCTCTATCCAGGCTGTATCTCGTTGTATCTTCAGTCTATATTTGGCGATTAAACTGGCGTAGTAAGCGCCATAAGCGAGGCACATTAGTATAAAAACAATCCCCATGATCTGAAGGTTCCGGGCATACAGTCCTGCAGACTGCTGTATTGACAGGGTAAAAGGCTGCCCTAAGTCGTCGAAATCACGCTCTGCAATAAAAGTATCTGTTGTAATTATCGGCAACAAAGCAATTTGAGGAGCAATATCTTCTGCAGCCAACATACGATCTTTACCATAAAGCAAGCGCACACGCGCCGCAGGTACAATCTCGGCCGCAGGCGCTATCATGGCGTCTGTTTTTATCATTAACAAAACTGCCAAGCCACCTTCCGAATAAGCCGATCCTTTAGTTGAAAAACTTTCGAGAGTATCGAGGGCTTTGATTAATACATACCCGCGCCCCCCTTCTCGGAGCTTATAAGGTTTGGAGGCTGTGGGTTCGCCCGACGCCAAAGACGCCAATAACGGCTCTCGCATAGTGCGTGCAGACATCATGTCAAACCCCATAAGGCCTTTGACTGATTCAAGATAGGGATCTATAAAAGAAATGGGGAAGTGCATGGGTACGCCATCAATCATATTGATGATGTTGCCGTTGGGCTTTGTCTTAGACACATAGCGCGTGAGCTTATAATCTTCGTAACCCGAATCCTGCATCTGTGTTTCGTGTTGGGCTTTGTTGGCTGGGTCAACACTAACCAGCGCTTCGAACATATAAATATGTGGGTAAGCAGTGCGCATAGTTGTGGTGAAGTCGCGTGTTTGGTTCAGGTTTTTGGGGCCTACACTACTAAGTAAACTACCAAAACCAGATAAAGCGGCATCATTAACGAGTAGCTGCTCGTGTATAAGGTAGCTCGCTTTGTTAGCGTTATTATCAAAGGTTGCTCGTTGATTATTGGTCATCAGAATGCTCATCAAAGCTAGCAGTAATACAATGCTAAATAGCCACCACAACAACCGCAATAGCGTTGAGCGAAGCAATAAATAATCTAATTGACTACCTTTTTCCACGATGAAAATCCTTGTGCCTACCATTGGGTAGTATTATGGTTTTGCCAGTTAGCGATAGCAATCAAGTAAATACATATTGTCGTGCACATGCATACGGCTAACCCTCTCACCAGTTTAATGCCCTGTTCTACATTACTCTACAGTAACCGATTTAGCTAAGTTACGCGGCTGGTCCACGTCTGTACCTTTGATTATGGCTACATGGTAAGACAATAATTGCATAGGAATGGCATAGACAATTGGTGCTAAGAGTTCATGCACTTCTGGCACAACAATGACATGGGTGGCTTCATCTGCTGCCATTTTGGCGTGAGCGTCAGCAAAAACAAACAGTTCACCACCTCGGGCACGTACTTCTTGCATGTTGGCCTTGAGTTTATCAAGCATGTCGTCCTTAGGTGCAACCACAACGACAGGCATGCTTGCATCTACCAGGGCCAAGGGGCCGTGCTTAAGCTCTCCAGCAGGGTATGCCTCGGCATGAATATAGGAGATTTCTTTTAGCTTCAGAGCGCCTTCTGCGGCGATTGGGTACATGCTGCCTCGACCCAGGAATAACGTATGGTGTTTATCAGCAAACCGTTGCGCCAGTGCTTCGATCTTGGGTTCCATTTGTAAACATTGCTGCAGCACCCCTGGCAGTGTTTCCATAGCATGGATAATGGGCTGTATGTCTACGTCTGAACGCTGTTTAGCCAATAACAAGGTAAGATGCAGTAAGGTGATCAATTGGGTGGTAAACGCCTTAGTAGACGCCACACTGATCTCTGGCCCTGCTTGTGTTAATAGCACCATGTCTGATTCACGGACCAGGCTACTTGATGCAACGTTACAAATAGCGAGGCTGGCGGCCAATTTGGTTTTGTCGATGTGGCGCAAAGCAGCCAAGCTATCTGCCGTTTCGCCAGACTGAGATAAGGTAATCAGCAGTGTGTCTTCAGGCACTACAGCCTGACGGTAGCGGTATTCGCTGGCCACTTCTATTTGACAAGCAAGTCCTGCCAAACTTTCAATCCAGTATTTCGCCACCATGCCGGCAAGGTAGCTAGTGCCGCAAGCAATGATCTGTACGTTTTTAGCCTTTGATAGCGCATCAATAGCGTTGTCATCGAGAATATTTTGTAATTGACCATCAACAATTTGCTGAGCAATAAGATTAGCCACAACCTTAGGTTGCTCGTTAATCTCTTTTAACATGTAGTGCTTATAGGCCCCTTTGTCGCTACTTTCTTCGCCGTGTTCATAGCGGTGGCTCGGGCGCTCTACGATTGCGCCGCTAGTGTCGGTAACCGTAACTTGCGTCCGGCTGATTTCCGCAATATCACCGTCTTCTAAAAACATAAACCGGTCGGTAACTTGTAACAGGGCCAGCTGGTCCGAAGCTATGTAATTTTCGTCACTTCCAAGGCCAATCACTAGTGGACTGCCCTTGCGTGCGGCTAACAACAAATCTGGCTGGGTTTCATCCACTACACCTAACGCATAGGCACCTTCACAGCGGCCTGCAGCATCACGCACCGCTTCCGTTAAAGACATACCTTGCTTACGATTACGGTGAATTAAGTGGGCGATTACTTCGGTGTCTGTGTCACTTTCAAAGCCGTATCCTGTAGCAATTAGATCTGCTTTAATCAATTCAAAATTATCGATAATGCCGTTATGAACCACGGCTAAGCTGCTGTGAGACCAGTGTGGGTGTGCGTTAGTTTCATTAGGGATGCCATGTGTAGCCCAACGGGTATGGGCAATCCCTAAGTTGCCTATTAGCGGCTGCGCCGTTAAGGCAGAATCTAAACTTGCCACCTTGCCTG
>Ga0308018_10000472_pt1 | contig 20652 bp, 16 predicted proteins | sample Neamet282_FD_203130 | JGI IMG/M metagenome (GOLD analysis project Ga0308018, IMG submission 203130) | Marine microbial communities from water near the shore, Antarctic Ocean - #282 | ecosystem: Environmental > Aquatic > Marine > Unclassified | place: Southern Ocean | collected 2014-10-01
CCTACAAGCATGTCTTTGTCACCATCATTGTCTAAATCACCAAAAGTTGGAATTATATTATTTTCAAAATTTAAGTCTCCTAATTCTGCATAATCATCAGTAATCCACTCAAGCTTTGGCTCTGTTATTGTGCCGGTATTTTCGTATAATGCTAATTGCGAATTAAAATTCCCTCCTGTGATGTAATAGCCGTAGTTGGCTACTATTAAATCCATTAATCCATCATTGTTATAGTCAAAAAACACGGGGTGTGCACCCGATCCTACCTCAATCATTTCATCTAGTAATACATTCTTTTGAACTAAATTAAGTTCTACTTCATCGGTGGGTGAAATATTTTCATAGAACCAGATGTTCTCAAAATTATGAGATACGTTATTCCCATTTGGAGTAACAATTAAATCTTTTTTAGCATCGTTGTTCAGATCCAAATAATAGGCTGCTGGAAATTTTGTAAGGTTTACACTTGTGTTATAGCTAGGGAAGTTAACGTCTTGAGAAATCATTAAAGCATTTTCTGTTGAAGCACTATTTTCTAGCATTACCAAATTATCGAAAGTAACATCTCCTAAAAGTAATTCATAATAATTATCGTCGTTTAAGTCTAATGCTGTTACGGTTGACCCAGAATGTTTTGCTGTTTTTGGTGTAGACTTTTTACTACAGTCGTTTAGGGTTACCGAGTTGTCTGAGAAATTCTCACTAAAATCGCCCCAACAAAAGTCTGCAAGCGTAAAATCTAAACTATCGCAAACACCATATTCTTCTATGGAGTTGTTTTTATGCCATTCTACATGACTCCCAATAATACTAAATGTTAAAATGTCGAGGTCACCATCGAAGTCTAAATCGCCGATATGGGGGATGTCTACTGAACTAACATATAAATTTGTTGGCCCCGAGCCTCGATCCGTTAAAATGGTTCCTATAAGTTCAAAGCTAAGTTGTTCTGTGGAATTTGAGTTTTTATAAACGCGAATAGCCCCATTTTCAGAAGTGAAAATATCCATTTTCCCATCACAATTATAATCTCTAAGTAAAACCCAGTCTTCTAGTGGAGGGAAAAGTTCATTGTATTCTGGAGCATAATGATAATCTACTTCGCCTGGTGTACCATTATTTATAAAACAGTTGATTTGATCTCCATTTTTATCAAAAATAATAAGGTCCAAAACACCATCTTTATTTAAGTCTATAGAAGATAACTGAGGTACGTTTGCGCCACCTGCCCATGGATTTATTAATTGGTCTCCATTTTTTGTAACCGATAAGGTTTGAGATTGTAGAAATGCTTGTTGAGCTGAACTCTGAAAACAAACTGAAATGAAAGTGAAAAAGATAAGAATAGGTCTCATAATGTAGTGTAAAATCAATAATGCAGCTAAATTACAAGAATTGTGCCTTCGTTGGCTTATAATATGTTTAAATAAATTGGGAAGTTTTTATTGAAAGTTTATATTTGTCAGCCCTAAATAATCGACCCTAAAACAAATAGATATGCGTAATCAAGGATTTACTAAATTAATTGCTGTTGTATTCGCTTTAATTTGCGTTTACCAACTCGCCTTTACATGGATGGTGAAAAGTGTTGAAAAAGACGCTAAAACCTACGCTAATGGTGATTATGATATAGAACAAGCTTATCTTGATTCTGTAGCTACAGAAGAACTGTACTTTGGTTATTCTTATAAAGAATGTAAAGAACAAGAACTAAACTTAGGTTTGGATTTAAAAGGTGGAATGAACGTTACTTTAGAGGTTTCTGTAGGCGACATTCTTAAGATTTTAGCTAATAAATCTGTCGATGCTACCTTTAACGAAGCAATTCACCGTGCGAATACAAAGCAAAGTGATTCTCAAAACAATTATATCGATGACTTTATTTCTTCGTTTAACGAAGTAAATACAGATAATGGTACAGATGTTCAATTGTCTTCTCCAAGAATTTTCGGACATAGAAATATGCTTGATAAGTTTGAGGTTAATGCAGCAAACGATGTTGTAATTACTGTCGTTCGTGAAGAGCTTAAAGGTGCTATAGATCGTGCTTTTTCTGTGTTACGTGCTCGTATCGATAAATTCGGTGTGGTACAACCAAACATCCAACAACTAGAACAAGAAGGACGTATCTTAGTAGAGCTTCCTGGTGTAAAAGATCATGAACGTGTAAAGCGTTTATTACAAAGTACTGCTCAATTAGAGTTCTGGGAAACTACAAATGTTCAAGAGTTACAAGTATTCTTAGCAAATGTGAACTCTGTAATTACTGCAGAGAAAGAAGTTGAAAACCCAACTTCATCACTTACAGATTCTTTAAACTTAGACTCTCTTAATACTGGAGTAGGAAATCCATTCTACGAATTAATGGGTGTGCAATATGCTTTTGGTGCTCGTTTAGGAGTTGTTTCAATTGAAGATACTGCTAAAGTAAACGCTATCATGAATCGTTCTGATATCCGTTCTTTATTAGCTGGTGATCTTAGAAATACTAAATTCTTATGGTCTGCTAAATCTTTAGTAGTTGCTGGAGAAGAAGTAGGTTTAGAATACGTTGCTATTAAATCTAACAGAGAAGATACTCCTCAGTTAGGTGGAGATGTTATTGTTGATGCAAATACTCAAATTGATCCTACTGGTTCTGTAAATGTAAGTATGCGTATGAACGCAGAAGGTGCAAAGCAATGGAAAAAGTTAACTGAAAATAATATCGACCGTCAGGTAGCTATTGTTTTAGATGGTTATGTATACTCTTTCCCTACTGTAAATGATGTAATTCCAAACGGAAGTTCAAGTATTTCAGGAAACTTTACAATTGAAGAAGGTGAAGATTTATCTAACATCTTAAAAGCGGGTAAATTACCTGCTCCTGCAAAAATTATTCAATCTGAAATTGTTGGACCTTCTTTAGGTGCTGAAGCAATTAGCGCTGGATTTACTTCTTTCGCAATCGCTTTATTGATTGTATTACTTTATATGATTTTCTATTACCAAACTGCTGGACTTGCTGCTAACTTTGCTTTGATATTAAATATCCTATTCATCTTTGGTGTACTTTCTTCTTTAGGTGCTGTATTGTCTTTACCTGGTATTGCTGGTATTGTACTTACTATTGGTATGGCGGTAGATGCAAACGTTCTTATTTACGAACGTATACGTGAAGAGTTAAGAGCTGGTAAAGGAATGAGTTTAGCTATTTCTGATGGTTATAACAATGCTTATGCAGCAATTATTGATGCCAACGTTACTACCTTATTAACGGGTATTATCTTGTATACTTTCGGTACAGGTCCAATTAAAGGATTTGCTACTACTTTAATTATCGGTATTATTACTTCTTTGTTTGCGGCTATATTCTTAACACGTTTAGTGTTTGAATCTAAAATGGCTTCTAAGAAACCGATTAAGTTCGCATCTAAGATGACTGAGAACTGGTTTGCTAATAACAACTTTGCATTCTTGGCTAAACGTAAATCTGCTTATATCTTCTCTTCTATATTAATCGTATTAGGTATTGCTTCTTTAGCAACTCGTGGATTAAACGAAGGTGTTGATTTTAAAGGTGGACGTACATTCGTTGTTCGTTTCGATCAAGATGTAGTTACACAAGATGTTCGTTCTTCTCTTGCTACTCCTTTCGAAACTGCTCCAGAAGTGAAAACATTTGGTAAAGCGGATCAAGTTAAGATTACTACTAAATTCATGATCGATGAAAAAGGATCTGATGCTATTGTAGATGCTAAATTAGCTGAAGGGTTAAGTACACTAGGTATGGATTACGAAGTAATGAGTTCTCAATTAGTTGGGCCTACCATTGCAGATGATATCAAGCAATCTGCACTTTGGGCAGTAATCTTCTCTCTAATCGTAATCTTCATGTATATTTTAATTCGATTCCGTAAGATGTCTTACTCTTTAGGAGCTGTAGTTGCTGTATTCCATGATGTATTAATTGTGTTGTCTATCTTCTCTATTTTCTATGGAAAATTACCTTTCTCTTTAGAAATAGATCAAGCATTTATTGCTGCTATACTTACCGTAATAGGTTATTCATTAAACGATACAGTAGTTGTATTCGATAGAGTACGTGAGTACTTCGCAAAGAAATCGGGTACTACTCACGAAATTGTAAATGCAGCTCTTAACAGTACTTTAAGTCGTACTATTAATACATCTGTAACTACATTCTTCGTATTGTTTGTTATTTTCATCTTTGGTGGTGAAGTAATTCGTGGATTCATGTTCGCCCTTATGATTGGGGTTGTTGTAGGTACTTATTCTTCATTATTTATTGCTACCCCAATTATGGTAGATACTTTAAAAGAAGAAGAAGCTAAAAAATAATCTTTTTTTAAGATTCATAAGAAAGTCCTGCATTCGCAGGACTTTCTTTATTTTTGTACTATGGTAAACACACTTTTGTTTTTGAATTTTTTAGGTACAGGCGAGTTTGTCCTCATAGCCTTTGTTTTTCTTTTACTCTTCGGGCCTGAGAAAATCCCTGGTATTGCTAGATCCGTCGGTCAAGGTATTCGTAAAGTTAAAGATGCCAGCGATGGCATTAAAAGAGAAATCATTGAAAGTTCTCAAGGTATAGACTCGGTTACTTCTGGTATGAAAAACGACCTTAAAGAAATTGAAAACTTAACACAGTCTGTAAAAAGAGGTGTAAAGAAAACTCTAGATAACTAATACGTGGAAAATATACCCTATTTAATTCTTGGTCTTATCATCCTTATTTTAGGAGGTGAGTTTTTAGTAAAAGGTTCTGTTGCTCTAGCTGTAAGAATGAAAGTTTCTATGGTGGTTATTGGTTTAACCGTTGTGTCTTTTGCAACTTCAGCACCCGAACTTATCGTAAGTGTGTATTCTGCTCTTACAGGGCATCCAGATATGGCTTTAGGGAATGTGATTGGATCTAATATTGCAAACATTTCATTAGTCTTAGGTTTAACGACTCTTTTGTTTCCCCTTGCGTTTCAGAAAAGACTGTATAAATTTGATGTGCCTGTGATGTTATTTGCTTCAATTCTATTTGGAGTGTTTTTGTTTACAAATTCTACCTTAGAGACTTGGGAGGGACTTGTATTTGTTAGCTTACTTGTAGTACTAACGTCCTACTTGATCAGTCGTTCACGTAAAGAAGAGAAACTTAAAGAACCCTCCGATAAAGATAAAATGCCTTTGCCTAAGTTGTTAATTTATCTTTGTTCTGGTGCCATTTGTCTTTACTTAGGTTCGCGTTTATTAGTCGATTCAGCAAGTGGTTTAGCACGTATAATGGGCTTAAGCGAACGTGTAATTTCTGTTTCTATAGTCGCTTTTGGTACTTCTGTTCCTGAGTTAGCAGCCTCAATAATTGCAGCTTTTAAAAAGGAGAAAGATTTGTCAATTGGAAACCTTATTGGTTCTAATATTTTTAATGTATTTGCTGTTTTAGGAATCACCTCCATTATAAAACCGATCGCTATTGTAGATCACAGTTTGTTGAGTAACGATATCTGGTGGATGTTTGGCGTTTCGCTTCTTCTTTTTCCAATGATGTTTTTATTTCATAAAGGACATATAGGTAGAATTGAAGGTGGCTTATTACTCCTAATTTACATCGCATACATCTACTTCCTTTTTTAGTCTTTTAATAAAAGTCATATTACTATTACATTAGAAAGGTTCATTTAATCCGTTATTGCTTTCTGTATTTATTGTCTGTTGTATTAGTTCACTATTCAGCGCTTATTTTTCTCCTACTTTGGGCTACGTACTTTATTTATAATACTTCAAGTATATAGGTCTTCTTCAATTGAGTGAATTCTGGAGTGTTACTTTAATACTCGATTATTCTGTTTCCTTCTCTATGTCTCTACTTCTTATCCATGCACTCAATTTTCCTGTTACTATTTAATTTCCTAAAATTACTATTTGGTTGTAAGACTATTGAGTCATTTTTTTTGTCAAAAAAAACAGAAGGATTTTAAATTACTCTCAAATATTGAGTTTATATTTGCAGCTAAATTTAACCCTAGTACATCATTATGAAAACTAAATTAGAGTATATCTGGCTCGACGGATACTTTCCTACTCAGAATATGAGAAGTAAAACGAAAGTAGTAGAAGATTTTGATGGTAAATTAGAAGATTGCCCAATGTGGTCTTTTGATGGAAGTTCAACAAGACAAGCTGTTGGTGGATCTTCAGACTGCTTACTTAAGCCTGTTGCTATTTTTCCAGATCCTGAGAGAGATAATGCTTATTTAGTAATGACTGAAGTACTAAATGCAGATGGTTCGGCTCACGTATCGAATGCAAGAGCTACAATTCACGATGATGATAATGATTTCTGGTTTGGTTTCGAACAAGAGTACTTCATTATGGATGCGCATACTCAATTGCCTTTAGGTTTCCCTATGGGTGGTTATCCTGGACCACAAGGTATGTATTACTGCTCAGTAGGTGGTAGAAATACTCACGGTAGAGATTTTGTTGAAGAACATGCAGATTTGTGTATTCAAGCAGGATTGAATTTTGAAGGTATTAACCAAGAAGTTGCTTCTGGACAATGGGAATTCCAATTGTTCGCAAAGGGCGCTAAACTTGCAGGAGACGAGCTTTGGGTTGCTCGTTATTTATTAGACAGACTTACAGAAAAATACGGTTACTATATTGAATACCACCCTAAGCCTATTAAAGGTGACTGGAATGGTTCTGGTATGCATGCTAACTTCTCTAATACACTCTTAAGAACTTGTGGTTCTCAAGTTACTTACGAAAAGGTATGTGAAGCTTTTAGACCTGTTGTGAAAGAGCACATGGCTGTTTACGGAGAATTTAACGATCAGCGTTTAACGGGTTTACACGAAACAGCTTCTATGGACGAGTTTAGTTTTGGTATTTCTGATAGAGGTGCCTCAATTAGAATTCCAATTATTACTGTAGAGCAAGGTTGGAAAGGTTGGTTGGAAGACCGTCGTCCAGCTTCAAATGGTGATCCATATAAAATTGCCTCTAGAATAGTGAAAACTGTTACAGAAGCAAAGATCAAATAAGTCCTATAGACTTTTAAAAAGCACCTTTTTAGGTGCTTTTTTTGGTTGTAAACAACCTTATTCGTATTTCATCCTACGCTTATGTCCTCTAGGCTTTTTTATTTGCTATAATTTTAGTTATTTTAGCAATCTTTTGCACAGATATTGCAGACAAATCGAAACAACGCATTAACTCAATCCAATGAGATTATCTAAAATAGTATTCCTTTTTATCGCTTCTCTAGCGATAAGTTCAAGTTCATTAGCTCAGGGTAGACAGCTTAAAAAGGCTGAAGTCGCTTACGATCAATATGAGTTTCACAAGGCAATGGTTCACTTTAAAAGAGCTTATTCTAAATCTTCTGATAGAACACAGAAAATTGAAATGAGCTTTAAATTGGCCGAATGTGCTCGAAGAATCGGAAACTACCGACAGGCCGAGAGTTATTATAAGCGTACTATAAAAATGCGTTACGACGATCCTATCGCGCTTCTTTATCTAGCGATGATGCAACGTAACTTAGGTAAGTTCGATGACGCTATAAAAACATTTACTCAATATAGTGAGAAAGTTCCAGAAGATATTAGAGCTCAAGAAGCTATAGAATCTTGTGAATTAGCATTAGAATGGACTGAAAACCCTACTAGATATGCTGTTTCGAATATGAAAGGTTTAAATTCTAAGAACGACGATAGGATGCCTTCTTTTGCAAATAACGATTATACTTTATTGTTATTTACAACTGCTAGGAAAGGTGTTACTGGTCGTAAAATTAGTGATCAAACTGGTCAGTTTTTTACAGATATTTGGGCTACAGAGTTAGAAAAGAGTAAAAAGAAAAGAGGTGGTTCTTCAAAGAAACAACCAAAGGCTAAATGGACAGAGCCACTTTCTTTAGGGGAATACTTTGGGACTGAGGATGTTATTAATACGAATTCTGATGAAGGTGCAGTTGCTCTAAACGAACGTGGTAACTTGATGTATTTTACACGTGCCATGATGAAGAAAAATGAAGCTCATGTTCCTAGAATTTATTCTGCAATTAAGAAAGGTGGAGAATGGGAAGAGCCTCTTGAGTTATCGCTTCCAATAGATTCAAGTTATATGGTGATTTTCCCATGTTTGTCTCCAGACGAGAAAACTTTGTACTTTGTGTCTGATATGCCTGGTGGAGAAGGTGACTTTGATATTTGGATGTCAGAATATAATAAGCGTAAAGATTCATGGGCTGAACCAGTAAACTTAGGTCCTGAAGTAAATACAGAGGGTCCAGAAATAGCTCCTTTTTTACATAAAGATGGTACTTTATTCTTCGCCTCAAAAGGGCATGTAGGAATGGGTGGTTTCGATATATTTAGAGCAACAAAAAGACCAAGTGGTCAATTTGGGAAAGTTAAGAACATGAAATACCCGATTAATTCTTCATACGATGATTTCGGTATTATTTTCTCTGGTAAAGATGCAATGAATGGTTTCTATACTTCTAACAGAAGAGGTGGTAGAGGTGGAGATGATATCTACGAAGTGAAGTTGTCTGATCTTAAATTCAAAATGGAAGGTATTTTAGTGGATACTGAGACTTCTGACCCTCTTTTAGGTGTATCTATCCATATTGAAGGTTCTGATGGTTCTTCTTTTGATGCAATAACAAACAAAGACGGATTCTTTAATTTAGGTGATGAAGCCATTAAGCAAGGAGTAGAATATGAGGTTACTTATTCTAAAGATTCTTATGTTACCGTAAATGATACTGTAACTACACAAGACTTAACTATTCACGATTTCGAATCTACAGACGAAGGCTTCTTGTATACTATTGCTGTAGACTTGTCAATGAAAGTTTATAGACTTCCGGTAGTATTACCTCAAATAGAATACGATTTAGGTTCTGCAGAACTTAGAGATATGGCTATGAAAGATCTTGATAATCTTGTAGGTGTACTAGAAACAAATCCAGATTTAAGAATTCAATTACGTTCTCATACAGACTTTAGATCTGGTGATGACTTTAATTTAGTGCTTTCTCAAAAACGTGCCGATGCTTGTGTATCCTACCTTATCGAACAAGGTATAGATGCTACACGATTAGAAGCTATAGGAATGGGAGAGTCTGAGCCCTTAACTTTACAAGACGATAGAAGTGGATTCGCAAAAGGTGATGTATTATCTCAAGAATTTATTGAATCTATTCGTTCTAAGAGAAGAAGAAACTTAGCACATCAAATGAATCGAAGAACTGATTTTAAAGAATTAGAATTGGATCCAGTAGATGCTAAAAAGTACGGATCGTACTAAACAATAAATAGTATTTAAAAGCATCCCATACTCGTGTGGGATGCTTTTTTATTTGAGTATATTTGCAGCAAATTAACCAATAGATTTTACAGGTGAGTAGTCAAGAAAGATATATGATGCGTGGCGTTTCTGCAGCAAAAGAAGACGTTCATAATGCCATAAAAAATGTTGACAAAGGTTTGTTCCCTAAAGCGTTTTGCAAAATTGTTGAAGATCGCTTAACAGGTGATGATGACTACTGTATAGTTATGCATGCTGATGGTGCAGGAACTAAATCCTCGCTAGCCTATATGTATTGGAAAGAAACAGGTGATGTTTCTGTATGGAAAGGTATTGCTCAAGACGCATTAATTATGAATATCGACGATTTACTATGTGTAGGTGCGGTGGATAAAATATTAGTTTCTTCTACTATTGGTAGAAACAAAAGTTTGATTACTGGTGAAGTTCTTTCTGAAATCATCAATGGAACGGAAGAATTATTAGCAGATCTTCGTTCTCAAGGAGTAGCCATTTACTCTACTGGTGGAGAAACTGCAGATGTGGGCGATTTAGTTCGTACTATAATTGTAGATTCTACCGTAACTGCTAGAATGAAACGTTCAGAAGTTATATCGAATCATAATATTGTAGGTGGCGAAGTAATTGTTGCTTTAGAATCTGCCGGACAAGCTACTTATGAAAAAGAATACAATGGCGGAATGGGGTCCAATGGATTAACCTCTGCTCGTCATGATGTATTCCATAAAGAACTTGCAACTAAGTACCCAGAGAGTTACGATGCTTCTGTTCCTGCAGATCTAGTTTACTCTGGAAATGTAGCACTTACAGATGCCGTAGAGGGCGTTTCTATAAATGCAGGGAAGTTGGTGCTATCACCAACTAGAACTTATGCACCTATCATCAAAAATATTTTAGATTCTCATAGAGATCATATTCACGGTATGGTTCACTGTAGTGGTGGAGCCCAAACTAAAGTGCTTCACTTTGTTGACGATGTACACGTGATAAAAGATAATATGTTTGATACGCCTCCATTGTTCAAGTTAATTCAGGAACAATCGGGTACCGACTGGAAAGAGATGTACAAAGTATTCAATATGGGACACCGTATGGAAATTTACTTGAAAGAAGAGCACGCACAAGACATCATAAACATTTCTAAAAGTTTTGGAGTAGATGCGAAAATTATCGGTAGAGTAGAAAAGCACCAAGGAAAGAAATTGACTATTAAGAGCCAATACGGCGAATTCATATACTAATATGGCATTACTAGATAAATTGGCAATGATAAAACTTCGTTTCGATGATGTTGCACAGCAAATCATCGAACCTGAAGTAATGAATGACATGAAGCGTTATGTTCAATTGAATAAGGAGTATAAAGACCTTAGTCCAATTGTTGAGGCTTATTTAGCTTATAAGCTTGTTTGTGAAAACATCGAAGAGTCGAAAGAAATTCTTGACACAGAAGACGATGCTGAAATGAAGGAGATGGCTCGTATGGAGTTAGATGAAGCTATCCCTAAGAAAGCTAAAATTGAAGAAGGAATTAAAGTATTATTGATTCCTAAAGACCCTGAAGATTCTAAAAATGCTGTGGTTGAAATCCGTGCCGGTGCTGGTGGGGATGAAGCTAGTATTTTTGCCGGCGATTTATATAGATTGTATTCTCGCTACTGCGAAAATAAAAAATGGCGTACAGAATTAGTTGATGTTACACATGGTACAGCCGGTGGTTACAAGGAAATTGTAATGAATGTTACTGGTGATGATGTTTATGGAACATTGAAGTACGAATCGGGAGTTCACCGTGTACAGCGAGTTCCTCAAACAGAAACTCAAGGTAGAGTACATACCTCTGCTGCTTCGGTAGTTGTTTTGCCAGAAGCCGAGGAGTTTGATGTTCAGATAAGCGATAAGGACATTAAGAAAGAAACCTATTGTTCTTCGGGTCCAGGTGGTCAATCTGTAAACACTACTTATTCTGCAGTTCGTTTAACACACCTTCCTTCGGGAGTTGTTGCTCAGTGTCAGGATCAGAAATCACAGATTAAAAATTACGCTAAAGCCTTACAAGTATTAAGATCACGTATTTTCGAAATTGAATTAGCGAAACGTAATGCAGAAATTGCAGGTAAACGTAAGACTATGGTTTCTACAGGAGATCGTTCTGCAAAAATTCGTACTTACAACTATCCACAAGGGAGATTTACCGACCACCGTATCGGTTTAACCTTGTATTCTTTAAGTGATATTATGAATGGCGATATACATAAGATTATTGAGGAATTGACAGTAGCTGAAAATGCTGAGCGTTTAAAAGAAGGTAGCGATGACTAGAGCCGAATTAATAGCTCAGATTAAAGCGAAGAAATCTTTCTTATGTATTGGTTTAGACACCGCATTAGATAAGATACCAAAACACCTATTAGATACCGAAGATCCAATTTTTGAGTTCAATAAGCAGATTATTGATTCAACTAAAGACTTATGTGTAGCCTATAAACCTAATTTGGCTTTTTACGAGTCTTTAGGAATTAAAGGCTGGCAATCTTTACAAAAGACTTTGGATTATATTCCTAAAGATATATTCACTATTGCCGATGCTAAAAGAGGTGATATTGGAAATACTTCATCGATGTATGCAAAAGCATTCTTCGAAAACATGAATTTTGATTCTGTTACCGTTGCTCCTTATATGGGGAAAGATTCAGTTCAACCTTTTTTTGTGTACAATAACAAATGGGTAATTTTATTGGCTTTAACTTCTAATGCAGGAGGGAAAGATTTCCAATTAATAGAATCAGATGGAAAGCCACTTTACCAACAAGTATTAGAAACCTCGTCTGAATGGGGAACAGATTCTAATATGATGTATGTCGTTGGGGCTACTCGAGCTAACTGGTTAGGTGAAATCAGAAAAACAATCCCGAATCATTTCTTATTGGTTCCTGGAGTTGGAGCCCAAGGAGGGAGTTTGGAAGAAGTTGCTAAATACGGAATGAATAAAGATTGCGGTCTTTTAGTGAATTCCTCTAGAGGTATTATATACGCTTCTTCAGAAAAAGACTTCGCTGAAGTTGCTAGAGAAAAAGCACAAGAACTTCAGTTACAAATGGAGAAAGAGTTAGTTAAATCCAATATTCTTTAAAACTAATTGAATTTATATAAATCCTGCGAAAGCGGGATTTTTTTTGGTTTATATTTTATGAATTTCCTTTTTCTAGATTTTCTAATCAGTGTTATTTCGGCTTTAAATCGATTTCAATGCTTTTTATTTATTCTTATCATCTACACATTTATAAGCTAAATATTTTGTGAATCCTCTTTCAGTAGATCGTGTACTGTTTTTGCTGAATGAAAATACAGACAAAAAATTAATATTGATAGAGTAAGATTTTTTATACAAAACCCTATAAATTCATTACCCAGATTTTTGTATTTTAGGAATATATAATTAAATAATATAATAATGATAAATGAAGCATTTCTACATTTCGTATGGAAATTTCAGCTCTTTGATTTTTCTAATCTCAGTACTACAAACAATAAATCCATTCAAGTTTTTAAGCCTGGTTTGCATAATCACAATGCGGGACCTGATTTTTTAAATGCAAAGATTAAACTCGATTCTATTCTTTGGTTTGGTAATGTTGAGTTACATGTAAATAGTTCCGATTGGACAAAACACAAACATCAGTTTGATGAGAATTACAATACCGTAGTCTTACATGTTGTTTATGAAGAAGACCAACCCATTTACCTAGAAAATGGAGCTTCTGTTCCTTGTCTTGAATTAAAGAATATAATTCCAGAGAGATATCTTACCGATTACGATGCACTATACCATTCAGTATCTAATTTACCCTGTTCTTATGATATTGGTAAATTAGATGATCTCTTTTGGGCGTCTTACAGCGAAAAGCTACTCATTGATCGATTAGAGTCTAAAATGACTCGTATTCGAACACTTTTTTTAGATTCTAATAACGATTATAAGGAATGCTTTTACCAGCTGTTAGCTTATTCATTGGGCTTGAAGATTAATGCTGAATCTCTTTTAGATTTAGCTAAAATCAGTCCTCTTTTGCTCCTCCAAAAACACAGCGATCAAAGAATACAAGTTGAAGCAATCTTGTATGGTCAAAGTGGATTGCTCAGGCGTAAATATTCTAGTAACTATCCTAAACAATTGCAAAAGGAATATTCTTTTTTAGCTCAGAAGTATAAATTAAAGTCAATTACACCAAGTCAGTGGCGTTTTTTTAGGTTACGTCCGAGTTCATTCCCGAGCTTACGAATTTCATATTTAGCCGATTTTGCACTAAAATCGGATGTGATTTTTGAGCAATTGTTTAATTTTAAAAATACAGAAGAAATCTTACCCTTTTTAAAACTCCAAGTATCAGATTATTGGATTACTCATTATGTGTTCGATAAAACGACAAAGAAGTCGAGCAAAGAACTTGGTAAATCGACCTTAGACTTAATTTTAATTAATGCTGTTTTACCTTTTTGTTTTTTTTATGCAAGACAAAAATCAGATTCAGAAATGTTGACACGTGTTGTAGAAGCTTATCAAAGCGTTCGTGCTGAGGATAATAAAATTACTCGGTATTTTAAAGATGCTCAAGTATCTGTTGTTACCGCAGCAAAATCACAGGCCTTAATTCATTTGCATGAGCATTACTGCATTCCACGAAAATGTTTAAATTGCAGAGTGTTCAATCAAATACTTAAATAATAGTGAATTCCTGGATCAGAAATAAAATTGACAAACAAGCTTTTGGAGTTTGTTCTTACTTAGCACAGTTTTTATGTATAAAAACATCATCAGTAAGACTCTTTTTTATTTACAGTTCCTTCTTAACATTAGGTTCACCTTTACTGGTTTATGTAATGATGGTTTTTGTTTTATGTTTGATAGATATTGTAAGTCCTAAAAGAAACTCTGTGTTTGACCTTTAACCTATGAAGTTAAGATCGTTTTTTTCCAGAATATATTTAGCTATATTCTTCCTATGCCTCGTTTTTTTTGTGGGTATTTTAGGCTTTCATCTTATCGAGGATTATGAATTTGTTGATGCCTTTTATATGACGGTTATAACCGTTTCTACGGTTGGTTTATCAATGGGAGAGCCTCTTAGTCAGGAAGGAAGATTATTTACTGCATTTTTAATTATTTTTAGTATTAGTATTTACGCTTACGCTATTTCAATTCTTACCTCGTATTTTATTGATGGTGAGCTTAAGTCATTTTTAAAAGCCTACAAAGTGGAAAAACAAATCAATAATTTATCGGGCCATACCATCATTTGTGGTTATGGAAGAAATGGAAAAGAAGCTGTTCGTAAATTGCAAGCTCACAAAAGACCCTTTGTAGTTATCGAGTCTAACCCGCTTCGTATAGCAAAATTAAAAGAAAACGACATCTTGTGTGTAGAAGATGATGCAACCTTCGATTCTACCCTAGAAAAAGCAAATATTCAATCTGCTCAGGCTTTAATTACTACACTGCCCAAAGATGCAGACAATGTGTTTATTGTGTTAAGTGCAAGAGAGCAGAATTCCAAACTGACAATCATTAGTAGAGCTTCTGAGAAGAAATCGGACTCAAAACTTAAAAAAGCAGGTGCAGACAATGTAATTATGCCCGATAAAGTTGGGGGATCTCACATGGCTTCTTTAGTTATTACACCTGATGTTGTAGAGTTTTTAGATAATATTTCTGTGGAAGGAACCGGCGATATTAATCTTGAAGAATTAACTGTTTCTGACTTCCCAGACCATACCGTTGTGCGTACACTAGGAGATCTTGAGGCTAGATACAAAACTGGCTGTACTGTAATTGGTTTTAAATCTAATTCAGGAGAATACATTGTAAATCCTGGTGCCGACACTCTTTTAGAAGCGAACTCTAAATTGTTCGTGTTGGGGAAAAGAGAGCAAATTTGTAGTCTTAATGAACTTTTAAATCTTTAAATGAAAAAGATTTTAATTACTGGAGCAAACGGTTTATTAGGACAAAAATTAGTGGCTCTTCTATCTGCACAAGAGAATTGTAAACTCTTAGCGACTTCCAAAGAAGATGCTCGATTTACAATACCAAGTAATGTTAGCTATATCAATCTAGACATCACCAATACGGTTGATTGTAGTTCTGTAGTAAACGATTTTTTGCCAGATGCAATTATTCATGCCGCCGCAATGACTCAAGTTGATGCCTGTGAAGATAAACGTGAACTATGTGATTCTATAAATATTGAGGGGACTCGAAATCTAATTCTTGCAATTGGCATTCGCAAGACTCATTTTGTGCATATCTCTACCGACTTTATTTACGAAGGAGATGAGGAAGAGTATTTTGAAGATTCCCGTGTTAACCCTCTGAGTTATTATGGCGCTTCAAAATGGAAATCTGAACAGCTTTTCGATCAGGTTACATTCCCTTATTCCATACTCCGTACTGTTTTGGTTTACGGTGTATTAGAAGATTTGTCTCGTTCCAATATTGTATTGTGGGCGAAAGGATCATTAGAGAAAGGCCAACAAATTAATGTTGTAGACGATCAATACAGATGTCCCACGTTAGTAGAAGATTTAGCTCTTGCCTGCTGGGATGTTGTTGAGAAAAATGTAACAGGAGTGTTTCATGTTTCTGGAAAAGAATTTCTCAGTATATTAGACCTCGTTTATGAAATAGCCGACTTTTGGAACTTAGACAGAGAATTAATTAATCCAATTAAAACTTCAAGTTTAGATCAGGCTGCAACACGACCAGCCAAAACAAATTTGAATATCAATAAAGCAATAAAGCAATTTAACTACCAACCCAAAAGTTTCCATGAAGGATTAACTTTGGTAGCGAATCAATTACAAAACCTAAAACCACAATAATGAAAAAGTTATTAGCCCTTTTATTATTTATTCCTCAGCTATTAAAAGCCGATAATGGTGCAAGTGAGATGATAAATTCACTTTTTGAGCCTATAGTAGACGTAATGGCAACTGTAATTTTTTGGGAACCTTTTATGGGAATTCCTATTGTTGTTATTTGGTTAGTGGTAGGTGCTATTTTCTTTACTATTCGAATGAATTTCATTAACATTAGAGGTTTTAAGCACGCTATTGAATTGGTTAAAGGTGATTATGATAATCCAGATGATTTAGGAGAAGTTTCACACTTTCAGGCTTTAACAACGGCACTGTCTGCTACTGTAGGATTAGGGAATATTGCAGGTGTTGCTGTAGCCGTTTCTTTAGGTGGTCCTGGGGCTACTTTTTGGATGATTGTTGCTGGATTATTAGGTATGTCTTCCAAATTTGTTGAATGTACTTTAGGGGTTAAATACCGTAAAATTGACGAAAATGGTGAAGTTTCTGGTGGCCCGATGTATTATTTGAATACTGCATTCGAAAAGAAAAACAAACCCTTTTTAGGTAAGCTAGTTGCAGGACTATTCGCAATTCTTTGTATCGGTGGTTCTTTTGGAGGTGGTAATATGTTCCAAGCTAATCAAGCCTTCTCTCAATTAGAAGGTCAGTTCTCTATGTTGCAAGGCAACGGAGTTTATTTTGGGCTAATCCTTGCTATTCTAGTTGGTGCAGTAATTATTGGTGGAATTAAGAGTATTGCAAATATCACAGAGAAAATAGTTCCATTTATGGCTGTTCTCTATGTAGGTGCGTCTATGTTTATTCTGATTCTGAATTACGATCAAATATTTGATGTTTTTGGTATTATTATAGATTCTGCTTTTTCTGCTGATGCGGCCAAAGGTGGTTTTGTTGGTGTTTTAATTCAAGGATTTAAACGAGCAGCCTTTTCTAATGAGGCGGGGGTAGGTTCTGCCGCTATTGCACATTCTGCCGTTAAAACAAACGAACCTGTTTCCGAAGGTATTGTTGCCTTATTAGAGCCATTTATCGATACAGTTGTAATTTGTACAATGACAGCATTAGTAATTATTATTACTGGCCATCATGAAATTACTGGTGTTGAAGGTGCTCAATTAACTTCATCAGCTTTTGGTTCCGTTATTTCGTGGTTTCCACTTTTGTTAGTTGTGGCAGTATTCTTATTTGCTTTCTCTACTATGATCTCCTGGTCTTACTACGGATTAAAAGCTTGGACATATTTATTCGGTAAATCTAAATTGACTGAGTATTCATATAAATTAATTTTCTTATTGTTTATAATAGTTGGTTCTTCTGTTAGTTTGGGTGCTGTAATTGACTTTTCTGACATGATGATTCTTGCCATGGCATTCCCGAATATTCTTGGTTTGTATTTACTTTCGGGTGAAGTTAGAGAGGATTTACGTGATTATATGGCACGTGTAAAAAGTGGTTCGATTAAGAAGTTTAAATAAAGAGTAGATTTAATTCCCAAACAAAAGCCCTTCCTTAATTGGTTGGGCTTTTTTGTTTAATAGACTTTCCTTAATTTAGACCTATATAATTATAGGATATGAAATCGATGTTTAAATATTTTTATTTTAATAAAAATGAGCGAATTGCATTATTCGTGTTTCTAGTTGTTTTAGTGCTCTTAAATATTTGTTATCAATTACTCAAACCTCCATCAGAAATAGTAAGCTATGAGTTTTCTGATGTTGCTATAAATTGGAATGATACTAGTAGCTTGAAAAATGAAATCATTGTTTATGAGTTGAAACCTACTAAGAACCATAGAAAACCCACTTTAACCGAAGTCCATGTTCCGCAATTAATTAATATAAATCTTGCAGATTCTATAGAGTTTAGAAAGCTTAAGGGTATCGGCAAAGTATTCTCTTCTCGTATAGTGCGTTATCGAAATTGGCTTGGAGGCTTTTATTCTCACGAACAGCTATTAGAGGTTTACGGAATCGATTCCGTCCTGTTTGATCTGATAGCTCCACATTTAAACGTATCTGTTGATGATGTAATAAAGATGAAGCTTAATACCTGCAGGTTAAAGGAGTTGTCTTCTCATCCTTATATATCCTATAAGGTGGCAAAGTCTATTATTAAATATAGAGAGCATCACGGGGCTTATAAAAGTATAAACGATCTAAAGCATATTCCCTTGATTGACGAGGAATTATTCCGTAAAATTGCATACTATTTAGAGTTAGAATGATGGAAGCTGAACTGAAACGTGTAATTCGAGATTTCCCCGATTATCCAAAGCCTGGAATTGTATTCAAAGACATTAGTCCTATACTAATGGATATGCAATTATATGGGCAGGTAATTACTGCTTTTTCAAAACGTATTCAAGATTTGAATATCGATGTAATTGTTGGAGTGGAAAGTAGAGGCTTTTGGTTCGGTCCCGCAATAGCACAACAGCTTAATATTCCTTTTATACCAATTCGTAAAAAAGGAAAACTACCTGGCGAAACTATCTCTAAGACTTATAACTTAGAATATGGTACGGCTACCATTGAGGTGCAAAAAGATCGTTTGAAAAAAAACGCAAGAGTTTTAATTCACGACGATTTATTAGCTACTGGTGGAACAGCTAAAGCAGCTGCAGAGTTGATTAATTTGGCTGGTGCCGAAACCGTAGGATTTGCCTTCTTAGTAAATCTTACTTTTTTAAATGCTGAGCAAGACTTAGCTTCGATTTCAAATAACATTATATCACTTGTAAATTACTAGAAATGGATTTTTCGTATTCTGAAACACAAAAAATGATTGCCGAAACTATAAAAGATTTCGGTGCACAGCATATAACTCCTTATATGATGGATTGGGATAATACTCAAGAATTTCCAGTGCATGTATTTAAAGCCTTAGGAGAACTCGGTTTAATGGGCGTTTTAGTCCCTGAAGAATTTGGCGGCTCTGGACTAAGTTACGATGAATATGTTACCGTAATAGACGAGATTTCTCAAATTGATTCTTCAATTGGTTTGTCTGTTGCTGCACATAACTCATTGTGTACAGGCCATATTTTACAATTTGGTTCTCAAGAACAAAAAGAGAAATGGTTGCCTAAATTAGCTACAGCAGAACATATTGGTGCTTGGGGATTAACCGAACACAATACTGGGTCTGATGCTGGTGGAATGAATACTACCGCAGTAAAAGAAGGGGGCGAATGGGTTTTAAACGGTTCTAAAAACTTTATTACGCATGCAAAGTCAGGTGATATTGCAGTTGTAATCGTTCGTACTGGCGAAAAAGGAGACTCTCATGGGATGTCTGCTTTTGTAGTTGAAAAAGGTGCTCCAGGTTTTTCGTCCGGTAAAAAAGAAGATAAATTAGGGATGCGTGCTTCCGAAACTGCTGAGTTGGTTTTTGATAATTGTCGTATTCCAGAAGGTAATTTATTAGGAAAGGTAGGAGATGGCTTTATCCAAGCAATGAAGGTTTTGGATGGAGGTAGAATATCTATTGCTGCTTTATCTCTTGGAATCGCTAAGGGAGCGTATAAAGCAGCTCTACAGTACTCAAAAGAAAGAGTTCAGTTTGGTAAAGCTATTTGCGAACATCAAGCAATTGCATTTAAGTTAGCCGATATGGTTACCGAAATCGATGCTTCAGAGTTGTTAATATTCAGTGCAGCCGATAAGAAGAACAAAGGTCAGAAGATGACTAAAGAAGGTGCTATAGCAAAATACTATGCTTCCGAAGCTTGTGTTCGTATAGCAAATGAGGCCGTGCAAATATTTGGTGGCTATGGTTATACAAAAGACTTCCCAGTAGAGAAGTTTTATAGAGACGCTAAACTGTGTACAATTGGAGAAGGGACCTCAGAAATACAGCAAATTGTAATTTCTAAATTGATCCTAAACGAGTAAGAATAAAGTTTTGGGCTAAAATGTCAATCATTTGTTTGAATCCTAAAACTAATTTGTATATTTGCCCTCCGCAAGAAGAAAATAAAACAACAGCATAAATAAGTATAGACATGATTATTATTCCTGTAAAAGAAGGTGAAGCTATTGAAAGAGCTTTAAAGCGTTTCAAAAGAAAGTTCGACAAAACGGGCGGAATGCGTCAGTTACGTGCTCGTAAAGAATTCCTTAAACCTTCGGTTAAGAGAAGAAAGAAGATGATTAAAGCTGCCTATGTACAGCAGTTAAGACAAGCTGAAGAAGCTTAGTCTATACTCTATAGAATTTAAAACGCTTTTGTGTACTTTTACACAAAAGCGTTTTTTTTATGCAAAATATTCAAGCATTTTTCGATTATTTACAATTTGAGAAGCGATGCTCTCCTCATACATTAGTGGCGTATAAATCCGACCTACTCCAGTTTAATAAGTATTTATCTCATCAATACGAGAGTACTGTTGATGGAGCCTCTCCAGTAATGATTCGTTCCTGGATGATGCAGCAT
>Ga0308018_10000478_pt1 | contig 20443 bp, 18 predicted proteins | sample Neamet282_FD_203130 | JGI IMG/M metagenome (GOLD analysis project Ga0308018, IMG submission 203130) | Marine microbial communities from water near the shore, Antarctic Ocean - #282 | ecosystem: Environmental > Aquatic > Marine > Unclassified | place: Southern Ocean | collected 2014-10-01
CTTTCCTCTTCGGTGTATAACCAAAGCCCAATCTCTACCACGTTGTCTTTGATAACTGATCCTGGTGCCATTGCTCCAAGTCCACCGGGGAACATATGAATGTCCCAAGCTACTTCTGCGTTTGCTGGGATAGTTCTGCATACTCCTTGTGGAACTATCTCTCCCCACTTTCCCATAGCATATTCCGTAAGCATACCTTCTCTCCCTCCCTCAGTAATAATACTTGAGTTAGCGTGATGTACTACTGATTTTGCATTGCCACGTGGTTTAACCTGTACTGCTTTAATACAGCGATCCTCGGCTAACCCTGTTGGCACATTATGTTTATGCCACAAGTCGTTGCCGCTTGCTGGTATATCTATTGGAGTTGAAGCAATAATAGTATCTGGAGCACCGAAGTCAACTTCAAAACTCCATGCCTCTGTGTCGGCAAGTATTGGAGGTTGTATAACTATGTCTTGATCACCATATGATGATCCATTGTCTACCCACTCAACGATAGTGTCAATGTCTTTTTGCGATAAACGCCAATCGCCTTGTAGGTCTTGTATGCCAATACCGTGATCATATGCATACGGTGGCATTTCTCTCGTCATTACTTTGAGAGCAATTAAAGGGCTCCATGGTCTTACTTGCTGATAGGTTTCAAAACTCATTGGTCCAATACCACCTTGACGGTGACACACTACACAGTTATCATTAATGATAGATGCTACTTCATCTGTGTAAGTTTGACCTGCACTTTTGCTTGTCATTATTGCTGACATTAGAAATGCCAACACGAACAGTCTCGTTTTCACGTATTTCTTACCTCGCTATTTTTAGATGTACAAGTACTTATAGCGTAGGTGGTGGAAAGTCAACAGTTTTTAGGTAAATGTTACAAATGATTACATTTAGAATGGAACATCAGTATCGTGCTGATCAACTTTGAAACGCTTTGGATCAGACATAAGTTTACGCCAGCCCTTAAAAGTCATTTTATGTAAAGTCCTCATGGCATCAAACCGCTTTATTGTGTTAGGTCGCACATCGCCTGTGCGGGCAGTTACTACTTGTCGTTTAAATGGCACTACTTGTACTAACGGAGTACCTTGTTTAATTATAAATTGTTCACTAGTAGTAATCATAATATTAATAGGACTTTGTAAGGCTCCTTTATCATGATCAATAATACCTGGTAGAGCATAAAACCCTTGACTTTCATGATATGCCATTGGTAAGTACATACAACTCCAACCATCTTTAGCGTATGTAAGCCAAGGATTATCTAATTTAACGGCATGTCTATTTTCAAATTTAGTATCTAAAAAATTACCTAGTTGATCTTGGTGGTGAAATCCTTGTTGCGAATTTGGATCACTATACCGCACTTTTGGGAATTCGGATCCTTGCGGAGTTATTTCAATATCACACCAAGCTGGAATAACCCATCCCATGCCCATATAGTCTTGTAATCCTGGACATACTTTTATAGTAAAAACATCATCAATTCTATGATCGCCAGATTGTAGTTTTGTAGTTAATTTTTTAAATTTTTCAGGAACAAACTCCGAGGCAGGTCTAATCGGTGCATACTTTCTTATAGCATAGTTTACAGATTCAAATATTACCTCAGGAGTATCTTTCTTAAAAAAGTTAAACATTAAAGTTCCTTTATTAACGGAAATATTTCTGCAATAACTGTAGCACATTCTTTAGCAATATCCATATGCTCTTTTTGTGTGCCATTAGAACTACGAAGTTCAATATAATGCACCCAACTACGTAATGTACCATTCATATACAATCGTGTTTTAGTAAGACCTTCCGGCAATACTTTACGTGCTACTTCTTTAGCAATACCTGCACTAATCGCCCAATCATATGCTCGGCCTGCTGTAAAAATTACATCTTGTTGTAATTCTTCCCAGCGGTTAATTAGCTCTGGCATGCCTTCATCGCCTAAGTTAATAGCAATTGAATTTTGTCTATTTTTAGTATCCTGTAACCGTGCATCGCTAGTTACAAATACTTCACCTTGCTCTTTAGGATCTGCATAACGTTGACTAAATTCTTGGAATGCAAAGCTACGATGCCGCACAATTTGGTGTGCAATATCACGTGTGGTATCAATTTCTAATACAGCATTAACCATCTCTAAAGGCGACCAGTGTTGATGCTTGATTAGATACTTAATTAATTTTTCGCTAGTTGCACTATTAATTTGTGCAGAAGGGTTACTAACCTTAGCACAAAATGCAATTAATTCTTGTACATCAGTTAAACCTTCTTCTTCAAAATATTCTGATGCTTTACTGTAACTTACTAATCTAACGGCCATGCTTTTTTTCCTTTAAGTTCTTCTATGCGTCTATTTAAAAATCCAATAGTAGTATGTATATGCCCGGTGTCAGTTTCCTGTAACAAAGTTTTATAATACTCTATTTCTTCTTTTATTACGTCTATACGTACTATATCATTTATTAGTTTTTTGTTGCTAGTCACCAATCCCTGGCTCCTCCGAAAAATGTTCTTCAAATTTGTTTGCAACTCCGTTCCATTCTGCAGCATCTGCTGGAACATCGTCGGGCCTAGCGTCTGTAATATTAGGCCATAGTAAACTGTACTTTGTGTTTATTGCCAATAAATCAATATTAGGATAATCACCTACAGCATTATCAGGTATAATAGCATCGGCCGGACATTCCGGAACACATACCCCACAATCAATACACTCATCTGGGTTAATTACCAGCATGTTTTCACCTTCATAAAAACAGTCTACTGGACACACTTCTACACAATCCATATGCTTGCACTTAATGCAATTATCAGTTACTAAATACGTCATTTATTATCTCCAACAATATTTAGTAGTCATTATATCCTTGCTAATCTAATAAGTGTTGCAGCTAAGTTAATCTCTGGATCAGCAACTAGTGTATGATCTACTAGTCCTTGCTTAATAGTTAGAACGGCGGTGTCTTGTTTTTCTTCATCACCAAACAACTCAATATTATCATACAACCATCGATATATTTCTTCCATCTCTTCTGGCCGAACTGCTCCGCATAATAGCTTACGTGCATCTTGTATTTTGCCTGCTTTAAATAACTCAACCATATCAAGCTTCCAATCAGCTTCTCCAGTATCGCCTTCATTGGGACGTAGTAAGCTACCTTCTTGACAGTTCATCTGCACTGTGTTAATACACTTACGCAAGTCTGGATACGTTGCTTTTACGTAAGTATCAAGAGTATCTAAGTCTGGAGTAACACCTTCTGTAATAAGAATCTCTGCAACTCGTGCCGTAAACTCAGTTTGATCAATCTTAGCAATATGGAAGCCTTGACACCTACTGTGTATTGCAGGAATAATACGGTTAGGATAGTTACACGTTAAAATAAAACGTGACGTTGTATGATATTCTTCCATTACACCACGTAATGCTGCTTGTGCGTTCGGCGACAAGTAATCAGCCTCGTCAAGTAACACGACCTTAAAGTCACCAAACGGAATCATTTGTACAAAGTTTACAATCTTATCACGCACATCATCTACTGAGTTTGTACGACTTGCGTTAATCTCAAGTATGTCTAGCGGATTAAGATCAAGTTCATTAAACAATAATTTAGCAAGTGTTGTTTTACCAATACCTGCGTTACCACTAAACAATAAGTGCGGAATAGTTTTTTCTTTAATCCAAGTCTTTACTTGGTTACGCTGTGCATCATCACGAAACACATATCCGTCAACTGTCTTTGGACGGTATTTCTCTACCCATAATTCTTTCAAGTTCTTCTCCGTACTGTTGTTCAAGTTTAATTACTAGCTCGTTCATGATGTCACTGTCATCATCTAACATATCACTTAGTTTAACACGTTTGACTTGTTCTGTCAAGCTCACCTTAAAATTCCTAGCTCTTTGTATGCTACTTGCACACTCTTTGCTTGGAAATAAGCGTCTGCTAGTGCGTTGTGTAAATCGCTTTGCATTGCTTTGCGTGGATCAACTTTACATGCACTAAGCAATGTACGGCTGTCTTTGATTTGCCAAAACTGCCATGGAATAGGAGTGTCCATATTTCTATAGAGGTCTTCTAATATCGTAATGTCAAATCCGTAACCGTGACCCCAAATTACATCAACACCAACTAACCACTTATTAAGTTGTTCTAGCATCATCTGAAGATTCATACGTCCATCTTCTGAAAACGCTTCTTCCATTGCTTTAGGATCTTGCTTACTCCACCATTCAATAGTGCTATCGCTTGTAGTACGTCCTAGTTTATCTTGCTGATCAATATCAGGCTTAATATATAGCTCTGAATTTGGCTCATCATTAGTTAACGGATTAAACTTTACACAGCCCATGCTTAAAATTTGACAACTTGGTTTTGTATCTAAAGTTTCTAGATCAATCATTGCGTGTATAGACATACTACCCTTTCCTATTTTCTTGGCCGATACCTGTTAAAATTAAGAATATATACAGCACAGGCCAAGCCCATCCTGTTAGATATCCAGTTATATTGAGCGTCATTAGTACAATACCGCATAATCCAGTAGTGCCAAGTCCGCTAAGTTGTGTAGGTATTTTCATACAAACTCCTTATTAATTAATACTATTATAGCACCTAATAAGGAGTCTGTCAAGTAGTTTTATTATAAATCGCCGTCTTGTCGATTTTCGGAATAGTGTGCATCAAAGTCGCCACCTGGATAACGTGCTTTTAGCTTGTCAATATTCATTTGGATAACATCATTAGGGTCAATCTTTAGTGCTATGCATCCTTGCATCCAATACCATAGGACGTCACCTAGCTCACGTTGCATGTGCCAGATATTATCTTCATCTAATGGTTTGCCTTGGAAAACAATTTTCTTTACTACTTCGGTAAATTCGCCCGCTTCTGCACTGACACCTAAACATGCCGTTAGTAGTCGAGGCATGTCGGCTAATCGTTGGTTTTCTAAGCTATTCCAACGATTGCTAAACGCATCGTTGCTCTTACTTTCGTCACTAGTTACTGCGTCTACAAATTCTTTATATTTGTTAAGGTCGATATTTTTCAAGATATTCTCTTTCTAGTAAAAGGTTACATAAATGTCGAAGGGTCAATAGTAGCTGCTTGTCCGTCTGTGAACTCAGCACCAATTTGAATACCATCCGGCTTTTCTTCGCTGTAAGCTAGAATACTTTCTAACTCAACTCTACGCATTTCAATTTCACCATCGTTTTCAGTCTCAATTTTAAGACCTCTGGTCCATCTTCCGTGCATTACAAGTATCCAGTCTCCGACTTTAAAATCATCTTTGTTACGTGGACCTTTAGAATACACCTTACCCCAACGTGGATAAATTCCTCTAGTGTTGCCATCATCGCTTTTAAGGATAAGTCCTGATGCAGTCGTTTGCTCACCAAAGTGCATATCTACTACTAATACATCATCACCTTTAGCTTTAGGTGTTCCTTTAATTGCAGTATAGTTTTGAGCCATTCTTAGCTTCCTTTTTGTACAAAGTTTCCGTCTGTGTCTTCAACCCATTCATCATCAGCTGCAGCTTCATCCATCATTTCAGCTTCTTCTGGTGATAGGTCTGCCACTGGCTCCGGGTCCGATTTTACTTTTACTTTTTTTGTTGCTTTTACTTTTACTTCAGCTTGAGCTTCTGCAACTACAGGTGCAATAGGTGCTTCTGTATGCATTGCTGTTCCTGCTGAGCCATAATGATCTGCAACAATTTCTTCTCGCTTACGGATAATAGTTCCGTTTGGTCCTAATTCGTCTCCACGAGCATTTACACGAGCATTACCTACTGCTGGTGTTAGTTCATTGCGTTTACGAAGCAAGTCCATATCTACGTTTTTACCACGCAAACTTCTAATTTGCTTTTTACCTGGTGATACTTTTGACATAATTTTCATCTCCTATTGTTATATACATACTTATCTCATGAACTCCCTAAAGTCCAGGCCATACTGGATCGAGTCTACTTTGTGTACGCCTATTAAGTATAACACATAACTTGCTACACTACTTCCTCTGCCTACACCCCAAACAATATTATTCTCACGCATAAAATCTACTAGATAAACCATATAGCGTAATAGATCATCCATACCACGACTAGCATATTCAGCATATTCTTCATTAACTCTAGACCATTCTTTAGAGTATTGTGCAGTTGCTAAACTATCAGATTGTAGTTTTTCTTGTAGTTGTTCTAATAACCAAACTTTTATGTCTATGGCTTTATACGCATCAGGCATAAACCATTCTGACTGTAATACGCCATCAAATTCTTTTTGGTCTACGTCAATTGGAATATATGTATTAAGCTCTGATAACCCTTGTGCTGATGCTGCTTTATTAAATAAGTCTACATCAACACTTTCGTCACATAGCACAACATGGCATTTATCCACATGACCACTATAGATCATATCGATAAGATCTTTATTAGAGAATCGTGGAATACCTAGTTCATCTGTTTTCATAAGCATGTATACAGTTTAACTGATATTAATCAAATTGTCAAGTGAATTCTCGCCCTCATTTGGATTATTTTGGCGATTATATTCTATTACTCTTCGATCTTGTAGCTCTTGTTTATAGATGTCAAGTACGTTTGAGATTTGTACTTGAACTTGCGGATTTGCTGACATGAAATATTTACGTTGTAAATCTGAAACTTTTTCTTCTAACTCACGTAGCGTAAAATGTTCTAAGCTATCTATTAGAGGATTTATCATTTCTAGGTATACTGACCCAAGTATTGTGCAAACACTGTTGTTCCACTGTTGTAAGTCCAAAACTTAACCATTAATGGATTAACTGAACTATCTATTGTAAGCGTAGGGGTATTAGATACTTTTGGATAGTTTGTATCGTACTTAATTGTGCCGCCACCTGCTACTGTAAATGTACCTGATTTAGCTGTATCATTACCTAAAAAGCTTACAGTCATTTCTGAATACATTGCTCTCGAAGGCCAATCAGCTAAGTTAAAGGCAATACTAGTTGTAGCTACTGGAAGGTTTGTTGTTATAGTTTGAAAATGTCCATTAAGAAAACTAATGTTTAATCCAGTAACTACTGTTCCAACATTATGATATTGCGATGTTTGTAACTGTATGTTTGCATCTGCAATGTTTGTCCCGTTAAAGTCATTTGTTGCATTTAATTTAGCGGTTGTACTTTGCAATGTTGTAATTTCAGATTTAGCAGTCGCTAGTCCTGTTTTAAGAATGGTAAAGTTATCACGAAACCCTTGGGTATCGTTGTCCACACCCGCAATTGGATATGCTGAATCAATTGTTTCACTTATAATATTACTAGCCATTTTATTTCCTCTACTGTGTTATTTATCGCTCTTAGACGTTAAATTCATAATTTGCGAACAAGATATAACGCTCGTCGGTTATATCTTCTGTTGATTTTACAATATATCTATCAATATCAAACGTAAGTGTTTTAGTATCAAATCCACTAGTTTTAATGTTTCTTAAAATATCTGCACTTTGTCCGGGCTTACAATAACAAACTGGAATAGCTGTTACATAATCAAGCTCTTGAAACCCTGCTTGTGGAGTTCTCATCCAAAGTGGCAAATAACTTCTTTCATTTGCACCAATTTGTTTAATATTATTTCTCATGTTAACTACACTAGATATATATCTCTTATTATCTAAACCTTGACTAACTTTGACTGCATCACTATCAGTTGTAATAGTATTAGTCTTTGGTCTAAGTCTTTGTGGCTCGGCATCTGTTAGTTGCAATGTAACTGTAACATCAGATCCGCCTTTTAGTGTCACAGTAAAGTCATTCTTATCTGCATTAACAAATTGATTTTCACTACTATCACTACTATCTCTAGTTTGTATAATTAATGTATCTTCTAATTCTTCAAATATGAATTTAGTAACGCCTCTAGTATATATTGGTAACGCATCGTATCCTGATCTAAATCTTTGATCATCATCTTTTGGACTATATGCTATACTGTCAACAGTAATTTCATCTGTTGTAGTAATATTAAAGCTAGACTTAGTTTTACCTTTTTTAGCATTTGCAGGATCTATTACTTCAATATATACTACTTCATATAAATCTTTAGCTGTAGAACCTATTCCTGAAGTTGCTTTTGCTGTTTTAAAGTCACCAAGTATATATTTTTTACGTTTATGATTTTTAGCAGATGCAGCTACAAAGTTTTCTATTTTCTTACCTTCAATTCCTGCATACACTAACATATCTAAATTACGTCGAATGCCATATTCTGGATCATTTGCTCTATAAATCTTTTCAGGATCAAATACAGTTCTATCTGAAATAAAGTTAGCATAAGATATTCGTTCATTGCTAGGTAACAATGGACGCATATATATGTCTGTATATTTCTTAGTATCTAAGTCAGACACAGTAAGTGTAAATTCTCTTTCTATTGCTGTATACGCAAATCGATCCTTTGCTTCAATTGTAAATGTATATTTTCTATCAAAGGTTGTGTCACCTGGAAGAATACCGTCCCACTTAACTGCTTTCTTTTCGAATGTAGTAAGTCCTAACATTCCTGGAGTATTAAATTGTTGAGCATTACCAATTATTTCGCCATCAGTAGCTAATCGCATACCGTATGGTAACTTACCTAACTTAACTGAATATATCATTCTAGTATCAGGAACTGTAGTTTGAGCTTCTATTCTTAAATTACTAATATAGTTTGCTGGTATACTTCCTAATGCTGCAGGAGTAATCCATTTTATTGTACTATCTATTTCACCTATAACTTTCATAGTGAATGTTTTTGTTGTACTTGGAATATCTTTAGTATTAGCAACAATAATATTTTCGCTAAATGAGTCACCTCTAAACAATCCTATACCGTAGTTATTTCCTTCAGTAAGCTGTCTAGCTAAGTTTATATCATACTGAATTCTATCTTCGTTATCTCGTAGAAGTTTAACTAATAGCTGAGTACTATCGTCTGTTACAAAATGAGCTTTAATATTTGATACTATTCTACTAGTAGCTGTGCTTGGTACATGTATGCGCCAGCGTGTAGCTTGATCGTTTAATACTTGTACATATGCTGGTCCGTTATACGCATCTACTAATACTTGCTTAGTAGCGGCAACCCTGTCAGCTAACGTCATCCCAGATACTTGTTCAGCTATTTCTGTCCAGTTTGCATTAGTAAACGTGTGTACGCTAGATGTTCCTAATACTGTGTGAGCTGTTACACATTTGTATATTTTTCCATCACCACCAGTAGCTGTTGTATTTGCAATTATGTCACCTACAAAATAGTTAGTTCCTACAGTAATAAGTCTTGGAACACCTGCTGGGTAAATCTCATCTGTTGAAGGAGATAGTTGTTCTACCTCGTATTCAATGTAAGGAGTAATGCCAGCAATTTTATACTTTTCTGTTTCAGTGAATCTTAAAAATCTATTATTGTATTTTTCTTTTTGTATTTCAGATAGTCTGTTTATAAAGGTATAAGATTGCCCAATTATTGCTGTTCGACTAGGCACTAAATTTAAGCTAGGAGCAATTGTTTGATCTACGAAAATAATATCGTATGCAGTATTTCTGTCATCGACGCTTGTTACTTTGTAGCTTCTCTTACCTAGTAAGATGTCTCTGCCAATTAATTCAAACAAATCATTAACACCATCAAGTGATCCAGTTAAGTTTAGCTTTCCAATTTTAAAACTAGTCTTTCCTAATATTGTATCTTCGTAATACGTTGCTACAATACTAACACTTTCTAAATCAGTAGTCATACGAGTTGCACGTATAGTAAACTTGTAATCTTGTGTTATTGCTGCTTGATAAGGAATATTACCAACTAGCTCGCCTAATTCCTTATCTAATACTAATCCTGGCGGCATTACACTAGGAGTACCATCATCGTTTAAATCTTCTGGAGTGTAAAGCATTTTGCCTTCAAGCGTAGTGTTGTTAATAATATCTAAATATACAGTTTGATAATTATTAGCTCGTCTAAATCCTAAGTTACCTGGAGTAATCCATGTAGGTTTTCTTACATTAGTAGCACTAGATTTAAATATGCCTGTACTTGCTGACATTAATGTATTGTCAGCTTTTAAGAAATCATCGCCAACTACGTAAATTTGGAATTCTCGTTTAACAAATGACTCGCCGTCGGTGACTGTAACTGCAAAAGGATAGTATCTATTTAACTTACGTGGATTTGCAGTTGGTTCATTATAATCGTATGTTTCACTATCGTAAAAGAAACTTGAGAACCCGTTGCTAGGCAGTATACCATAGTCTAACGGAAGTGTGCCATACTCTTCTGAGTCATATCCACCATACTCATATCGCTTGTCTAAAGATAATAGAGGATCAGTAATTCCAGTTAGTAATCCAGTCTCGGACATTGTTATTCCTGGAGGAAGTAGTCCGTCGCCATCTGCAATAAAGAACGATAATGAATCGCCTGCGGCTATATCAGTATCTGTCGCAGCAAGTTGGAAACTTATCTGAGCACTATCAAGTACATAAAAAACACTATTTTCTCCAATTGGTAAGTCACCTTTAGGAGTTCCCCAAACAGGATCATCAGGACCTGTTACATCAAATTCTATAGTTCTGTCTTCCCATAACCCTTTATATGTAGCACGTATAGTAGCTGCAAACGTTTTATTATATGCAACTTCGTAAACCGTTCCTGCAACACTAGTACCTTCAATCCTAGTTCCGTTAGGTAAGCTTCCGCTTATAACTTTTAATTTAGGAGTTACGCCATTTGCCATAGGCATCTTAATGTCAACAACACTGCGTTCAATTAGGTTACTAATTTTTGTGCCAGTTGCTATATTCCATAATGCACTTTGTAACAATGCTGCTTGTAATGTTTCTTGATCCGGAGCACTTGGAACTAGTGTTCTACTTTGTTTTGTTTCTGTACCAAAGATATAAGGATATGCTGTTGGTTGATATGTACTAAGTTGCCCGCCCATTCCGCTATGATTAATACAATAGTAATGTACATCAGGTGAACCGTTAGGAATAGTAATTTCACTATACCCTCCAGCTTGCCCAGCAGTTCCGTTTATTTTAACTCCAGTAGTATATTCAACTCCTGGAGGATTACCAGTCCATGGTCCGTTACCAGTTAATGAAAATCTTATTTGGTGCGTTGCATTAGAACTATGAGATTGATCAAATCTGTATGTGTTGCCTTCTCTTAATGTAAGTGTAGGAGAAGTAGAAGTTTTTCCTGTTATATAATATTTGTTACCAGATCCGTAGCTATTGATACCGCTAGCAACTGTTACTTTATGAATAATTGTATTTGCCGACTCAAGGGCATTTCCAAATGCTAAAAAGTAAGCATATGTCCCATCTGGAAAATCAGGAGTTTTTGTAAATCTTCCGTTGTATCTATCTAACGTTCCTAGACTAGTTCTGTACTCAAAGTCTTGTAAAAAACTTCCAGCAGTAAGAGTAACATCGCCAACATTGTTAACATTTATTACTCTATCATATTTAAAGTCTCCAGGACGATGATTGTCGTTTGGAAGAACATAATAGCTTGAAGTCATTTTTACTACTGTACTATTAATGTCGGTTCCTGTTGTATAACCGTATGGACCGTATATAGGATAACCATCAAAACAGTATCCTAATATTTTACTATGCCCACTAATATGTCTAAACTTATCACCATTAAAATCAGTTTGATTATAGTATGCATTAGCAGCATATAATTTATTTGTTGTCCAACTACTGTTTAAAAATGATCCATCATGATAATGATAACTGCCGTTTGCTTCAGGGTGTCCACCAGCATCATCTACGCCGTATGCAGATTGTAAATGAACTGCGTTGTAATTAAATCCTATTGGCGGATATATGTCCGAGCCAGGCAACGAATGATCACCAGCACTTGGATTTGCAGCTAACACTCCGTTAGCAAAAATACCCATACCACCTAGTTCTGTTTTATCTGGATTAGCAGTATTGTCGCCGGCTCTATCTTTAATTCTAAAATTGTAAACTAGTGGCTTAATAAAGTTTGGATTATTATCAAACGATCTTTCACCAGTATTTGTCATTGATGTTCCAGCTAGTGCTGGATATGGATCGCCATTACTTGTAGCTGTAATAACTTGTCCATCAGATGTAAATGTAGTTGCACTTGGGTAAGTTCCTCCAGCATCAACTACATTTATAGTATTATAATTCCATTTAGTTTTAGCAATATCTGTAGGAGCATTTGGCTGATTAGCATGTACAAACGTAAAATTAGTATTTACAATAGTCTTAATTGCAGCTGTAACTTCATGCCCTTCTGGATACTTGTAATGTAATACATCACCATATGGAGTATCGTAAGTATACTTGAATGTTCCACCTACATCAGCAGCACCTATATTATCTAGTATCTGTACTCCAGCGTATCCTTGTGCCTTTGCTACTGCATATGCACTTGCCTGTGCCGATAAGAATGTAAACCCGAAGCTATGAGCTCCGCCTATGTAAGGGAAGTTAGCATCGGTTGAACCATGAAAGCTAATAAATTTTCTTGGCTTATATGGGATTTTGATAATAGGAAAGTCTGAAGCATTTGGTCCTGTTGAACTTTCATTTATAGGAATATAAAAATTATCATTTTTATACATTGGTGCTATAAACGAAGTAGCAATAGTTACTATTTGATCTACACTAGAATCATCTAATGCTACATATGCCCTATTAGCTAACCCTGCACCGTTACTAAATCCTATAAGTCTAATTTTTGATCCGTCGACGTTTTCGTAAGTCTTTAATTTATTACAAACATCTTGTAAAAAACTAAGGTCAGGTGCCTTATTTGGTTCGTGTGCTACGTTCCAACTATTCAAGTATCCTGTTGGAGCAATTAAGATATGATCAGGTAATATCGAATTCCAATTATTTAACTCTGCTTCCCCGTTGCCGCCGTTACCGTGCAATAAAATTGCAACAGGAATACGCTTGCCATTAAGTGAAGCAAGAGTAGGTACTCTAACTGCTATCGGATATGTAAACCCATTAGGTTTCTGGAACCAATTTTTGGTTATGCTGAGTGTTGTATTTGTCTGTAGTTTAGCCATATCAATTCCTTACAACGTATTTATCGTAATAAGATTATACGGCAATAGCGCCAAAGTCTATTTCTACTTCGTTATTTGGAGTAGGACAACTACCAAGCTCAATATCCATTATTCGAAAGTGATAATCTATAAAATTACTTATAACTGGTGCTGGTATAAAACCAAAATCCATATTTTCAAAAAGATCGTTTTTAGTAGCAGGATCAACACCGTTGACTAAACCTGTTACATTACCTATTAAGTTTCCTGTAAATCCTGTTGACGTAATAGCACCTGCATTTCCAATATTAAATCCGCCAGCGTCTAAGTTGCCGCCTAACTCAGGTGTTGTGTCTCCAGATAAAGGTTGTTGATCTGATTTGTTTGCAAGCTCTACCCAAGCACCACCATGACTATAGTATGCACCACCTGTTCCATGTACATGCACAAACAACCCGTGATATGTGCTTGCACTAGGTAAGTCTGCTAGAGTGCTATAAACGTTATTATAAAGTATTCTACTATCTGCAAAGTCATATTGCTTTGTAACGTAGCTACTACCTGCTACGGCAGTTTGTGTAAGATCGTAAACTTTATCATTAGTTATTGTAATATTATTATCAGTAGCTGTAAGTGTAAGACCTGCGCCTCCTACTAGTTTTTTAAACCTTAATTCATAATTAACTTTTTCTTTGTAAAGACCTTCGCCTGTTGCACCGAGATTAGTTACTGCGGTTTGCTCGTCGTCACGCAGATCTAATTCATTAAAGTTTGCATTTACTTTTACAAATGCTTCTCGTAGGTCATCACCTGTGCCATCGTTTGCAGTATTACCTATTTTAATTAATTGTACAGCCATTTATTTTTTCCTTGTTATACTATTTATGTTGATACACCTACAGGAACACTAGTAGTAAATGTGTCTGCTGTAGCAAAAGGAGTATATATTATTCTATTTGTATTTTGCGTAGGAACCCAGCCTGATACCGCATCTGTTGCATGCATTGCATCTAGTATTGTTTCACTAGGTTTAGCAAGTACTTTCTTACCATAACTATTGTATAGTGCATAGCCTAACGAATTGTTAGTTTGTACACCTGATGGTGTTCTACTATTATCATTCCATTCAGGACTTAGTGACCCGCCTGACGCAAAGGAAAAATACTCCCACATTGCTAATGTTAACAAATAATAGTACTCACGCATTATTAACGCTCTAAAATCAGGATCAGATCCTGGCCACGTTCCGCTGTATCCACTTGTGTCAAATACGTTGTTAGTAATAGCTTGAGCACATGCGTCATATAAAGCACTAGTTTGATTAGTTTGATTAAACTGTGTTGGGTACGCTCCTGGTAACGCATACACAGTAAGTGTATGTAATACGTGTTCCATTACTTCCATAATCTGTCCGTCAGCTGTGTATGAGCCACCGTTATCGTCACTCTCCCAAATAAAGTCTACATTATTATACATATTTCTAATAATATCTAATCCCGGATAGTAATCATTAGCATCATCAGTTAGTATGCTAGGACTATAACTACCATTAGTATGTCCAATAAATTGTACAGTATTTGATAATTTCATCTTTGCTATAGCAGCTGCTTGTGCAGTAGCATCAACATCTGTTCCTACAGGGTCCAACATCATTTCAACTTGTCTTGCAACCTTTTGTATAAATGAATCTGATACTGCGGTAGCTCCGCCTTTAGCTCCCCATGCTAGCAATTTTAATCCACGGACATCAAGTTGTTTAGCAAGTGGAGCATATTCTGTACTTGTTACAATTGCTGTAGATGCGTAATCACTATTACCACCACAGTTTATACTATCGTAGTCGTCCCAATTGTCTACTGTACCTTGGTACATTGCATCTTTAGTTGCATTAGAATGAGCCCAAGTCTTTAAGCCAGACACAGTCATTCCTGGATTAGCTTCAAGTACTGTTGCGAGCATTCCGCATGTGTTTGGCGATGCCATACTAGTACCTGATATTTTCATTAAGTATTGTGAACTGTTTAATGGATGAACAACTCTTGATGTCCCTCCAGTTACAATATCGTTTGTGCCGCCACTATCATCTGAGCTAGCACTCATAATATTGTTTCCAGCTGCATAAATGTCTACGCCGGGGCCGCAACAACTAAACTCTGATTTCTGTTCTTTGCCGCCTGTGTAACTAACATCAAGACTGCCTACCATAAACGCTTCTGTGTCGTATGGACTACTGCCTCGGTGGTAGAAATACGGATAGCCACTTATTGCTACATAATTCTGCCAGTCTTTGTCACCTTCAGCTGCGACATAATAATAGCTATTTCCTGCTGCAATACAAATGTGTATTCCGGCATCAATGAGTTCTTGAACATCTGTATCTACACTTGTTACTCTTACATTTAGTTTTCTATTAACACCACTGTTATAAAGCTTCTGTAATACTCCTACGTTGTCTCGTAAATTAGCATCAGATGCAAACCCTGCGGCACCATAAGTCCATGTTGTGCCTCTAAACGATCCGCCTGACGGAGTGTTAGATAGCGAAGTACTATACCCCCAACTCATGTTTACAATAGTAGGACGTTTATATCCTGTAGCAGGATCAATAGGCTTAGCATTGTGCCATCCTTTAATTACATCAAAACAATTTGAACTAGAGATACCTGATCCGCTATCGCCATCGCCTTCAAGTCCTCCAACCTTTATTGAGTAAATGTGTGCATCTTTTGCCCAGCCCATTGTACGACCAGCTACGGTGCCCGCAACATGCGTTCCGTGACCATCATAGTCTCTATAATGATTTGCACTTTGCGTTCCTGATACGCCACTTTCAGTATACCAGTTAATTTGTTTAATTCTACTTGCACCTTGTGCATCTGTAAATTCTATGTGTCCAGTATCAATTCCAGAGTCTTGTATTACTACATCAACGCCTTTGCCTGTTAAATTATAGTTAAACGGTCTTGTAGATTCTGTTACGCCATTGCCCCAAACATCTTCTCTTGTAGTAGCTCTAAGCATACCCCAGTTTAAATCACTTGCAGCAGTCGCAGATGTTTTGCGCCATGTTCCTGTTTGTGTTGCCCTAGCACCAATTTGAATATCGTCTCTATCTTCTGGAGGTATTTGAATATCTGCGACACGTTCATCATTAAGAATTTCCACAACTTCTGCTTCTGTTAGCATGTAATGTGTATTGCGTTGTGATAACGGCCTAGCATTTGCTATGTCAACAATTCTGTCGGTGATAAGTCCGCGCCCATATCCTGCAGACATTTCTTCGTCAAACGCTGTATAATCTACACCACGTTTAAGACTTATAATATATTCTTTTTCAGCCATAGTGTATATTAATCCTAAGTTACAATATTAATAGTATTGCCCATACTACTGTGTGCAGTACATTGGTAGTAAACGCTAGAAGGAGCAGTCATTGGCACTGTCCATTTAATAGTTCCACTAGATGCTCCGTTGTTAGTAACACCTGTGTTATAGGCACCACCACCATTGCTTGTCCTTATTTGGAATGGATGGCCGCCGCCGGAGTTATTAATAAAGTTATAAGTTTCTCCCCTACGTACATATAGTACAGGATCATCTTCAGATGCTAATGGAAAATATCTTGTGTCTTGTGCAAATCTATAAGCACTTGACCCATTAGCTGTCATTGTAAACGTATGTTCTGCAGCAGATGTTAAGTAACCTGCTCCGTTAGTTAACTGGTTATTATTTGTAGGAACATCATCGGCAATTGTTAATGACTTCCATGCACTTCCTATTCTTACTTGATACTTTAATAGTGTTGAGTTATAAACAATATCACCGGTTGATGCTGTTAGTGCGTTACGTTGTGTTGTAGTTACACTATATAATCTAAGAGCACTTTTACCAACAATAACTACGCCGCCAGCGTTTAATTCAATATTAGTAGCTGATGTAATCTTTGGACTACCAACTGCTGAACTAACAAACTTGTTAGCAGTAATAGTATTATTAACTACTAGATCGTTTTGTACAGTTAAGTCACTTTCTAATATCATTGCAGGAGTTACTGTAATACTACTACTATCGTCAGTATCCATAGTACTACCAAATAAGGTAAATGCACCAGCTTTGATTGTTTGTGTGTTATTTCCAAGAACAATTTGATTAGCAGCAGCAGTTGCATTAAATCCGATAGCTACTGCGTTATCGCCTGTTGCTGTCGCTTGCTTGCCCATAGCAATACTGCCAAGACCCTTTGCTCCGTAAGTTCCTGATACATCATCAATTACTGCTGCGAAAGATCTAACACCAGCCGCTACAGACGCCCCTAGTGCTATTCCAAATGATGCTGTAGCTTTAGCTCCGTTACCAAATGCCGCACTATAAGTTGCACTAGCACTTGCACCTTTACCTACGGCAGTAGCCCATGTACCAGTTGCAGATGCACTTGAACCAATAGCAAGAGATAGTGTTCCACTTGCTGTAGGGTTAACACCGCCAGTTGATTCAGCCGCATATAAAACAGCGCCAGCGCCGCCTCCAGCGTTGACAACCCATTGGTAATCTGTACCATTCCAACTTAATACATAACCACTTGTTGGGTTAGATTGATTTATGTGTGTATCAATTGCTGCATTTAATCCCGATGCGGATTGATAACCACCACTTGCATGATTGCCCCAGCCGTGAGCTGTAATAAACTGCCCAAGATTTGTGTCAGTAAGAATATGTGTTCCCATATCAATTGTATTACTATTTGCATCAAGTGTTCCGCCAAGTTGTGGACTAGTATCTGCTACTAGACTACCAATTGTCTCGCTAACATTTGCAAGTTCTACCCAATTGCCGCCATGAGCATAATAAGCCTTTGTTGTATTATGTACGTGAGCAAACATACCGTGATACGAAGCTGCAGCTGGTAAATCTGATAAGTCAGTATAGACGTTGGAATATAATATTTTGTTTGTACTTACATTAAAATCACCAGTTAGTAAATCAGTAACTTGTGCTTTTGTAAGACTTTTGTTAGTAAGTGTATTAGTACTCGATGCTGTAATAGCATCTGTAATGCCATATCCTGATAATGTAGTAGGAGTGCCTGTAAAGTTGTTCCATGCTAAGAAGTATGGACTATTTTGTCCATCTAGTGTATCAGCATCAAGACCACCACCGCCTGATGTAGCATCTGCTGCAGGAGCCCATTGTGCTCCATCCCATTTTAGAACTTGTCCAGCAGTTGGAGAATTAGCACTTACATTTGATAAGTCTGCTATTACGTTATTAGGAAAATTATGTCTTGCATTAACACCATCAATTAGTAGTGTGCTATCGTCTGCAAATACTGATCCAGTCAAGTCTCCAGTAAACACTCCAGCTGCTGATGCTACGTATGTCACTTCACCAGTTGTTGTATTATACTTTAAGAAGTTAGCATTGTCAGCACCTCTAATTGGTTTAATAACAAGACTGCTTACTGTTGTATTTTCTAATGCTGTACCGGTTGCGTTAATTACTATAGAAGTGTTAGCTTGGTTTGTAGTAGCTGCACTAGTACCTATTGCTATTGCATTAAATCCTTGTGTATCACCAGCTGATAAATGACCAATTGCAATTGCTCCTGATCTTTGATTAACTTTACCTGATTCTCGTCCAAGTGCAATCTGTGTAGTACGTCCTGCTGATGTACCTGCTTCAAAGCCAAGTGTAACACCTTCTTCACTTGTACGTATCTTTGTTGTATTAACTTCGCATACAACTATACCATTTATGCCATCAATTAATACACCTGAATCATCTGAAAATACTGATCCTGTTACATCACCAACTAGCGGTCCATAATGTATTCCACTTACAGCGTCAACTAGTACGCTTGAATCATCTCCAAATACACTACCAGTTACGTCACCAATTACTATTCCGTTTAGTGTGCCGTTTAGTGTCGAAGCTGTTATGTTTCCGCTAGCATTTATATTTTGAAAATATCCTGCGCCAAAGCGTTTTGTAGTAGTACCAATTGCACCTGTGTTTGTAGTTGGTGGCTCAATAGTCGATGTTAATTCTGTTGTACCTAATTGTACTTTTGTTCCTGCTGTAATTGAACCTATTGTTGGATAATGTATATCACCAACAATTTTTCCTGCTACTGCATCAATCATTACAGTTGAGTCATCTGCAAATACTGATCCAGTTATGTCAACTTGCAATGCATTTCCGCCTGCGCCAGCAAAGTAATCTGTTATGTATTGATTAATACCAGATGTTGTAGCAAAGCCAACATCGTTTGTAAATTCAGATACGTTACTTGGTGCTCCTGATATAGAAGCATATGCAATTTTACCTGTACTAGCATTAAACACTAAACTATCATCAAATGCTTTTACGTTACCTACAAAGTCTGCGGCATAAACATTTGCAAATTTTGCAGTCGCTGAACCTATACTATGTGTATTAGTTACTGTTGGCAAAATATTGCCGCCTGCATTTAATCCTGAAGTAGTAATAGTACCAAATGCACTTAGTGGTCTAAACTCTAGTCCACTAGCATCTGCCTTTACTGCAACAAATTTATCGCCGTGTCCTGTATAATTTGCAGGAGTATCAGTTAGTTGTACAAAGTCTTGTGCAACAACTCTATTACCGTTTACAGTTATTACGGCAGCTTCAATAGTACCCAATGCTGTAATATTTTGTACACCTAAGATACTGTTGTCTGCAAGATTAAGATTATCTCCAGTTTGGAGCTCTTTGATCTTGTTGGAGTCTAGTGTATCAATTACTAAGGGATATCTATTTGCCATTATTATTTTACGTCCTGTTTAATATATTTATCGTAATTCATTATACTGCATATTATCCATAAGAGATAATTTCGCCTGTAGTTGGATTGTATGCCATTTGTTTAAATCCTGATGGCAATGATCCTGCTACAGCTCTAACTGGTTTAACAATAAACCTACTTGCTGAGGTATTTTGTAAAGTTGCACCAGTTGCGTTGATTACAATTGAGTTTGCGGCTTGGTTTGATGTACCTGCATTTGACCCAATTGCTATTGCACTTGCGCCTTGACTAGATTCACCCGCCAAATAACCAATTGCTATCCCTGAAATACCTTGTGTGGTGTATCCTGCACCTGAACCAATTGCTACAGCGCCTGCACTTTGCGATATTTGACCTGCAGTTCTACCAATTGCTACTGCATAACCACCTTGAGTTGTTTTACCTGCATCAGTACCAATACCAATTGCATCTCCGGATTGATTTGTTTTACCTGCTTCGTCACCAATTGCTATTGCACTTGCGCCTTGGTTTGTAAAAGCTGCATTGAGGCCAATTGCAACTGCCTTTGTGCGTTGAGTTACACTACCAGCACCGACACCTAT
>Ga0308018_10000479_pt1 | contig 20420 bp, 13 predicted proteins | sample Neamet282_FD_203130 | JGI IMG/M metagenome (GOLD analysis project Ga0308018, IMG submission 203130) | Marine microbial communities from water near the shore, Antarctic Ocean - #282 | ecosystem: Environmental > Aquatic > Marine > Unclassified | place: Southern Ocean | collected 2014-10-01
GTGAGCCAATGGGTGAGGTTAGAGCAGTAACAGATGGGACATATGATGAAACAATCAACGAGGGCGGTTGGGTACTTGTTGATTTTTGGGCAGCTTGGTGCGGTCCTTGTAAGGCAATAGCACCAATTCTTGCTGAAGTTGCTAAAGAAAGAGAAATACTCATCGCAAAGGTTGACACTGATGCAAATACAATGACTGCTGGGAAACTTGGAGTTCGAGGAATACCTGCATTGTATCTCTATCATGATGGTAAATTGATTTCTAACAAGGCTGGCGCGTTACCAAAACCAAAACTATTGCAATGGATCGACGAACACATGTCGGCCAATGATTTTTAATCATCAATCCAATTGTTTTTTGCGCTCATTTTGAGCGGTTCCTACATCTCTCAACAAGCGTTCTCGCATTGCTTCATGAAGCCACATCCCCTCTTCTAATTCTAACAACAATCCGTGAGATATCAGATTCTCTGGTGGAACGCCTTCCCATCCAACAGCCTTTGCTAATTTAGCCCACGCAACGGGTTTTTTGGCAACAGCAAGAGTGAGTAATAACTCTCTTTCGCCATCGGGTAAGTGAGTGATAATTTCTTCATCTAAGAATCTTAACCAATCGCTGTGAGTGGGGTTTCCATACAATTCCAATAATTCTAAGGCGAGAGGATGCCCACCTGTGGCAGCATGAACTTCATCCACTTCAAGTGATGATTTATTGGCCAATTCATCCAACCAATTTCCAGTCTCTTCCAGACTCAATCCGCTCAGTGCAAGTTCTCTTACGACATCTCTTGTATGAACATCTCTTCTATCATAGATATCCAGGGTAGTTCTGCTAATAAATAATAATCTCAACGGAGTGTTCTTAGAAATTTGTATCAAAGCTCCTAACAAATCTCTTGCTTCATCAATAATGTGGTGAATGTCATCTATCACAATTAACCAATACGGAGGCGGCCCACCCTTTTCTGAATTGAAACGCTCTCTAATGGTATTGGCATCGGTTAGATATGTCAACAATCTCCGCCTCCATGTATCTACATCCATTTTTGCACCTGGAGTTAACGGTAATGTCTCTATCAGATTGTAAGGGTCGTGTGATTCATCGATTCCAAATCTATGAAGGAGACTTGTCGCCAAACCAAGTGCCGTATCCCATGGTTGACATGGATACCAACAAACAGAGATATTTGGGTCAGTATCCATTCTCTTCTGTAGCCAATGTGCAACCAAGGTTGACTTGCCAATTCCAGCAATGCCATGCACTACTGCGCAAGGTTTTCTTTGCGAGTGCCAACTATCCAATTCAGCGACCTCGTCTTTTCTGCCATGGACAGGTCGAGTGACTGGAGGCTCGGTGTGATATGTTGCATGTGCGCCTACGAGAGGCGTAAGTCTGCCCGGTTTTGGCAGATCATCGGAGTCGCCTTGACTAATTTTACCAAACCGGATATCACCGAATGTTAGAATTCCTTCGTGCTGAGCATGAAGTAGAACTTGTAGTATGGAAATATCAGCAGAAATTCTCGTCGGTGCTTGGTTTGCTTCCACTTCAAGCAAATCACCTTCAACATCTCTAACCAAGACTTTGGTTAAGCCCAATTCGTCCTTTCTATTTTTTGCGAAATCACGACCTAAATTAGTCAATTGCCATGTTTTTTGCCGCCTATCATCTCCACGGATACTACGAGTGTGTTCTGTAACATACTCATTTTTTAGGAGGTCCCTCATTGAACGGCTAACATTTGGAGGGTGCTGAGCACACGCATCTGCAATTCCAGGCCGAGTCAAAGCATAGGACACAACGTATCTATCCGCTTGATGATCTTGTTGAAGAAGGTGTAGCAATACGCGGTCTGCGACTGCAATATTGACCTTCGGCAAGCCACCGCTCATAGGTTGCGGTTGGGTAATTTGGCCATGAACCATTCGCTTATATGACCGAAATCAGATGATTTTCGCGTGAGCAATCTAACCGCAAAGCCTTTTATGACACTGTGATACCAAAATAGAGGCCTGCCATATGAGTGACCGTCATACAAGAGAAATTAGCGTATTATTGACACTTATATTAATTGCAATGATCTGTTTGCCATTCGCTACAGCAGGTGATACCGACCTGGATGGAATTGACGATTCAATCGATGATTGCCCTGTAGCAGCAGGAAATAGCACAATCGATAGAGTTGGTTGCCCAGACAGAGATGGCGATGGAACAAGTGACAAGAATGACCCATGGTCTATACAAAACGGGGGCTACTTACAAGATTCACGCCAATCTTCCAATTCCGATTATTATATCTCATTATTCAGCACTGATGGCGAATCTTACATGACCTCTGATGGTTCTTGGTTACGCGTGTGGAATGCCACAAGTCAACAAAACATAAGATCAGTAGCGATAAGTGGATTGTATGATCTCGCATGGTCGCCCGATGGCATGTATGTTGGAGCATTAGATGATAGTGACCAAATGACAGTGTACTACGCAAACAATGTTACCGAACTATACCAAATTAGTGTTGACGTAGGTAGTGGTGACCAAGCAAAAGAACTTGAATACAGCCCTGATGGTTCAATGATCGCTGTTGTTGTAGGGCGGTCTGGCAATAGTGGAACAAATGGCGAAGTACAGATATATCATTCTTCAAATGGCACTGAAATAACATCATTCACTCCCGGCGGAGAGGACAGATTTGAGTCTGTAGATTGGAGCCCTGACGGCAGTAGAATTGTAATCGGAGGCGATGAAGATATTTGGGTGTATGAAACAGAAACATGGACTCAAAACCGAACTCGTAATACTAATAGGGGTGCTATCAATTCTATTGCTTGGTCTCCTGATGGAAATTCTATTGTTGTATGTGAGGCTTGGGCAAGTTCCGGTGCTAGAATCAGAATGATAGATTATTATTCAATGACTGAAAGATGGGTATATTCTTCTTCCACCTCTTGTAATGATGTAGAATTCTCACCCGATTCAACACTGGTCGCGGGTGCTCATACCTATTACCAAAGTGATGGAGCAAGCATACGCGTCTTCGAGACATACGCGACGACTCCAACAATCATTGATACTCTAGCAGCACCACGCCCAGGGGGATGCACCAGTAGTGGCGGTGGCAATAATTGTGGATCAATTTATGGATTAGATTGGCACCCAGATGGCCTTTACATTATCTCGGCCCATGGCAGAAATGATGAGGGGATATATCACTGGAAAGTGAACCCAGATCTAGATAGTGATGGGGTTTTGAATCAAGATGATGCATTCCCTACTGATGGCACCCAATGGGATGATGCAGATAATGATGGATTTGGAGACAACCCAGCTCCGGCAAACGAACCTGATGCCTGTATTACAACATGGGGTAATTCTACTCAAGATCGATTCGGTTGCCCAGATACAGACGGCGATGGATATTCAGATGAAGCCGCTGGATGGTCTATCACCGATGGTGCTGATACATTCCCTAATGATGGCACTCAATGGCTTGATACAGATGGAGATGGAATTGGTAATAACAATATTCAAGGAACTCATTACACATTAAATTCATCTAATCTATTAAGAATTAATCAAACGGGAGATTCATTCCCTAATGATAATACACAGTGGAATGATACCGATGGCGATGGTTGGGGTGACAATTTCGTTAATGCTTCTTGGTTGACTATCAGGCCAACTGAATGGCCAGGTGATTTGGCTTCTGTAGCAGAAAAAATAGATACTTTCCCATTGGATAGAACTCAGTGGCTTGATAGTGATGGCGATTGGATTGGCGATAATGAACTAAGCGATCGCCCTGATGGTTGTCCGACAATTTGGGGAGATTCCGAATACGACCGCTTAGGTTGTTTGGATTCAGATGGTGACAAATGGTCAGACCCAGATGCTAATTGGCCAGCCAGGACAGATTGTTATGGTGCTGATGCATTCCCTAATGATGCGACACAATGGTGTGACGAGGACAATGATGGATACGGTTCTAACGAAACTGGAAATAATGCTGACGCTTGTCCTAATGAGGCAGGCTCATCAACAGTAGATCGCGTTGGTTGTTCTGACCGAGATGGTGATGGCTATTCCAATGCTGGAGACCCATTCCCTGATGACTCAAGCCAGTGGGCTGATAGAGATGGTGATGGCCGAGGAGACAATCCAAATGGCTCTAATCCAGATGCATTCCCAGATGATACATCCCAATGGAAAGATACCGATGGTGATGGATATGGTGACAACCCAGGTGGATTAAATGGAGATAAATTCAATACTGATTCAACTCAATGGGCTGATACCGATAATGATGGATATGGGGATAATCTTGATGGAGTTCAAGGAGACGTATGCCCATTAAAGGATGGAAGTTCCACAAATCCAGTGACAAGAGGATGTCCAGATACCGATTTGGACGGATTCACAGACCCTGAAGATGCATTCCCTGACGACCCATTCCAATGGTCAGATGTCGATGGTGACGGATATGGCGATAACCAAGGAGTTCCTTCCGGAGACGAATGTATAGATGAAGCAGGTGGGTCATATGAAAACAATACTCATGGTTGCCCTGACTACGACTTTGATGGTTGGGCTGATGTCGATGATGCCTTCCCTGAAGACCAAGAACAATGGGTTGATACCGATGGCGATGGCTGGGGAGACAATTATTTATATTCCGATACTACAATTGAAGACCTTGATTATCCAGGGATTCTATTGAATATTAGGGAGCAAAGAGGAGATGCATTCCCAGAAATCTCCGACCAATGGTCGGATATGGATGGAGATGGATGGGGTGACAACCTCACCAGTTACTTCCAACCTGACGCCTTCCCTCTTCATCCATCACAATGGAATGACTTTGACGGTGACGGCTATGGCGACGAAGTAATATATGATCCTGATGGCGAAGAAGGACCACTACCGATTATGGATTCATGGCAACCCGATGGGTGCCGCAAAGAAGCAGGAACATCAGTTGGAAACCCAGCCTTCGATTTGGATTGGGGCTGCCCTGATTCCGACAATGACGGCATTCAAAATTCAAAGGACCCTTGTCCATGGGACCCTGAGATTTCAAGCGGATCGTTCGGCCAAGACTGTGCAATAAAAACAGATCCGAGCATTAACAGCGATAACTCGGAGGAGACTGCTTTAGCAGTGAATACTGAGTTGTTGACGGTTATGGGTGGAGTAATTGCCTTCCTATTGGCTTTGATATTTGTCGCACAAGTCGCTAAGGCAGCCGGAAAGAAGAAACTCGGCCGTGAGAGGGCAGATGAGAAATTGATTGACGATGCATTCGCTGAAGAAGAAGGACGCCGACAAACTTGGGTAGAGCATTATGTTAACACAGGTGAACTCGACAAAGCAAGAGAGTTGGGTTGGAATGGATTAGCACTACCATCTCAAGTCCAAGAGGCTGCAGTTCCGCAATGGAAGCAACATGAGATGGACCAGCAAACACAACAAGATGCTGCGATTCCAACAATGCTAGACCTAGATCGCTTGTGATTATGAGTTCCTTGCTCTTTGGCGTTTAGCCTTTTCAGCCATACTGTCATCAAAGGCTAGAAAATCAAGGGAATTCCAAGCTTCATCATCATCAACAGCCAAGATTGCAGAGTTTGAGAGTAATAGAGTTCCAACGTCCATCATCGTCGGTAATGTTCCATCTTCCAACGCATATTGATGACCTGGCAGTACAATGTCAGTTGAGTTTAAAGTTGTAAGAATTCCTCTTAAATAGCGCAAGGTTTGCCTTTGTTTAGTCGCATTTCCTCCGAATAAATCACAGCGACCGCACCTTCCAAGGAATAAACAATCTCCTGATAAAACAAGACCATGGCCAATGAAAGTGGTATGCCCCGGGGTGTGCCCTGGTGTACAGTGTGCCGTAAAACTCAATTGACCAACCATCACTTTCTCACCACTCATTTCAGCACAGGTAAACAAATTGGTATGCGGGCCTTTCCAGCCACGTTGCATTTCATTTTGATGAATGTAAATCTCGAAATGTTCCCCGCCTATTTGTTGGACTTCCTCAACTCCTTTGGTATGGTCCCAATGGCTGTGTGTTAGCCAAGCAGAACCTAATCTCCAGCCATTTTCATTGCATACATCGTGCCAATATTTGCCATCAAATGGATCAATTATTACAGCATCTTTAGTTTTTTTACATATCAGCAGGTGATTTAGGTTGTCCCATTCACCTAATTGTGCTTGCAGTACAATGATTTCCTCAGTGTCAAGGACTACTTTTGGTGAATGATTTAACATCGGACTCACACATACCATGCACCGCTGCCCTTTCAAGTGATGAGCGATACTGTCTCCCCTATGGGGAGGATGATACAACCGCAAGTCTTGCTGCTGCTGGCGCTGCTGGTAATCTCCGCTTTCAGTACAGCTGTTACTTCAGAAGGTAGCCAAGTGCACCTCGAAATACAAATTGACGAAGCCAGCGCTAAGGACTGGTATCAGCAAGGTGATACCATTTCACTCTCCGCCAACCTAGTTAATGACGGAGCATCGCAAAGCATCGCAAATGACCCTTCATGCAATGTAATTATTCAAGTCATGAACTCAAATCAAGAGTTGGTTTATGATGAATCAAATTCTTGTCGTGGACAATCACAAAGCATTGATTTTGAAAGTGGAGAGACAAAACAATTCAACGGATTGAATTGGGATTTGAAGGACTCTACAGGGACTTATGCACCTTCTGGATTTTACACACTCAAAGCAGTTCACCCTACTACTGATTTAAGCGATGCAGTAGAAGTGGAAATACAAACTTCAATCGCGACTCCACAACAATTAGAATTGATATTGACTATCAGTAATCGCCAACAGGTAATACTCGATGATCAAAATTTGATACTTGGCGTTTCATTGTATAACCCGAGTAAAGACTCTATTACACTCCCTGATGAATCCGCTTGTAAATTAATTTCACAAATAGGTGACATTACAACTCTTCAATTGCCATGCTTTTCCACACGTAACAATATTACTGCGGGGGAGCAGGTCTTGTTGGGCAACATCCTAATCCCTTCTTCGCAAACAGATAGCGGTGAATTGAACATTGAAGTATTCAATGTCGGTAAATCTCTCAGTCAGAGCATCATTGTTGATATTTCGCAAAGCGGTATTGGCGGTATTGAGGAATTGGCTAATGGTTTGCAAACCGACATTATCCTCCAGGCAACTGACAATATATTCTCCGAAGGCGAGATATTTGAATCGTCTTTGTTACTAACCAATATTGGTGAAAACGAAAGAGTGCTAACATTCACAAATACCTGCAAGGCAGAAATGTGGGTAATAGACGACCGCGGCAGAGTTGTCTTTGATTCGAGGATGACAAAAACCTGTAACGAAATTGAAATTGACAATGTGCTCAGTAGCGATGAACAACTCGTGTTTGGATTAGCCGATTGGTCTTTCACAGATTTACAGGGCTGTGAAGTACCTTCTGGCACATATAACGTGATAGTGGAGATACCAGAATACTATGCAGTTTCTTCTCATCAAATGACATACGAAAGAGTGAGTGCTACTGATTGTGCCTCTCCTCTTGATATAGAAATAGTAACTCAGATCAGTTCTTCTAATAACAATTTAGACATAACTCTTGACCTTCTTCCAAAAAGTGGTGAAGTAGAGATGAGGTGGGTTGGACCTTGCGCTATTTCGACAAAGATTTATGATGATTCTGGACAGGAAGTTCACAGGCGCCGTTCACTTTGTGATGATAGAGATGGACGGCTAACACTTCTAAAATATGAAGGATTTGATGATCCAACTACACTGAATCTCAGCAGCATTGCAATGATTGATATGATGCAAAACGATCTTCCAGATGGAAATTATGTACTTAAATTAGAATTGCAAACCAACCCGATTAGTTTGGCCCAAATTGAATTTTCATGGCCTCTTTCTGAATCACAACAAAGTTTTACAGTAGATAATACAGAAACACAACAAATACTCGACGCGAGAGTATTGACTGGTTTCTGGAGCGGAGTAATTACCGAAAGCGGAACCTGTTGGATTTTCAATTCCAATGAAGAAGGACAAATTCTACTCAGTCGCGGTGTAGGTGGATGGGCGCCTCAGCAAGGGTGGAGTGGTGCTTATCAAGTCCAAAATACACTAGTGGCACCAGAATGTGAGAATTTCAACATTGCAAGCATACAAGTTACAAGCGTTGAAAGTGAGAGCCCTGAACAAATCCTCGTAGGGGATACTGAGGAAGATAAAACGATAGCAGCAGCAGTTCAAGAAGAAGTAATTACAATTGCACCTACCATTCTTATCATCGCTTCAACGACTTCAATATTATCGATGTTAGTATTGGTCACACTCAATACTGAATCAATACGAATACCATCAACGGCTGCGGGATTATGGTTCCTTGGACTAATTGGTAGAACGCATGAGACTACTGATGGAAGATTCCAACGAGGGCGTCTTATGGGATACTTAACCGCAAACCCTGGTTGCCACTTCCGTGCTTTAATGGGCGCCTTAGAAATGTCTAATGGACAAATCACCCATCATCTTCGCATCCTGGAAAACGAAGAGAGTATTTGGCGTAGAAAGGATGGACGCTTAGTTCGTTTCTATCCGTTGACAAATCAACTCCAACCACATATGACCGATGACATATTGCCAGTTCCACCATTATCACCAGACCCGAATAGTCTGCAAGGCAAGATACTCTCTCTATTGGATGACGACGGAACTCTAGGTGACTTCCCAACACAATCTGAATTAGCCGATCGATTAGACAAATCACAACAATTAGTTTCACACCATCTACGAACTTTACAGAAGTTCGGACTTGTTGAAAAGAGAAAGATGGGTATGCGTAATAGATACAAATTGACTCGGGAAGCAATTTTCTTATTGGAAACAAGTAACGATTTCTCAAAGGAAAACTGATTCACGATTGTTGATCGATTCCCGTGTATTCAATTTCCCATTGCAACTGAGTCCATCCTTTAGAATCGGTTGCTTGTATTAGTGATGATTTGGCATGCTCGCCACCTTCGACTAATACTCCGACAATTCCTCCTCCTCCAGCCCCCATTGCTTTCCAAGCTAACACGGAACCAATTTCTTCTAAGGGGTTCAGAATTTCACGAAACGGCTCATGTAATTTTTCATCGATTAGATCAATCCCTGACATCACCATTCTCATTGAATTAATAACTTGGGAAATCTCTTCATCATGTATGGCTGAAGCCATCGCTAAACCAGCATCTCTTATCAGGTCCAATCCTTGTATTACCTGTTCATTATTGTCGTGAAATTGTTGCCAAATATTGTCATGTATCTCTCCAGAAACATGCTGGATATTGGTATCAAATAATAGCAGATGAGTTTGCAGCCATGTACAGAATTCAATGGAAGGACTCAATCGTTTAATCTCTACCGTATCGCCTCTAAATGTCAAATGATTAATGCCACCAAATGCACTGGCCCATTGGTCTTGGCGCCCACCAGTATTTCCTAATAGAGATTCAAATTGAAAGGCTAACTCAGCGATTTCACCAAGTTCCTTGCCCTCTCCAGCAATAGCGGCTAACAAAGCTACATTCATCGCTCCTGAAGTCCCTAAACCAGAACCGATTGGCATTTCGGTTGAGTACTGGACGGTCATTGTTCTATTTTGGTCAATCACTTTTTTTGCAGTTACATAGTGATTTATTGCAACATTGACCACTTCTCCACTTTTGATATTGCAATACGCCGGGACATCACTCCAGCCCCCTGCCAAATCTATCCTCACCGGACAGCGTACGGAGATTTCTCTACCCATGAATAAGGCACATCGGATGCACCTCATCAAGAGTCGCATTCAAGAATGTGGTATCACTCGCAGACTCGCCCCCTATGGGGGCGGGTGTTTTCATGTCCGACGAATTTTCTCCAAGTGATGAAGTTGCTTGGCAGCAAAAGTGGGCGGATAACCATGTATTTGAAACAGATTTGGATACTCAAAAACCTCCATTTTACTGCCTAGAGATGTATCCATATCCTTCTGGAAAAATGCATATGGGCCACGTTAGGAACTATTCAATTGGCGATGCAGTAGCCCGATACAAGAGAATGATGGGCTTTGATGTCCTTTACCCAATCGGTTTCGATTCATTCGGTATGCCAGCCGAAAATGCAGCGATAAAAGAAGGAATACATCCCCATGACATAACTCAAAAAAACATGGAAAGTATAACCGAGCAAATTAAGCGAATGGGTTTCTCTTATGATTGGCGGCGCATGCTGATGAGCCATGATCCAAGATATTACAAATGGAACCAATGGTTTTTCACCAAATTCTTAGAGAATGGATTGGCTTACCAGAAATATGCACCTGTCAATTGGTGTGATTCATGTGAGACTGTATTGGCTAATGAGCAAGTCAAAAATGGACGCTGCTGGCGCTGTGCTAGCAATGTGAGGCAGAAGGACATGAGCCAATGGTTCTTGGATACTCCAAAATATGCTCAAGAATTACTTGATGGATTGGAAACTATTTCATTCCCAGCAAATGTCAAATCTCTACAGCAGGATTGGTTGGGTCGTTCAGAAGGTGCTGAAATTGAATTTGCTATCGAAGGTAGTGATGAAAAAATAAGAGTGTTCACGACAAGACCTGATACATTATTCGGAGTTACATTTGTTACTCTTGCACCCGAGCATCCCCTCTCACAAACCCTAGTTGAAGGTTCTCAATATGAAGAAGGTTGGAAGCAATTGAAAAACGAAGTCGCCTCAATGTCTGATTTTGATAGAGAGAAGATTTTGAAGGTCAAGAAAGGAGTGCCATTGGGAAGAAATGCCATCCACCCCCTGACTGGTGAATTAATTCCAATATGGGTTGGGAACTTCGTCATCGCAACCTATGGCACAGGTGCTGTTATGGCTGTTCCAGCCCACGATGAACGTGATTTTGCTTTCGCTAAACAATATAATATTCCAATTAAGCAAGTTCTTGTTATGCAAGAAAATGCAAGTTTTGAAGATGAATTAAATAACGCAAAAACCGAATTAGGCTGGATGGTCAATTCGGGATTAGACGGTTTTGATGGATTATATGGGGAAGAAGCAAAACGAGCTGTTATTTCCAAACTTGAAGAAAGCGATAAGGGAGAAGGTTTAGTTCAGTGGAAAATTAGACCTTGGCTAGTTTCCCGTCAGCGCTATTGGGGAACTCCCATTCCAGTAATTCACTGTACTGACTGTGGTGCTGTGCCTGTCCCTGAATCCGACCTTCCGGTTGAATTGCCTAGAGATGTCACCTTTGGACATGGTAATCCATTGGAAACTTCCGAATCATTCTTGGCTGCAGATTGCCCTAAGTGTGGCAAAGATGCAAGAAGAGAAACCGATACTATGGACACATTCATGGATTCTTCTTGGTATTACTTACGATTCACTGATGCCTTAAATGATGAAAAATGTTTTGAAAAGGCTGTTGCTAACCATTGGATGAATGTAGATTTCTATTGTGGTGGTATTGAGCATGCACAAATGCATTTGATTTATGCTCGTTTTATGACAAAAGCATTACGTGACCTAGGACTTCATGATATCGATGAACCATTCAATGAACTGTTATGCCAGGGAATGGTAAACATGGGAGCGCCTTGGTGCAATACATGTTCGATAACGCTATCAGTTGATCACGCTGGCTCTCCATGCCCACAATGCAACTCGGAATTAGGAGAGCGTAGTGCTAAAATGAGTAAATCACACGGTAACACAATCTCTCCAGAAGAAATGATTGAGAAAGTCGGTGCAGATACTGTCCGGTTATTCATTCTCTTCGCCGCTAACCCAACCGCTGGAATGGATTGGTCTGACAGCGCATTAGAATCAAATAACAGAGTTATGCAATCTCTACGCAATATGCCTGAAATGATTCTCTCATGGGATGGAGATGAATCGCCAATGGACGATTGGATGAGAGCAAGAATATGCCAGCGTAGTTGTGAATTTCAACGGGCAATGGATGTATACGATTTACGCCGTGCTGTTGAAATTTCACATTATGAAATTACAAAAGATATCAATTGGTATATTCGTCGAGGCGGATTGAATCCTGTAGTTGGCCGCGAATTACTCGAAGTATGGACTCATTTGATTTCCATTTCAACACCGCATATGGCTGAAGATTGGGGCCAATTATTAGGCCATGTGGATTTAGTATCCGCTTCTCTATACCAGCATCCAGGGGATGTAAGCAAGCAAGCTCAATCTGTTTTAGATGCAGAAACATACATGCGTTCGTTCTTGGAATCTGCTAGAAAAATCAAAACTATTGCTGAGCGGCATTTGGATGATGGAGCGCGCACAGCAATAGTGGTAATCAGCCCACAATGGAAACGTGAATTGGCTAAGACTGCATTAGATTTCGTCATCGCTGGAGGAAGTCCAAAAGCATTTATTCCAATCTTATCACAAATGGAGATCTGCCAAGGTCCACGAAAAGGCGAGATTATGGGCTATTGGGGCAAGAAAATGCTTCCACAATTATTCAAGTGGGACGATGAATCGCGGGCTGTTATTTTGAGTGAGTTGAATGAATTAGAAGTATTACAACTGCGAAGCGAATTTATTACTACTGATTTAGGCCTTGAAAGCATAGTTTTCGTCAATGGAGAATCCACAGAAGATAATACTCAACGTGCAGCATCAGCAATACCCCTTGGTCCAGTTGTTGTTTACAATTAATCACTCTTCTGCTGAACTTGCAGATTGGAGTGCTTGAATACTTGCGGCTTCCAATGTTTTCACTTCGGCCATAGATTCTTGGAACTCCATTGGATTGATTGGCGGTGTTATTGTTGCATTTTTCATCTTTGGTTTCATATTGGATACATATACTGCAACAACACCCATCAGAATGGCTAATGAAAAGAAGAAATTAGTCAAATTGAATAGGGATTCCTCATCAACTGATTTAGGTGGGTTTTGATCTAATATCAATTTCTCGCAGCCTTGCTCATCAACAGCAACGCTCGGTTTACTGTTCAGACAAATATCCTCTGCGTTAACAACACCATCCAAGTCGTCATCTAATTGATATTGGCTGCAACCGGAACCAGAAACCATGGTTAGTTTAGGTGTTCTAGGGCATTGGTCAACCAAATCTGCAACTCCATCTCCATCATCATCCTCATCTTCGGCAGAATCAATACAACCATCCAAATCTTCGTCTTGGCCAGCTTGTGAGACTCCAACAATTCCATTAGGGCAATTGTCATCTTCATCATTAAATCCATCATTATCGTCATCATCATCCTCTAATTGGTCATGACAGCCATCACCATCATGATCGAAATTACTAGCATTATCACCCCAATTAATGTGTCCAATCGGGCAATCATCATTGATATCCAGTATTGCATCTGCATCATCATTGTAATCATTAACCGAATCTTGACATCCATCTGAATCATGGTCATTCAGTAGATTTGATATCCAAAAGGTTGGGTCATGTGGGCAAAGGTCTTGAGGAATTTGAATTCCATCACCATCTTCATCATCATCACAAGCATCTCCTAATTGGTCATCATCTAAATCCGTTTGAAGTGGATTGTATGACATTGGGCAGTTGTCCATCTGGTCAACGAATCCATCTTCATCTGTATCCATATCTGCACAGCCATCTCCCTCAATATCTTCTTCTGGGCTAGAAACCCATCCGATTGGACCCAAAGGGCAAAGGTCGTTACTATCAAAAATACCATCTTCGTCATCATCATAATCTTCGCCAGAGTCTTGACATCCATCGCCATCATGATCGGTTGAAGGATTGCTTTGCCATTGTGTAATTCCATATGGGCAATCGTCAGTAACATCGGCAACTCCATCATCATCATCATCTATATCGCATAAATCTCCAGCATTGTCTTGATCGTAATTTGCTTGTAAAGGATTACTATTGCGCGGACAATTATCAGAACCATCAGCAATTCCATCTCCATCCAAATCAGTTTCATAAAACCAAACACCAACATCCATATTTTCCGGATTCGCTTGATATCCTCCGAATACCCCATCTTCATACAATTGAATAGTAAGCATCGTCGAGCCATTTGGTCCCGAATTCAGCGACTTAACCTCCTCGCTACCCAGGCCTCCAGCAATGATGGCCCATTGCCAACTCAAGTTTACATCAGCATGGGCAACAAATACATCGTAATGATAAACATCTGTGCAACAGTCCAAATCCAGAAGAGTATCTTGTCCAAAGGCCAATCCACCTGAAGTTATTCCAGCGATTGTAATTTCATCGAATTGGTTTATTAGTACCGAATTAACCTTGTCACTGCCGATTCCACTAACTTTTTGAAGTGATTGCCATTCTCCATCGGAACTCAATGACACAATAAATCCATCAATCCATTGGCTTGATTCAGTATAAAAATCACCAAAGCTGGCATTGCCTTGGAATTCACCCACAACTATTACGCCAGAATCAGTTCCATCACAATCCCATACAATATCTTCTTCTGAACCACCTGCGTTATGTGCCCAGGTCCATCCTGTGGCATCGTATCGCGCAATAGCGATATCAGAATATCCAGTTCCATTAAGCACTATTTGGTCGAATATGATTTCTTCAATGTAATTTACTACTACGTATGTGTTGCCTACATCATCAGTACAAAGTTCCCCAACAAATCCAATTCCTTGTGGAGATATGCTGCTGAGAGAGGCCATTGCTTGCCCATGTTCATCATAAATTGCAATTAATAGACTCGGTTGGCCGCCACCAGGAATTAATTGACTGTTAAATTCAACCATTCCAGTAAATATTGTACCAAGATGTATCTCATCTTGTGCAGTGACAACCAAAGAAAATTCGTATACTTCTTGTGGGGAATCGATTTGAGTGACCCATTGCCAAACTCCATCCGAAGACATACGAGCAAGGAATACATTACCATCATCATTGTCTTCTGATTTATTTAGTGGGTCAAGCCCCTCAAGGGTCATACTACATTCATTTTCAACTGTGTTATAGCAATAGGTTCCAGATACAATAATATCTCCTGAAGAGAGTTTCTCAATAGAATTAAGCCTATCAAAACCTTGACTACCGCCTCCAATATTTGCAATCCATGTGCCATTTTCATCAAGCCATGCTATGAAAAAATCAATATCTATCTGGCCATCAGTAGATTGAGGGCCAGGGAAATCAAAACTGAAATCAATATAAGATTGGAATGAACCAACTACTGCAGTAGTACCATTTTCGAAACTAACAGAATCAGTTATTGAATCCTCATAAGGGCCGACCGCTTGGGCAAACCACCCTAGTGAAGAGTTATTTTCTGAAGAATATGAGGTTTGTAATTGCTGCAATGTAGTATCTTTGCCACTTTCAATTGAAGATGTATCAACCTCGTTCCCGATCATTGACAATTGGGATACTGATATCATCAAAAAGGCAATTGTAATACAAATAGTTACAGACCGCATACTTGTTGCAAGAACGACGAACTTATCAAACCGCCTTATCTATGATTTACGCTTTACAGTTGGTTTTAGCAGCAATGCTAGGGAGTCTTCATGGAGTGTGAGCGTAAAGCCATAGTTATGAGCGAAGACCCCGGTAGAGATTCGGCTAAGTCTAAGCCAAAATCAGAACGGAATAGAAATAATAATTCCAATCGAGGTAATAATTCTTCACCCAAACGCTATGGGACTGCTCTAAAAAGCGTCATAATGAGCAAAAATGTTGCTGAAATAAAGCAAATGAATTCACAAGCGAATAATCGATTCACAACCAGCCCAAAACCTCTCGCATTCCCAGATGAGATGGATGAGCCAAAGCACTTCTCATTTGAATGGAAGGTGTTACCTGTTGCTCTAAAGGCAGAGGCGGCAATGGCTGGCGAGGTCATCCGCAAAGGAGAATTCGGTTGGCTAGATGATGAAAGAGTGGAAGAACTTGCTCAAATTGTTAAGCATCACGACATGAGTCTGGACCAAGCGTTATCACTTCGTTCTGCATTGTTGCAGCAAAAAACTGTTTATGGGCACGGAAGATTACAATCTCGTAGCAAGGCACTAGCAAATCTATACAAAGAAGGAATCAGTGTTGTTGACCTTTCAAAACGGTTTGATTTTCCTCCGATGAATATTTTTAGGATCGTATTGGCAGAATTGAGATGGTCCAAATCCAAAATCAAGGAAAGTTTGCGCTCACCGAGTAAATTACCAGAACGCGAAAGAAAGGAATTCGAAGAGGCTGAGGCAGCGGATAGAGTCTCAAATGTAGACCAATCCGAAGTTCAAGTAAAAGCAGACAAGTTTGAAGATATTCTCTCGGATTGGTTTGAACAACAGGGCGTAAAACTTCGCCGCCAACCAGAAATGGTTCGTGAACAATCAGCCCAACACGGCAGACCAGTCGCCACTCCGGATATTTTGTTCCTCGACCATGTTGAAATCAACGGCAACCCAGTCGCTTGGATAGATGCTAAACATTTCTATGGCGCAGATGTAAAGTTTCAGCGCAAAAAGATGGCATCTCAAATGTCTCGCTACATCAACGAGTGGGGCAGCGGAGCAGTTGTCTATCGTCACGGATTCAGTGAAAACCTTTGCATGCCGGGTTGCACATTACTTGATGCCAGTCCACTAGACCTTTCTGATCTATCACCAGAAGGCTATGATTAACTGCCAATACTGGTGATTTTAACACCCATTCCTCTTTCTCTCAATTGTTGTGCTAGTTGTTCTAATTGTTCAATAGATAGAGGTTTGAATAATTCTTTTGGCAATACGCACAACGAAACACCGAGCATGCAAAGTCTAGTTGACATGATTGTATCGAGTCCTAACCGAGTAATTTCTTGCTGCGTCTTCTTCAAAAACTCATTTCGAACCGGTTCATCCAGCATTCCTGATGCTGTTGAAAAATCCTCTGAACATTGTAATAACTGCGGCCATTTTCCATGGTTCCAATCACCTTGCTGTAAGAGATTTACAGCTTCTTCACCAGCCGATGTAATCGTTTTTTGCCATATTGGATCATTGATATATTCGCTAGTGTGGCGAGATTCTTGCGGAATCCATGCTAAGAGTATCTTTTGATTACAAGGGAAACCTACTGCCTTACCAGGAGATACAGGAGCGCCGGCGGTTAATCGCAATTCCACACCTCCTGCATAAATTCCCAAAACATCCCCTAGGCCACCGCTATGAATTCGTTCAATTCGGTGGGCTAAGCGATAGTATTGTTCAATATTTCCTTTTTCAGTTAATTGGTGAAAGGCCAAAGCAACTGCGACTAGTCCAGCTGCTGACATGCCAAACCCTTGGCTAGTCGGTAACTCCAATTGTACATTTATTTCGTATGCATCAGCCCTGTCCAATAATCGCGCATACCGTAATCCTTCAATTAATTCAAGATAGATCGCTGTCCCATTTTGTAGTTCTGTTCCATCCATCGAAGTAACGTTAATTCTGATATCGCCCTGTTTGATGTTGCCTATCTTGTCATCTAGAGTAGAGCCAGCAGAATATCGGATGGCTGAAGCTGGCTTATTTGTCCACAGGTGGCGAACAGTGGCTTCAACTCCGTCAGTGACATTGAATCCGGCACCACGACTACCTTGGTTACGGGGTAATTTACTATCTTTACAAATTGAGAATAAGAGAGTGATATGACCTCCGCACCTCTTGCTAACCATATTACAGCCCCAACAGAGATAGCAGACTAAACTATGTTGATGAATACTCGCATCAATGTTGATGCGTGGTATAGTTCTCGTTGGATATTATGATTAAGCGATTGCTTTTTCAATATCGTTTGATAGATTCTCAAAGCGGCCCTTCAATTCCTGCATTGCTCCATTGAATGCTTGAACTGGAGTTAATGCTCCATCGGTCTCAAAAGTGAACACGAATGCGTCTTCAATCTTTTCAAAAGTGATTGCATCATCAAAGTCACCATCACGGCCAGTTCCAGCTCCAACTTGATGAATTGCTTTCTCCAAATCAAATACTAGGTTAGTATCTGAGATAACCTTGTCCTTTCCAAACAACTTAGCATCGATTGCTTTTCCATCTGTGGTTTTCAAATCCAAGTCAAACAATACTTTTGCTTTCTTAGGAGTGTTCAAGATTGCTTTCATCTGTGGGCGGAAAGCAACTGCTGCTACAGGTGACCACTTTGCATGGTCACGGCCGCGTCCTAGAGTTGCGAATGCGTAAAATTGTAGGTATTGTCCCTTAGAAAGTAAGGTAAGTGGAATACGTTGGTGTTCTTCCTTAAGTCCAAACATTGGGTCTGAAATAACATTTAGATCACTTGCATAAACATACTTCAATTCATCATCGGAATCCTTAGGGTTACCTTGGACTTTCAAAGAATATAAAATCTGGCAACTAGGACATCCCTTGTCCTTCTCTACCATGTCCTTACAATTTACACAATCTTCAGGGAATACAATTCCTTCTTCAGGGTGTGTTGGAATAGGGATCATTGCAAGTCTATGTGCAATTACTTCATCTGGAAGTGTGTTAACAGATTCATAAACATCACCAGTTGCATTGTCTTGGTTAATTCCTTGTGCAAAATCAACACGAGTAATTGCCAACTTAGGGACATCTGCAATCAATGCACGGCGAATCGAATTAACCTGTGCGGTTGATGTTTCTGTCAATAGAATGCGAATAGAGTTGCCTTGTGGCCAGCCGTTTACGATTTCTGCTTTCATCTTTGTACACCTCTTGAATCAGACTCGACGACCACGACGGCCGCCCTTAGCCTTTGTACCATCGTGAGCGATTGGAGTAACATCTTCAATTCTTACTACTGTCATTCCAGCACGAGTAAACGCACGAATTGCTGCTTGTGCACCAGGTCCTGTGTTGTTGGCTTTATTGCCACCAGGCGCTCGGTACTTTACGATTAGTTGAGTGAATTCCTTGTCCTTCAAAGCATCAGCCATTTTCTCTGCAGCACGAGTTGCTGCGAATTGACCGCCACTGTCCTTGGAAGACTTGACAACTTGACCACCGGTACAGGTGGTAATTGTTTCAGCACCTGTTAAATCGGTTGCTGTCATTAGAATATTGTTGTATGAACTGAAAATGTTTACAATTGCCTTACGAGTCATTATTCTTCACCGCCAGTTTCTTTTGCGGAAGATTCTGCTTCTGCGGAAGGTGCTACCTTTGCTGCTTCAACGACTTCGGTAGCAAATTCTGGTGTTGCCTCTGGGTCAACTTCTTCTGATGCATACTCTGCCTTTTCACGGCGCCCTTCGATCGTCTTACGGATTTGATGTTCTGGGTTGTTGAGTGAGGAGCCAGGGTGGTAACGAACTAATTCTTCTTCATCACGAGAAACAGGGTAAGAAGGGATTGTGACTTTTTGGTCACCAATACAAATCTGGCCATGGGTTACAAGTTGTCGTGCTTGCTTCATTGTGCTTGCAAGACCCTTGTAGTAAACTTGAGCTTGTAGGCGTCGGTTTAGGATATCTTCTGTTCCAAGGGTTAGTACGTCATCCAGAATTGCTCCAGTTGCAACAAGTCCCTTGTTATGTAGTGAAGCCAAAAGGTCATTCATTTCCCTCATGCCATGACCTTCAGTGGTATCGACCGTACCGATCAAGCGCATTGCTTGGCGGCGATGGCGGCGAAGTTGAGACTTAGCCTTCCAGATCTCACGCATGGTTTTGAGTCCGTGGTTGTCACGGATGGAATGTTCTTCTTCAATACGAGCTTTCTTCCACGGGTGGGAAGGTGTGTCGAATTTTGGACGTGCGAATTTTGGCTCTCCCATAACTTATCCCTCCATATCACTTCTTTCGGCTAACTCCAAGAGTTAGTCCACCACGGCCGTTTGAACGACCGCGTTGTCCACGAACTTTGTTTCCGCCAGCGTGGCGAACACCACGGTAGCACTTCATGGTACGAAGACGACTGATGTCATCCTTTAGAGTAAGTTTGACCGCTTGGCCAGTCAGGTGAAGTTCATCGCCTGTTTCGATGTCTCTTTGGCGGTTAAGCATCCATAGAGGGACGGTAACTGCGTATCCTTCAATTGCTAAACGGAGAGTTTCTTGTTCTTCTAAGGTTAGGAAACCAGCAGCCTTTGCCGGGTCGAATCCTGTGGTTCTGCAGATTTGAACTGCGGTACGGTTGCCAACACCCTTGACGGATGTCAATGCTGTTGCTAATGGCTTGAGGCCATCCATGTCTGTATCTGCCATTCGCAAGATATAGGAAAAATCATCTCCTAGTTCTGCATCCTTTGGTCGCGCCATTCCAGTTCACCTCAATGTCCTCAACACATAGTGTTAAGCAGGCCTCCGACCAACCACCCCTATATCAAAACCGCGATACACTATCCGCGACACTGAGCCTTGAAAACACCGTCTTTT
>Ga0308018_10000481_pt1 | contig 20360 bp, 30 predicted proteins | sample Neamet282_FD_203130 | JGI IMG/M metagenome (GOLD analysis project Ga0308018, IMG submission 203130) | Marine microbial communities from water near the shore, Antarctic Ocean - #282 | ecosystem: Environmental > Aquatic > Marine > Unclassified | place: Southern Ocean | collected 2014-10-01
TCGCTAATGTGGTCTATGCTGATCGTATGGGTAATGGCGATACATCTAGCGGAGAAGGCTGGATGCACAGGGGGCGTGGCGTCATCCAGCTTACTGGAGCGCACAACTATTGTTTATTCGCAGAGGCCATAGGCAAGGACAAAGATGCGACAATTAAATATTTAGGCAGCAAGGACGGCGCACTTGAAAGCGCCTGCTGGTTCTGGAATTTAAACGGACTTAACAAATATGCTGACAACGGTGACATCAAGGGCGCGACCAAGCGGGTAAACGGCGGCTATAATGGCCTGTCTGATCGGGAGCATCACTACCACCGCGCAATGTCTATACTAGATGGATCATACAAGCCCCAGACAGCCCCTGTGCTGCTCAAGGTTGGCTCTAGAGGCCCAGAGGTCACTAAAGTGCAGGGGGCGCTTAATCTGGACGCTGACGGCGTATTTGGGCTAATGACCAAGGCGGCTGTCATGGATTGGCAACGCAGAAATGACTTGACTGAAGATGGGATAGTCGGCCCTAAGACTTATGCTGCCTTGATCGGAGAATAATATGCCGCTGCAACTGCTAAAATATAACGCTGGCATCGTCAAAGATACCACCGAATATTCTGCTGGCAAAAACGGCCCATTTTATGTTGATAGTGACCTTGTCAGATTTGTTAACGGATACGCTGAAAAAATCGGTGGTTGGGAAAAGGACAGGTTCTTTTTTTTAAATCCTGCCGGCAGTGCAATTTCTACCGAGGGATATCTGACAGGAATTGGTCGCAAGATGCTATCGTGGCGAGGTGTGGATGGAGTTGACCGAATTGTTGTCGGCACCCACAATCACCTATATATTATTCAAAACAACGCCATTTATGATATTACACCACTGAGAAAAACTACAAGCAATCTCTCCAATCCTCTGGTCACAACAAGCGGAAGTAAAATTGTGACTGTGACTGACAGTAATCATGGGGCCGATACGAGCGACTGGGTGGTCATAAATTCAGCAGCGGCAACGGGTGGCGTTACCGCCGACACTCTCAACAATCTAAATGGATTTCAGATCACTCGGATTGACGCAAATAGCTATACAATTGAAGTGCCAAGTGCTGCTACAGGAAACGCCACAGGCGGCGGCACAACTATTGATATAAAATATTTAATAGGTGTGTCTGGTGGATTGGGAACGCAAAGCTCAAGCCCCGCGCTCGGTTGGGGCGTTGGCGGCTGGGGAGAGGCTGGCTGGAACATGCCAAGATCACTTGCACTATCTCAGGTTAATCTTGAAAACTCTTCTTGGACATTAAATTTATGGGGTGAAGATGTCATAGCAACAGTTCGGGGCGGCAGAATATTTTACTGGGACACTAGCGGATTAATAACTACACGAGCATCTCTTGTTTCTGCAATATCTGGTTCAGCCTCTGTTCCTGCAAAAGTTAGAACAACTGTCGTAAGTTTTCCTGATCGTCACTTTATCGCAGCGGGTTCCAGCGCATACAATGCCTCAGACGGTAGCTCTGGCGTGTTTGATCCAATGCTAGTTCGCTGGTCTACGCAAGAAGACTTTACAAAATTTGCGCCAACAGCACTCAACACGGCTGGTGATCAGAGGCTTGAAGTCGGCACTAAAATTATCACAATGGTCAACACACGCGAGGAGACAATCATATCTACAGATGAGGCTGTATATGGCATGACCTTTGTGGGTGACCCATTTATATTTTCATTCAGATTATTGGGTACTGGTGTTGGCGCAATCGGCCTAAATTCCATGATTGCAATCGACGGCACGACATATTGGATGGGTAACAGGTCTTTTTATAGCTACGATGGTATCGTGCAGGAAATACAATGCCCAGTGAAGCACTTCATATTTGAGCGCATGGCAACTAGATTTTTTGACAAAGTTATTGTCGGCCACAACGTCGAATTTAATGAAGTTACGTGGTGGTATGCATCCGCAACAAACACAGATGCAAACCCCGAAAATGACAGCTACGTCACGTATAACTATAACGAGAAGGCGTGGTCGATTGGCTCAATGTCGCGCAGTGCGTGGCACGATGCATTTGGTGAGCGAGATAAGCCGTTTGCATTTTCGCCTGAAGGATTTCTGTACAATCAAGAAACAGGAACAAGTGACGATGGCGCGGCCATGAATGCGTTTATTGAAACTTCGCCACGCGAAATAACAGCGGAAGGCGAAAACCTGTATATGGTAGATCGAATTGTGCCTGACGTAAAAATGGGAGCGAATAGCAATTTGTCGGTCTACATGAACACGCGCAAATACCCAAACTCTACAGAAATCACCAAGGGGCCGTTTGCAATTACGTCAACAACTGAAAAAGTAAGCACTCGCGTCAAGGGTAGGCAGATCGCTCTGAAGTTTGAAAGCACTGGCACAACTGACGAATGGCAGCTTGGTGACCTGAGAATTGACACAAAAATAGCGGGGATGAGATGACCAAAGCAGCGCCACTAGCAGTATTAAGACTGCCGTCACCTCCACCCCAATATAATCAGGGCTTCATGGCGCGGTTGATCAACACAATGGAACTTGAGAAGCAGGCGACATATTTTGCGGCGTCTGTTGGTTTGAAAAATGCGGTTGACCAAGCTGAAGCTGCTGCGTGGTTCGTATCATAAATGTCAAATAATTATAAAAACGCAAAAATTGATCTGACAGGTACGGGCGCGACAGTTCTTTATACCACCCCGCCAGCGACCACCACACTTATAAAGTCGATCATAGTATCAGAGGACAGCGGCAATGCAGATACGATTACGGTGACGCTGACTGATGCGGCTGCATCACCCGCTGTATTTTCTTTGTTTAAAGTTAAGGCAATAGGTGCTAATGCTACGCTAGAGCTTTTGTCGCAGCCTCTAACTGTTGAAGAGGGCGAAATAATAAAAGTCACAGCAGCAACTGGAAATCGGCTGCACGTTGTGGCTTCACTACTGGAGATAACGTGATGGCAGTTCAGTATGACGCAAATAACATCGCCCTGACAGATGAGCGCGGTATTGCTCTGCAAGACCCCTACGGCACTCTGGGCGTGTTGCCAGCAGAGGACGGTATGGAGACAGTTGATGTCTACCAGATGCAGTCCCAGCCAGCCCCCACTCTTGCTGAAGGGATGCGCCTTCAAGACGTTTACGGCACATCTGCCATGCCGATGTATGAGTTTATTAAGCCAGTCCAAACAGGCACCCGCACGTTCTCCACTGTGCCAGACTTTGGTGGCACAACTTTTAATGGCGAACCAATGATGGCGTCACCCCGCAATGCAAACGCAAACTCGACTGATATGGGGCCAATGCAGATCGCGGCTGGTGGCGAGTTGGGCGGTATGATTGGCGGTAGTGTAGGTCGGTTCTATCTTGATCAAGCAGCAGGCGCTAAAAATTTTGGCACCGCATTAACCGCAGGCACAAAAGCATCGTTTGGCAATAAAATAAAAGCCCCTGTTATTGATGGGCCACAAGTTGGCTATGGCTACGGCGCTGGTCGGGCCATTGGTGGTCTTTTAGCGGGGGAAAGCGTGGGCGATGCAGCAAAGGGCGGCGTAAAGGCTGGCATTGGAGCGGCAATCGGAAATATGATTGCACCGGGACTTGGTGGGTTTATTGGTGGCGCTATTGGTGGCCGTGTTATTTGCAACGAGCTACAGCGGCAGGGCGTAATGAGCAGGCAGGACGTATTGTTGGACTATCGCTTCACCAGAGATTACCTGACGCCACAACACGTCAATGGATATCACGTATGGGCCGTACACGTTGTAAAGCAAATGCGTAAGGGCCGAGGCGTCAAGATGTGGCGGCACCTAGCCCAACACAGAGCCAACGAAATCGCTTATATTTACGGAAAGCGCGACAAGCCCGACTATCTGGGCAAGATTTATCGAAAAATTCTGGAACCAATTTGCTGGTCGGTTGGCTTCTTCTGCGAAAAAACTGACTGGTCTGTTCTATATCAAACGAAGGAAATATAATGGAACCCGATCAAATGCCCGAAATGCCCGAAATGCGTGGCGCGAATATGCGGCAGGAAAAACGCCCACAAAAAGATATGGGCCAAGCATCGCCAGAAATCGCGGCTGCACTTGTTCAGCGTCTTGGCTCAATGTCTGAGCAGGAACTTGCAATGCTCGACAGCGTTATCAGCCCAGAAGTGGCGCAAGTGCTTATGAAGCTGCTTCCAGAGCTTGCAGAGCTTATTGCGGCAATAGAGGGTGGCGCAGGCGGTGGTCAGCAGGCTCCAGCCCCCCGCCAGATGGCTCCACAGGCCGCGCCAGAGCAAATGGGCGCACTGGGCGGCATGGGCTAATGATGATCAGAACGGCGACACCTCTGGATATATCTGCATTATACGGAATGCTGCACGTAATGCATTCTGAAACAATACACGATGTGTCGCCAATCCGATCTGACAAGCTGATCGCAGCAATCAGCCGCGCCATTCACGATGGTGTTGTGTTGGTGGCTGAAATAGACGGCAGAATTATTGGCTCAATTGGTGGCGCAGAAATGACCGACTGGTGGAGCGACAAAAAATATCTGGCCGACAATTGGTTTTTCGTTTATCGCCAACACAGAAAATCGACCATTGCCACCCGATTAATTAAGAAATTTATGAAAATCGGACAAGAGTCTGGCGTACCAGTCAAGTTAGGTCACGTCTATTCTGGCGATGTAGATCGCAAAGATAATTTTTACGAGCGGCTTGGTCTGACCAAAGTCGGCTCACTTTTCACGGAGGCTTAATCATGGGCAGCATGTGTACACCATCATATTCGTCGCTACCAAGCTCATCTGATACATACAGCGCAGATGAAGTTCCATCTTGGGTATCCTCCGCTGGCAGATCGTTATTTGAAAAAGCATCAGAAATTGCGGCGTCAGATTATCCAACATATTCGGGCGATAGAATTGCAAATTACGGTGATGACAACAGCAAGCTGACCGATCAAGAGCGCAAGGGCATGGGCCTACTTGGCAGTATATCCGACACGGCAAAACCCTATTTAGATAAATTCAATACTGTTTCAGACACTCTGGGACAAGGCTATGGCGCTGCAACTAGAGACGATTTGCTCGGCGGCGAGTATGAATTTGATCCATTTAGCCTTCAAGGCGCACAGGGTTACATGGATATCTATCAAAACGCGATGGACCCTGCGGTGCGCGAAATCGAAGAGCAAACCACCCGCGCTCAAAACGATGCACGGCAACGGGCCGCAATGGGCGGTGGATCATTCGGATCACGTCTGGGCATAATGGAAGGCACAGCGGCTGGCGAGGGCGCACAGGCCGCTGGAGACCTCAGAGCGAGGGCAGGCCGCGAGGGCTTAGACTTTGCCTCTGGACGATTTGATGTGGATCGCCAGTTCGGTGCAGAACGATTTGACACTGAACGTGCGAACAGATTTAGCGCAGAAAATACATTGCGTTCTGGCTACGAAACGGATGAGGCGTCACGGCGAAATCAGATGGATAGCTACGCCACTGCTGGCACGTTGGCGGCAGACCTACAAACTCAAACGGCGCAGGGTCTTATCTCATCTGGCGAGGCAACGAGACAGCTAGACCAACGCGCTCTAGATTTAGCCTACGCTGACTACCTTGATCAGCGGGAGTATCCAGCCGAGCAGTTGAACTTTGCTCTGGGTGCGCTGTCCCAAACGCCTTATTCCAAGGCGTCCAGAGGCTATCAGACAGGCACACAGATGTCGGCCAATCCTTCCGTGTACGGCCAGACAGTCAGCGGCATTGGCGGTCTGTACAGCGCGTATAAATTGATGAACCCAACAAAATAAAAGGGCTAGGGCATGGAACTGGGCGCAAGCGACACTACTGAATTTGACAAAATGATGGGTGCATTGGGAATGCTTTCTGGCAGTAAGGCTGGAGCGCAGAAAGCCTTTGACGCAGCAAGCGCCATGTACGCCCCCGTTGAGGAGGCCAATCCTTGGGAGGCTTCCCTGCGATACTTTCTGGAAATGGGCAAGCAGGCATCACAACCGGGTTCCACATTGTTTGGGTCGGCTGTTGGGGCTGGCCTTGTTCCGCTCGACTACCTGACTGCCAAAAAGAAAGAGAAGCGCGACAGAGACGAGAAGGTGGCCTCAACGGCGATGTCTCTTGCGCCATCGCTGAAGCCGAAGGCTGGTAAAGTCACATATCGTCCTGCCACCGCTGCCGAATTAACACAATACGGTGCAACCGCTGGTCAAATGGGCAGTGATGGAAAGTTTTATGATTTATCTAAAACGGCTGGATCGACATCCTTGTCAACATTTGGAATTGTTGATGGTGCGGATGGAAGATTAGCTTTAGAAACAATTCTTGGAAAACCTGTTGCAGTAGATGGGTTTGGTAATGTTGTTTTAAATAGTGCCGACCAAACTACAGCCTTAACCGCTGGACTGTTAATCCCAAAACAGTCGGGAGATAGCAAAATAACAACAAAAACAATCGGCCAAGGTACATTGGCAGAATATATGAGCGAAGAAGATGCCAGAAAGTTTGTTAAAGACTTAGGTTTGCCCGAAGATAACCCAAATTTTGAAAGAATTGTTGGGCAAATAACAGCAGGAGATAGCAGTCAAGTAGGCAGAGCCGTTACTCAGGCTGGAGTGTATCTGGAGTTATTCCCAGTTTATCAAAATGAAAACATGGTAAACCTTCAGTTATCACCATCTAAAACTGCTGCTAAACCTTACTATACTACATACGTTGAAAAACGACTTCCGTTGATTGCTAAAGCTGTTGACACATATAATACACAAGCGCGGGAAGTTCTTCCAAGAGCGCGAGAAGCTATGGCTTTGTTAAAAACAGGTCGAGTGGAGACAGGAGCTTTAACTGCTGCACTGATGCCATTTAAACAAGTCTTCAACCAAGCGTTTGGTGTAAATGACCCAGAAGTAAGAGACTTGGAAACTTTACAAGCAACGTCAAATTTTATGGCACCAAAAATGCGGCCCGTTGGCTCTGGATCAACTTCAGATATGGAATTTACAGCTTACCAAAAAGCTGCCCTTTATTTGGGAAATTCACCAGAAGCAAACTATATATCTTTATATGCATTTGCAAAAATGGCTGAAAATGGCATCCGTTTAAACCAACTTGAACAAGAGCTTTTAACTTCTGGAGACTATTCTGATATGGCCTCAGTTAATGCTCAATTAAAAGTTGAAGACGCAGGTATTTTTGAAAAATATACTGGAGACCCAAATGATGCCGCTGAAATTCAAGCGTTCTATGATAGTGTGCCTGATGGTGCTGTTATAATTAACAACGATATATTCAATAGCGAATCGTCATATATAATTAAAGGTTGGGGTGCTTAAATGGCTGGCATAGATTTACCATCTGACGCTGCTGGAGTAACGCCAACAGCAAAAGTAACAAGAGAAGGCGAAGAACTGCAAGTGGCAGAGAAGTCTTATTTTGAGCGCATGATGGAAATACCGTCAGCATTAAAAGACGCATACACTGGCGAAGGGCAAGAAGTTGAATTTCCAGATGTACCAGAGGCGGCTGACATGGGTGGTGATGCACCCAGCTTGGTTGAAGGTATCCTTCCCAACATAAAAACATTTTTTGCGCGTGATGACGTGGGCAAAACAGAAATATTGGAAAACGCTTTTTCTGAAGATGAAAGATGGGGCGGTAGGTTCCAAGATAAATTTGGCAACCCAATGATCGTGTGGAATAAAAAACCATACTATATGAATAAGCCGGGGCTTTCTGGAACAGATTTTGGCACGTTTGTTGGAGAAACAATAAAAGCAGCGCCTGCAATGTTAATGTCTGGAGGCGCTTCTGTTCTTGGCACTATAGCTAAAGGAATCCCATTGTATTCTGGAACAGAAGCTGGCTCCCAAGTTCTTGAAGCTGCTATGACGCCCGTAACAACAAAAGCCAAAAAAGAAACAATGGGTGATCAAGCCGCAGAAATAGCAACCGCCACCGCTTTGGGCGTTGGTGCAGATGTTTTATTGCCTCCTATGTTAAAGGGCGCAGGAAAGGTTATTACAGCCCCGCTGAAGGCTGGGGCGCGTGTGGCGTCAACATTGCCATCCCTTCCACAATCGGTTCGCTCTGGCCTGTCTGGTGTTGTGTCTCGTATGAATGCAGCACCGCAAACATCTACATATGATTTAAGCACTGGGCAAAGGGCTGGCCCCGCTCCAGATACTAAGCAGGCGCAATTATCTGCATTGGCAACTGAGCAGATAGAAACAGAAGATATGCTTAGAAGAGCGGCCAGCACGGGGAAAGATGCGACTATAATTATGCGAGGCTTTGATGAGCTTCAAATGGATCAAATACGTGCTGATGCTGCCGCATTGCAATCTGAGTTTGGGTCAGGAAATCCGCAAATCACTCAACTGGCTGAAGATGTGGGTGATGCCGCTGCGACTGATATTCAAAAAATAGTATCGTCTAGGGCAAACACACTAAGTTCACAAGCGAGTGATGCCTTTGATGCTGTAAGAACAGCGACAGATGCCCCGCAATTAACGCCAGAAGGTTTGGTAGAAATTGCAAATAATGCTGTGGCAATGATACGAGCAGAAACTGGGCCTGCCATGCGAAATAAAATGCCAGCGGTTCAGAAATATTTAAAAAAAATGAACCAACTTGTTAAGATTGGAAAAAACCCAAAGGCAAAGCCCGTATCTCTTGCAACGATTAAAGACTTTCAAGAGGCTTTAAATATAGACATAACCGAAGCCTTGGGGCCAAGTGGTATTCCCGCTCAAGGTCGCATCTTAACAATAATGAAAAACGATCTAAACGCAGCATTTAATTCAGCCATTGAAAAAGGATTAATGACTGGTGATCAAACTGTGTTGGATCAACTTGCACAATCTAGGGCGCTTTATACTCAGTTTATGGGCCTGACTGGAAAACAGTCTGGCAAAGATAAATCAATAAATGCAGCGAACAAAATACTTGAGATGATTACAAATCCAAGTTCTGCAAACCCATCTAGTGGCTATACGTCACGGCAAGTTGTGGGCGCTCTATTTGGTCACGCAAAATTTGCGCCAGCGCAGACTGTTCCTATTGTGGTAAATAAATTAAAGTCAATTTTACCAGAAGAAGAGGCAGACCAAGTTATACGGCTAATGAAAGACGCTGTGCTTGAAAGAGCATTTTCTGGAAGTGGAAAGTCTGGTGTGACACGAACAAACATTGTTAATAATTATCAAGACATATTTGGTAAAAATAGCGATGTTGTAAACGCTTTGTTTTCTCCAGAAGAGATAGCAAGAATTTCTAAATTTAGAGAAAATGTTTTGCCAACTATGTGGGCAGAAATAAAATTAAACCCATCAGGATCAGCGTACACAGGGGTGAATGCAATGGTCAGATCAGGCTTGATGAATGCAATTAATAAACTTCCATTTGTTGGTAGAGAGCTTGCCCTTGGATTGGAGGAGGGCGCAAATAGAAGCGCAGCACTTGAGGCGACACGGTCATATTTACGAAGAGCAAACGCCCCTCTGCTTTCTGGAACTTTTCAATCAGCTACTAGGCCAGAAATTGTAGAAACAATGACGGTTAACGAATCTCCCACGGCGCAGGCCATACTTAAAAGTTTGCCCCCAGAGATAGCCGAAAAAGTCAGACAGGCCGCTCAGTAGCTCAGAAGCCGTCCCTTAACCCATCCAATATCTCACTGAGGGTGGGCCTTTTGTCTTTCTTCTCATAGACGCACTGAAAAATGCGGGGGCATTCTGAAAACGACAGCGTTGGATAGTGATATCCAAGCCCCCCAAATCCCGCTGAGAAGCGATAGACGCAAATTTTCTGACCAGTATTTTTGTCAGTAATCCGCTTCCACAAGCTGCAAGGTACGTGCGTGGGATTGGCAACGCCAGCCAGCGTTACTGACAGCAATAAAATTTTAATCATAATGCTAACGTGACTAGATAAATGCCACCACCAAGCACGGCCACAATGCCCAGAGCCAATCCCGTGATTGCAAGATTGTTTGCCATTTGGCGCTTGCTCTCCATTGCGGCGTATACTGTGCGCTCTCGCTCTGCCCTGATTTTTCGGCGCATACCAAGCATTTCGTCATAGGTTCCCAAACCAAATCTGTAGTCCAACATGAACTTAATCTCTTTTTCCTTTTCGGCCAAAGTTTTTTTGCGGATGACGATGTCCATAGCTTCTTGCTCTATGTTGTCGGTTCCGTGTGTTTTTTTATCTAACCAAGTTGGATTTTTGCGTTGAGACTCAGCGCGGGTTATATCGGCAACTGCGCCATACCAAGCGCCTAGTTGTTGGCTAACGTCCTGTATTTCACGGCCAGCACCGACCAACATTTTAACGCCCTTAAAAGCGGCATTGGCGGCTGCAAATGCTGTAAGCGGATCAATCATGGGTCATCACCCCCTAAAATGGAATAGGGTCATTATAGCGGCTATTTGGGCTTGTGAACAGCCGCAAGCTGTCGCGCCTGTTCCCTGATTAATTCGCGCTGCCTTTCAAGCTCCTCAAACTGCCGATCTAGACTGGACAGGGATGGAAATTCAACCACCGTTTTATCACCCATCGTCTTCATCCTCCACTTCGCCACTGCCATCACAGTAATCGCAATTGATCCATTCGCCAACAGGCTCCAGTGTGCCACCAAATCTCTGGTGGACTTCCTTTTCGACCTTGCCGTGATAATCGGTGTGGTCGCACTCTGGGCAGGGGATAGTCATGCTGTCTTCCTTCCAGTTTTCAAATTGTATTCAAAGCGCAAACCGCCCAAGCAATCGCGGCAACGGATGTAATCAAAATAGCCTTGCGTCTTCATTGCCTCATGTGCCGCCTTTCCCGCTTTTGGGCTGCTTACAGTATCGACCCACTCTTCTGAGCCACCATCTTTAATTCCAAATATTTTAAAACTACGTGCCATTTTTCTCTCCTTGATTAGTGGGGGCGCGATGGCCCCCTGTTGATTAGGCACGGGGTCGGTAGCAATACCAGCCACCGATCTTTCCCAAATGCAATGCAACCAGTCTATCGCCATAAGCGTTTTTGTTGGATTTAATTGCAAACAATTTACTGGATGGCGAGTGGATGAGCGACAATGTGTGGCGTCCAACTTTGAGTATTTTGATGGTCATTTTCTGTCTCCTTGGTTGGTGGGGGCGCGATGGCCCCCGTTGGGTTATGCGATGACGGCTTTGACGCGAATTGTCTCGGCTTGCCAGATTAGAATGGCGCGTTTGACGATTAAACGGATCGCGGTTGGGCGAGGTCGAACTCCAAACTCATCTGCGGAATATTCATACGCCGCTAACGCTGCACTTCCCCAATCGCAAGAAAGCTCATAATTAGTCACAGCTTCCTCGGCCAAGAGGTCGATTTGATTTTCTGTTAAATATCGGCTCATTGTGGTCTCCTTGGATTTTTGATTTTTGATCTTACTTAATACATATAGTGATACCCCAAGATATATCAAGGGGTATCTTTAAATAATTTATTAGGCTGCATCAAGGGCAAGCCAAACGTCAGCAAATGCTTGTTCGTTGCATCGACTGATGAATGCTGCGCGGGTGGCTGGGTCGTTACAGAACGCCTCGCGCAACCGCGAATAAATGTGGATGAAACCATCGCCATGTGGCTTACGCAAGTAGCGACCTTGGCTCCGATCAGCGCGGTAAAGTGTAAACTGTACATAGTGTGCAACCTCATGCAGCACTTGGATCAAGTTACCGTGATCCACATCGCCTGTTTTGATAAACGTGCCACCGCACTTGGCGTTGGCGTTAAATGATTTGTATTCGTTATAATAGACGTGGCCGTCCAGAACTTTATCCTCAAAACATTTATGTCCATTTTCATATTTGCCGTTCTGGATGTTTTTGATCTGCCAATACGACAAGTTAATCACAATTGAACTGTGACAAGCATATGAGCAATTGCCTCTGTCACCGTTTGGCTTTTTAACAACCAACACTTTTAGCGCATTGGCTTTCTGAATTTTTGTCAGTGAAAACTTAGTGCCGTCGAGGCCGTCGAGCGCGTTCTCAACCAAAGATGAAATGAATGGGCGCTGTGTGTTTAGATCGTATGTCATTATAGATACTCCTGAGTGGATGGTGGTCGGGGCGCTATGGCCCCGTTTTAATCAATCAAAGCTAATGTCACTGCCACGTTTTGTGATCAGAACTCTGATAGGCTCAAGGTCAAAATCTTTGCCTAGTTGATCGTCTAAACTGGCACGAAATTTATGTATGCAATGCACTGTGGTGGCGCGTCCGTGGTATTTACTACTGCTGTTAAGTGCGTTTTCAAAAGCTGCTTCAAACATTTTTTTTCCTTTGTTTCTCTCTTATACAATACATATAGGCATTCTTATTGAGAATACAATAGCACAATACAAACTAAATACATTTAATTAATAGATGAGGGGCCGAAGCCCCCCGTTGGTTATTTAAGAGTTACTTTGAGCCAACATGCCCGTGCATTGCCTTGCTGGCTGGTGAAGTGGCTGCGAGTGCAACCGTTTTGGGCATCCTGCAAAAACCATTTATATATCCCCAAGTCACCTCCGACATATGTTCCAATGGTTACATAAACTGGATAAAGCGGCTCATCTCTTACAAATACTTTGATTTCGGTAACTTCATAAACGCAACCGTGCTGTAGCAGATGGTCGCCAATCTTAATGGCCGCTGGCATGATGCTTTCAGTGGTGTAGTCATCATAGGTCAATGGGTTTTCTTGCAGCCCGTCAAAGTAGGCGACCCTTGCTGCATTTGTTGCCGCGATGGTTTCTTGATTTACGATTGTCATTGGGTCTCTCCTTGGTTGCTATACCATTATACATAGCAGGTATGTCAGGAGATACAATAGTAAAATACAAACTAAATACATTTAATTAATATATGGGGGGAAATATAGGGGGAAAATAGGGGGAAGCCAAAATGGGCGACTTTCCCCCGATGAAATTTATGACGCAATCTGATACAGCCAACAGTCCATGTATCCTTCCCCAGCGTCTCGCCGTCTGACGTGAGATTTTTTTGTGACATAGCCAGCATCGACAGCGTGGCGCATAGTTCCGCAAATTTTGTGCGAATTTTTTTTCAACAAAACTGCGATATCTTTGCTGGTCATAGGCCCGTGTCTCTCCAATATTGTTAATATTGGCTTGAACGCTGACGTATCTGTGCGGCTAGGAATTTTTTTCACATCAATCGGCAGCGGTGGCCGCAGTTTTTTTCCGTCTCTACCCTTAGTTTTTGCGTAAAATTTCTCCAACGTCAGTATGCAATGAGCATAAGTATTTTCATATGAAATCTGCTCTAATCTTGTTCTGTTTCTTCTCATCTGTTCTCTCCCTCAGATTTTATAGTTTCTCATTCGCAGATTGCTAACAAATCGATCAAGCTCGACCTGTGCTGTCCATAAATTTTGTTTTGTATTCGGCAGCGGATCAACTGCATATGCAGCGTTGTGGCATCGCTCAACTTCTTGTCGTAAGAATTTTAGTTCGGCTTTATGCGTCAGTAAAATCTCTTTCATTTTTTTTCCTGTATGATAGATTACTTTGGAGGGTGGTTTTCATATCAACATTTGCCTGTCGGTCTGGTTAACGTCACCGTGCCACCCTCACGATTCCTGTCCTCCTTCAGCAACTTTTTTTGGTAAAATTTAATCTGTTCTCTGAGGCCGGCATTGTCAGCCTCCAAGCGTTTATTTTCTTCGTTTACTCGCTGATATTCATCGCGGTGTATCAATTTATTAAGCCTCCATTTGGTCATTTTTCAAGAAACTCCAGCACTTGCTTCGACGCATCGCTTGCGCCCCGTCCAATAATCACACTGTGGCCCACCGATCTTAAATATTCGATCATTTTTTTCTGATCGGGGGAAAGTCTGCCACCCGTGACCCTTTTCATCTCCACCCACAAATTGCAGGAGGGGATGTACAAGTCTGGTATTCCCCTTGTGACCCCCTCTGCCTTCAACCGTGTCGCCACGCTAATCGATCTCTTCTCACCGTTTGGGATCGCAAAAATCAGCGTGTCTGGATATTTGGCGCGAAACCAGTTCACAAACCCCACCTGTTCCGAATGCTCAGAGTGCTTAAAACGGTATGTCTTCGACACCCCAATCAGCGTATGGCCCTTCTTGGTTTTCAATTTTTCTCTCCAATTTTGTATAATCGAACTGCACAACCTCAAAATATTTCGGGTTGTATGTCGAAGGTTTTATCTTGATGCGGCTGGGGCTATCCCACCATTGGCACTCGTCCAGAGCCTCGTTAGTTGTGTCGGCCCCCGATGACAGCAACGGCTTACGCGCTTGGTATCTACTGGCGGCGTATCCACCATGATCGGGGCAGAGCCATTCGTTCACTGATAACATCCCAGCGTAGTACGTGACTTTGACCGAGTCAGGCTTCCCCTCTTTTTTGTGCCGATGGTAAATTACGCTATCCACATCGACCCACTCCTCTTTTACTTGACTGGAGAGCATGGCACCAGAATAGCTGTTTGAATTGTGGTTCAAAGTGGGTGGCGGGAATTGATGGCCGCAGACGTGGCATTGCAACGCCGCTGCAAAGCACAGTGCTTGGCAAGCCTCGCACATTTTTACGGGTGCCGTACCCTCGCCTGCCCCCGCGCTTTTATCCTTGGGTTTTACCCTATCTATAAATCCGTGCCTCAAACAGTTGGCTCCGAAATCAAGCACCAAGCAATCAGTCTTGCCTTCGGCTACTCTCGTACCCCTCCCAACCATTTGGATATAGAGGCCACAACTTGCGGTTGCTCTGCACAAACAAACAACGTCCACAGCAGGATGATCAAATCCAGTGGTTAGCACGTTCACATTTATCAAGCATTTAAGATCACCGCTCTTAAAGTCTGCAATCGTTTGCTCCCGCACGGCGCTGCTGTCGTTACCTGTCACCACGCCGACATCAATGTCGTGCGCCTCAAATTCATCCTTCAGCATGAACGCATGATTGACGCCAGAACTAAACACCAGCCAGCTTTTTCGATCCGCGCTCAGTTCCACAATCTCAGCAACCGTCTTCCGCACCAGTTCGGGATCAGACGCAGCCGTTGCGAGGTCGCTCTCAATAAACTCACCGCCCCGTTTTTTTACGTTGGTCAGATCGATCTGGTTCAGACCGCCCTTCGATATGACTGGCGACAGGTAGCCCTGCTCCATCAGCATATCGATTGGAATGTCATAAGCGATACCGTCGAACAAAGCACCCGCACCTTTGTGGAGATAGCCACTGTCCAATCGATAGGGTGTCGCTGTCAGACCCACTATTTTAATGGCAGGATTGCACACTTTCAGATCGGCAATAAACCTGTTGTATCGCGTCTCAGTATTTTTTGGCAGCATGTGCGCCTCGTCGATCAGAATAAGGTCTGGCGCAGGGATGATGTCATAGGCGCGTTCCCAGACGCTCTGAATGCCAGCAAATGTGATGGGGCGGTCCAAAACCTTCTGTTTCAGCCCCGCACTATAAACGCCGTAATCAGCCTCTGGATACATCTTCAACAGGCCATTGGCCCCTTGCTCCAAAAGCTCCTTCACATGCGTCACAATCATTACCCGTGTGCCAGAAAATGACATGGCGTCCCTTACGATCTGCGCTATGATGGCTGTTTTGCCCGATCCAGTGGGGGCGACTATAAGTGGATTATCACCCGCCTTACTCGCCCAATAGTTGTACAAGCTATCGACAGCTTCTCTTTGGTAATCGCGTAATTCAAAGGTCATGGGACAGAACTCTTTCTTCACGTTGACTTTTCTTCATCAAACAAATCACCCAAGGCCGCTGTGCGAAACAGCGCGGGTTCGTGGGCTAATCTTTTCATTTGTTTCGTTTCAAAAAACCCAATGTATTGCGGATTGTTTATCATAAACAGGCGTGTAAACAGGGCAATGAAGTCGTTAGATATTTTGTAATCATCCCCTTTTGTCACGATAGAGCTTTCCCATCGTACTCTGTTAGCAATTAGCCACCCGCTTAGTCTTAAATGCCCCCTGTAAATGGCTTGAAGAGTGTATCGTTCAAACAACCTGTAAAACTCAGGGTTTAAATTGTGCCATCTTAACCACTTTTTTCCCAAACGGCTTTTGTTTAACATTTTAAAGAATTCATCCTCGGTCATTGTTTTTCTCCAGCTTGATCTTCCCACCAGTTTTCCATCACGAAAACCGTTCTCTCAATTCTTCGCTGTTGTCTTGGTTGCGAATGACGCCATGTGGGGTCTGATACTCTACGAAATCATCGCCAGCGTCTATGATCTCCCAATCGTCAGGCACCATAAACGGATTAAAAAGATGCCCCCCCGCTCCCTCCTTGCGGCTCCAAGTGCCGTCTTTTTCTGGGGTGCTGTGCGCGTCCGTCCGATCATTAACTTCTGGCAATTCACCGCCGTGACAAATCGGAATATAATTGCAAAACCGACAGGCAAACTTTGACGGGTCGTGGCTTATTTTAGACGGTGGCTTTTCGTCAAAGATAATATTGCTGGCTTTGCTGATCAAAAAATCACCCTCTGCCCGATCCCGCTTGATCCGCTCAGAATAAATCTCATCTGTGTTTTTGTTCACGGCAAAGAAATAACAACGATCAATGTCAGCCAAGTGCATCCCGACTTGGCACTGCGCCCAGTAAACGGGCTTACTGATCCTGACGCCTTTCATCTTTGTTTGGGCAAACGACTTGTCGTTCATCGTCTTGAACTCCAGCGTATGCGGCTCTGCACTCTCTGGGAAACCAATTCCAATGCCGTCTAGGCTCAATCCAAAGTGACCCCCGCAGGCCGTGTAATTTATCTGTCGGCCTGTCTCTGGATCGACCTCCCAGACCTCGACCCCAATTGCCCGAAGGTTTGCCACGATCCGCTCTTCCTCGCGGTCGCCCGTCTCAAACAGGCGCAGCATACGCCCCTCAAATCTCTGTGAGCTTGCGTGTCGAAACTGATACCAGAGCGCCCGACTGCACGGGTTGCCTATCTGGCTCCCCCCAAGATGCGGCCTGTGGCCGTTATCGCGGCTTGCCTCGTAGTGTTCGTAAATGGCCTGCACTGTGGGCGATGGATTGTATTTATCAAGGTTCATCTCGGCTCCTCTCTATTTGTAAAATGGGGCAGCAAAAGCCGCCCCATCGCAAAATAGATTATCGCTTCCAAGGTGGTGCTGCCGCCGCCGCTGGAGCCGCCGCAGGGGCCGCTGTAACAGCGCCGTTGGTTTTGGCACCTGAGTAGCCCTTGATCTCATTGCTGGCGCTGTACTGACCATCTGCGGCTTTAACTGCCACCTTCACCACCAGAGGCTTGTCGTGCAGTTCGCTGCTGTCGCGTGGCGTCATAACTCCTATCGCGTGGCAGATGGCCGACAGAGTGCGCTGGGCGATCTCAGTTGCAATCTGGTTCGGATTGTTGAGGTTCAATCGATCTATCAATTTGCGGCCAGCGTACTGGCCCTCGACAATCTCCAGACCAAGCTGCAAATAGCTGCCAGTCATAGCCTTAGTCGGCTTCTCCTCGCTCTCGACAATTACTGCCGAATAGTTTCCCGCTGGTAGCGGCTCATATGTTGCGGCTGGTTCAATAGCCGCTGCGTTAAATCCGTTCAGTTCCATGTGAGTTTTCCTTTTCTACTCTGCTACAAAATCTGCAAATGGGTTGCGGTCAAACGTGAATGCCAGAGGCTCACTGATGTTAAACCGATTTTTCGTGACGCTCGACGCCTGTGGGTGGCAGATGATCTCTCGCTCCCCCGTCGAGATCGCACGTTTCTTGTCGCCATCACCGCCACGAACAAATGTCTTCAGCCTGATCATGCCCACCATGTCGACATTATCAGTGTAATGAGGGATCGACTTCTTGTGCATCCGCACGGTGTATCGTGCGTAGCTTTCTTGATCTGGCAGGTCGAGCATCTCAGTATCGGCATGGCCGATAAAAATGACGTTCATTCCTTTCTCGTAGGCGAGTGATCCCGCCCAGTCTCTGATCTGCCGGTGCCTTTCAGCCGCCGTGCTATAGCCAGCGCCGTAGCCGCCGCCAGCTTGATTAATCGACTTGGCTTTTGGATCAGCCGCGACAATCTCAGCCTCGACCATCGTCGCAAGCTGGGTGATCGAATCAATCACCAGCGTCTTGTGGTCGTGCGTCTGTGTGGCAAGCGCCTCAATCGCGTCCAGCACGTCCTGCGTGGACGTTGCCAGTGGAAACAGGCTTACTTTGTCATTGCCGGTCAGACTGGCTGTGCCGTCCTCCGTGCGAATGAACACCGGGCTAGGCCACATACTAGCCAGTGTAGTCTTCCCCATTCCACCTTCGCCAAAGAGGGTTGCTATAATCGGACGCTGTCCCGATGGCTTGCTCAGTGTTTTAAGATCAATCGCCATTATAATTCTCCCATTCTACCTGTGCCATACTTTTTCTGTCTGCTGCCAACGATGACATCTCTTTCAAAATTGCCTCTTGAGTTTCAACAACGTGCAGAAAATCGTATCCATCATGGACGTTATTAAAGATCAACAATGATTTATTGCCGTTTAAATCTTTAACATCACCGCCCCATGTTTCTATCATTTTAACATGATCAAAATTAACAGTGACAATATTTGTCCTTCCTTCAATTTTTGATCTCAAACGAACCCAACAAGCCATTACTCAATTCTCCATGCCCGAAAGCTGCCATCGTCCTGCTGCTGGCAACGCACCAGCATCCCCATGCGCTTTCCCGTGTTGCGAATTGATGTGGCTTGCGACTGCTCATCGACAACAACGCTGTCTCCAACGCTCATTTGATTAAGCAAATCTTTCCACTTGCCCGATCTGTCCCGCGAGGGTGCCGTCATTGGCACCCCCTTTTCGATCTTAAACATTACCAATCTCCCTTAAATACTTTGGCGAATACCTCGTCCAAAATTTCATCTATGCTGCGGTTCATTCTGCAAACTCCAAGTCTGGGTGGTCGCGCCACCTGTTCAATTTTCGCTCTAACCTGATCTGGTCTGGACTTTTACTTTGGCCGTCCATCACAGTGACGGAGGCCAGAGAAACAATCAGCATTTCAAGCTCGACATCAGTGAGGCTCATCACACCACCTCAATCTTGACGCCAATCTTTCCAGCTTTTGTTTCAAAGGCAGGCGCGATCTTGGCCCACAACTTTGGCTCGTTTGCCAGAAGGTAACGACAGCCAGCGGCATCCGCGCTGATTGTGTGTTTCACTGGGTGAAGGCTAGTTGGAATTTTACGGCTGAGTTTGTCCCAAACGATGGGATCAACTTTACGAGACACGGGCTGTGTCAGCGTAACTTTGTGAAATTCAATTTTGTGAGATATGCTGCCCTCTTCTTTGACTTCAAGGGCTGTTGCGATCTGCTCTTCAATCGCGTGGCGCTTTGCTGTCAGCGCCTTTTCTTGAGCTTTGATATCCAACCAATCAGCGGCAAGAATATCGACATTGATATTGTCCATTTCGTTCTCCATTTTCGTTTTCATTCATTCATTCACATTTTCTACAGAAATTGGTTTACTCCGAAACTTTCAAGCTGTAAAGCTCTTTTTACAACAAATGTAAAATGGAGCGAAAAATGGACGATATGATACCTCTTGAGACAATAAGAGACGCCCTGCAAGACCGCCGACTTACAGTGGTCGCAGAAAAATCTGGGCTGTCGCACCCCACCGTGAAGGCCGTGGCTAAAGGCAATGAACGAATCAGTCTGAACACATGGAGAAAATTGTCAGAATATCTCACCGTGTATAAATAAAAGGTCACAAAAAATGACAATAAAAGTGGAAGAATACTGTTCAAAGCTGGGCTGGTATCTGGTTACGATACCCGCTGGCACAAAAGGCCCAACCCGTTTTGGCTGGCAGAAACCAGAGCAGGCATTGAGCGATCCAGAAGCGGCCAGAAAATATTACGAGCAAAACCCAACACATAATGTGGGGCTGTTGCATGGGGCGTCTGGAACCTGTGCAGTGGACATCGATCACGTCGAATACACCAAGCTGATCTTTGAAGAACTGGGCATCGATTTCTCAGAGTTAATGCAGTCGGCACCACAAATCATTGGGCGCGAAAATCGAGGCAAGTTAATCTTCAAGGCACCGCCCGATCTGATTACCCACAAAATATCGTGGCCCGTCGAGGGCGATCCGCGTAAAACTGAATGTGTCTTTGAGCTACGCGCCGGGGCAGTGCAGGATGTGTTGCCGCCATCAATTCACCCAGACACTGGGCGACCATACGAGTGGGCTGGTCGTTCTATCTTCGATGGACTGCCAGAGCTACCGCCGCAACTTCTGACAATTTGGAGAGAGTGGGATAAGTTTAGACCACAAATG
>Ga0308018_10000483_pt1 | contig 20317 bp, 15 predicted proteins | sample Neamet282_FD_203130 | JGI IMG/M metagenome (GOLD analysis project Ga0308018, IMG submission 203130) | Marine microbial communities from water near the shore, Antarctic Ocean - #282 | ecosystem: Environmental > Aquatic > Marine > Unclassified | place: Southern Ocean | collected 2014-10-01
ATTTTTCCCTTTAGATCCAGGCGCTAATGCCAGCTTAGGTGGAATGGCTTCCACTCGAGCCTCTGGGACCAATGCTGTGCGTTATGGAACTATGAAAGAGGTAGTTCTGGGGCTTACAGTAGTGACACCTAATGGCGATGTGATACAAACGGGAGGCCGGGCAAGAAAGAGTGCAGCGGGCTACGACTTAACTCATCTCTATATTGGAGCTGAAGGCACATTAGGAATTATCACTGAGCTAAGGTTACGGATATTTCCGGTTCCAGAGCAGATTCGTGCAGCTGTATGTAGCTTTCCTAGCGTCAATAAAGCCGCCCAATGTGTGATTGAGTGTATGCAGCTAGCGGTCCCTTTGGCGCGAATTGAATTACTTAACAGCTGCCAAATGGGTGCGTGTATAGAGTATTCTAAGTTACAAGGTTTTACTGCCCAACCTACCTTGTTTATGGAGTTCCACGGTTCGCCAGCTAGCGTTCATGAGCAAGTGGCTTTGGTTGAGTCTGTAGCCAAAGAATATAATGCAGATGACTTTCGTTGGGCAGAAACCTTAGAACAACGAAATGAATTATGGAAAGCAAGGCACCAGGCCTATTTTGCTGGTTTAGCACTCAATCCAGGCGCAAGTGCAATTAGTACCGACGTGTGTGTGCCGATTTCTAAACTGGCAGATTGTATAGAACTAGCCGAAGCCAAGGCCCTAGAGCTTGGTTTCAATTGCCCATTAGTGGGTCATGTGGGTGACGGCAACTTTCACCTTATTATTCCGTTTTACCCCGATAACAAAGCACAAGTGGAGGCTGCCAATGAGTTAAGCCACTATCTTGTTCAACAAGCCATAGCACTGCAAGGCACGTGTACAGGGGAGCACGGAATAGGTTTAAGGAAGAAGGCGTATTTACTGGAGGAACATGGAGCCCATGCGGTGAACACCATGGCTCTAATCAAGCGTGCCTTGGATCCAAAAAATATTATGAATCCAGGCAAAATATTTGATCTGTGTTGATTGATATTAGGAGCAGTATAACTCGTGTAGAGTTTTGATAACTTTTGAAGCGCGTACATCTGAAAGCGAATAATAGATGGTTTGTGATTCTCTGCGAGTCTTAACTAAACCGTCTTTTCGCAATACTGCTAAGTGCTGCGACAAGGCAGACTGGCTCAAATCTATTTGATCATTGAGTTCTGTAACAGAAAGTTCTTTACCTTCCAAGTTACATAAAATTAGTAAACGACTTTCATTTGCGATCGCCTTAAGCATAGTGGCAGCAATTTTGGCATTAGTTTTTAGGTCAGATGCCGCTTCTGCGGCTTCTAGCTTAGGGTTAGACATGAGTGATTTTCTCCGCACTTATAGTAGTGCTTTTGAGCCAAGGGTTAACTGGTTACTACAATTTATAGGCCAATCAAAATTAGTATTTACAAATACTATCAATGTATTCCAGCATTATAACCAAAAAGCATATCAATTAAAAATGTTATGCCACTTCAAGCTAATGTTAATTCCGCAAAAATTGGGCAATGGTCCGACGGCTTTTCCATGCCTCGTACAGCATAATCAATGCCCGCGCCGTTACAACAGTCTAGCAATCCTTTAGTTAACAGTATTTGGTCAATGCGCAGACCGCGTTTTGGTTCACGTTCAAAGGCTCTGCTTCGGTAATCAAACCATGAATAATCCTCTAATTCGGGGTGTAATTGGCGGTAACTGTCTGTTAGCCCAAATTGACGCAGATCACTTAGCCATTGTCGCTCTTCTGGTTGAAAGCTAGCTTTGCCAGACTTAAGCCAGCGCTTCCGGTTGTCTTCACCTATACCGATATCTATGTCTTGTGCTGCAACATTAATATCGCCCATTACCACTAGATGTTCTGTGTTCTTGTATTCTGTATTTAAAAGTGCAGTGAGGCCTGCATAGAAATCTCGCTTAGCTGGGAATTTGCTAACATGTTCTACGTTTTCGCCTTGGGGAAAGTAACCATTAAATACGGTCATGGTGTCTTCATTTGCTAGCTGTAAAACTGCACCTACGAGCCGCCGTTGAGAGTCTTCAGTGTCGCCTGGTAAACCTTTAATCACCTTTAGTATAGGCAAGTTGGTCATCAATGCCACACCATAATGACCTTTCTGGCCATGAAAAATGGTTTCGTAGCCTAGTCTCTGTGTCTCTTCTATAGGGAATTCAATATCCTGAACCTTGGTTTCTTGCAAACCGATAACTGCTGGATGGTATTGATTAACAATGGCTTCTAGTTGTGGGATGCGTGCGCGGATGCTATTGATGTTAAAGGATACAAGGTGCATTTTTTTAACTCTATTAAGATGATGTAAACCAACAATAACGTTTGAAGGCTGATAGACTTTGTACTATTGTAATGGAAATATTGATGGGTGAAAACGGACCTAACTTTGTTTCCTTTGGTATCCATTGGTTTCCGTTGGTTTACTTTGAACAACTAACCTTGCTGTAGAGATTTGCCCTTATGGAATTTGATTTTGATGTATTTGTTATTGGTGCAGGTTCGGGTGGTGTAAGAGCTGCAAGGATGGCGGCAGGTGAAGGTGCAAAGGTGGCAATTGCTGATGACCGAGCGCTAGGGGGTACTTGTGTGAATGTAGGCTGCGTGCCCAAAAAGCTCTACACCTACGCCAGTCACTTCAGCCATGATTTTGAAAACGCCAAGGGTTTTGGTTGGAACTTAGGTTCAGCCACGTTCCACTGGCCAACATTAGTGGCTAATAAAAAAACAGAAATCACTCGCCTTAACGGCATTTATGCCAATCTACTTGGCAATTCAGGTGCCCAAATTATTCGTGGTTATGCCAGTCTCAAGGACAAAAATACTGTTACTGTAGATGGCACAGATTACACCGCAGAACGTATTGTCATAGCAACAGGAGGCGCACCTAATATACCTGACGTTGATTACGCGGACTTATTAATTAGTTCCGATGAAATCTTTGATCTTCCAGAGTTTCCAAAACGACTATTGGTTGTGGGCGCAGGTTACATTGCTCTTGAGTTCGCTTGTATTTTTCAGGGCTTAGGCAGCCAAGTACAAGTGTCGTACCGCGGCGACCTTATTATGCGTAGTTTCGATGATGATGTAAGGCGTTTTGTTGATCAAGAAATGCGTAAGCAGGGCATTGAAATAAATTACCAAAGCCAAGTGAGCAATGTTGCTCGTCAGTTTGATCAAAGCCTGTTAGTTACCTTTGCAGACAGCTCCACTATAGAAGTAGACCAAGTACTGATGGCCATAGGGCGCAAACCTCGGTTGGCAGGGATTGGTTTGGAAGCTTTAGGTATAGGCACCACCTGGAAAGGCACCATTTCAGTCAATGATAAGTTTCAGACTAATATTGACAATATCTATGCTTTGGGTGATGTTACTGGCGGTCTTGAGCTCACGCCGGTAGCGTTAGCAGAGGCTATGACCCTAGTGAATCACTGGTATGGTGATGGTACCAAGACAATGGACTATGATCTCATTCCAACGGCAGTGTTCACCCAACCAAACGTGGGCACTATTGGGTTAACAGAACATCAAGCCTTGGAGAAACACGGTCAAATCACCATTTACCGTTCAGACTTTAAACCCATGAAACATACCTTGAGTGGCAGTGATGAGCGCAGCTTTATGAAGCTAATTGTTGATACGTCAACGGATCAAGTGATTGGTTTACATATTGTTGGAGAAGGCGCTGGTGAAATGTTACAAGGGTTTGCAGTGGCCATGAAGGCCGGTGCCACCAAGGCCGATTTTGATGCAACCATTGGTATTCACCCTACCAGCGCGGAAGAATTGGTAACTATGAGAACACCAAGTTAAAAACAGTGTAATACGTTCAGCCATTTACACAGTCATTGATCAAGCCCCAGCAGCATTCCTGTTGGGGCTTTTTTAGTCGTGTCGTAAATGGTCTTTCACGGCGATAGGTGACTTGAAATTCCATACTACAAGGTAAGACGATGCCACAAATGTAATGATCGCCGTGGCTTGTATCAGTAAGGAGGCAGATTCGCTTATCAACATGCTGGATGCAGCCAGCGTAGCAATTAAGATAGAAAACTCGCTCGTTTGTCCTAACCTAAAACCAACTTCCCATGAAGTCGCCTTAGACTTACAAATTGGCCTGATAATCCAGCCGAATACAACAGGCTTTATGGTCACCACTAGAATGGCTAACACCAAACACTGAAACCAAATAGAGTGCATCAGAGGAAAGTTAAAGCTGGCTCCTATAGAAAAGAAAAACAACACCAAAAAGAAATCTCTAATGGGTTTTAAGTTAATGGCAATATACTGGCTAATCACACTGGAGGCTAGGCTGACTCCCGCAATAAATGCACCAATTTCGGCGGACAAACCAATGCTGTGAGCCAGTTCAGCCAAGCCTAGACACCAGCCTAGGGCCAAAAGAAAGATGTACTCATGAAAGCGGTCAAATCGTTTGATAAGAGGCAGCAGCACCCAACGAACAAAACCTAATGCAGCGAACATAACTACCGGTAAGGCCCCAAGGCTTATTAGTAAATCAACGTTTAAGGTTAAGTCTAACCCCTGACTAAACTGTTGGCCTAGCGTGGTCAACAGGGTTAAAAGTATAATGGCCAACAGATCCTGTAGTAACAACAAGCCCACAACGAGCTCACCTGTTTGTTTATGATGTAATACCGTTGTAGGCAGTAGTTTGATGCCAATTATGGTGCTGGAGAACATGGTGGAAGCCCCTATAATAAGGCTATCTATCATATTGAAACCAAAACCATACCCCACCAGAAAACCTAACAGAGCAAAAGCTACAGAGCTTATAAAAGCCACCATATAGCCTTTTCTAAGCATCTGTAACAAGTGGCTAGGCTGCATATCAAGACCGATAAGAAACAGCAGGAAAATAATACCGATATGGGAGACATCTGCTAATAAGTCTGTATCCACCACCCACGCAAGGCCAAAAGGCCCCAGTATTGCGCCTAAAACGATGTAGGCTAAAAGTAATGGTTGGCGAAAATACAAGGATAAGGTGGCTAGCAGGGCAGCGCCTGTAAAAATTAAGAAAAATGAAAATATTACCGATTCCGTATGCATCCTTATTCCTTATTATGTGAAATTTTTTGGCCGGTATATAAGCCGTTTATGTAACGTCGCCAAATCCACCAAAGTATTACCACCCCTAGTATTCTATAAACAATGTGCAACCACCACACTGCCATAAACCCATACGTTGGCGCTAACCAAGCCAATAGTGGCAAGAACAGCAGCCATTGGCTAGCAGTTACAACTATTAAACCAATCTTGCGCAGACCCGTTAACAACACAAAGCGGCTTAAAATAATAATACAGGTTTCAAAAACCATGGCCGCGGCATACCAAGGTAAGGCCATCGCGGTTAGATGTTGTAATTCCCTATTAACCAATAATAGTTGCGCAAACCATGGCGCCATAACACCAACAAAGAGAGCCAACGCAAGGGCAGTAAGTATCCCCGTGGCCAAGATTAATTTACTCCAGGCCATAACTTTAACTTTATCTTTGTTCGCCATGGCAGTGCCTATTAGGGACAATGCAGATTGACCCAAACCAATGGCTGGTAGAATGAGCAACAGTCCCACATTGAGCACAGCAAACGAAGCGGCCATCACGGAAGCCCCTAGGTGGCTTAATATCCACAAAAACGAAGCTAAGTGTAGAGCAAATGCCAGTTGTTGCAGCATAGGTGGCCAAGTAAAGCGCAATAACAATAACCAGTTTGTCATGCTAAATTGACAAGGAAATGCTTCAAACCTAACCTTTTGCTTAAACAATAAAAACAGTTGTAATAAAACACCCAGCCAAAGGGCAATGCTGGTGCCGACACCCGCGCCTACCGCTCCCATAGCAGGCAAACCACCAACACCATAAATGAGACTGTAACTAATAGGTATGTTAGCTAGGTGGGCAAGTATAACTACTTGGGTGTATTGCCATGGGGTTCCTCGTTCACTCCAATAGATTCTAGCAGCAATACTTAAAACAATGGCTGGTAAAGCCCAAAGGCGAGATTGGCTATAATGGGCCGCAAGGCTATTGATTCGATCATCTAATACAAATACATTGATCACATCATCCACTACAAGTGCACCCGTTATACTTAAACAAATTGACATAACGATGCCGTACACCAAACCTAAACCCATCAACCCCTTATGTGACAAGGAATACTGTGACACTAAGCCATGCCAGCCAGTACCTAGTCCAGTGATGACGGCCACTAAAATAAACACCAGATAACTACCAATACTCACACTAGCTAGAGCCAGCCCACCCAAATGACCAACAAGGGCGGTGTCAACTAGGCCTACTGCAGCTTGGGACAACATAGCGCCACTCAATGGCAACGCAATTGGCCATAAATTGGCCAAAGTAGGTTCCCGAGTAGAATGTAAGTGGTTTGGTTTAGAATTGTCCATGTATAGCTGCTTAACAGGTGCCTAATTGGGAAGTTGATCTATTGATGCATTATTATATGCTTTTTTGCCTAGTCTTTAAAATGAATACCCAAGTAAAACAGTAGGGTATATAATAGGGCAAGAATTGAGCACGTATGAGTTGCTCATGTGGTTGGTAATAAAGGAAAATACAGTGGATTACATAGATATCACCCCAAGTGCCCAAGACTATTTGGCAGAGCTGCTTTCAAAGCAAGACGTAGAAGGTATTTCAGTCCGTATCTTTGTGACTGATCCGGGTACCCCAAACGCTGAAACCTGTTTAGCATACTGCCGTCCAGATGAAGTTAAAATTACCGACGAATTCTCAGATTTGGAGAAATTCCGAGTTTATGTCGATCCGGCTAGCGTAGCCTATCTGGATGACGCCTTTATTGACTATAGTTCAGATCGTATGGGTGGCCAGCTCACTATCAAGGCTCCTAATGCTAAAATGCCTCAAGTGAGCGCAGATAGCCCATTAGATGCACAAGTTAATTACTACTTATACACCGAAATTAATCCGAGTTTAGCCTCCCACGGTGGCGATGTCAGTTTGGTTGGTGTAGTTGCTGAAGAAGATTGTAACGTGGCCGTACTAAAATTTGGCGGCGGCTGCCAAGGTTGTAGTTCTGTTTCCTTAACGCTTAAGGAAGGCGTCGAAAAGACCTTAATGGAAAGAATTCCTGGCATTGGTGCAGTTCGCGATGTTACAGATCACTCAAACACCGAAAATGCCTACATGTAGAGTGTAGGACGTAGAACTTTTCGTAAAGCAAAAAAAACCAGCTCTAATTGCTGGTTTTTTGTTTTGCAGAAAGCCCTAAACTACGCGAGGTCGGTTAGGTAATTTCTGCTTCAATTTGCTGGCGAAATCACGCATGCTCGTTTCAGTTGTATCCCAATCTATACAAGCGTCTGTGACAGAAACTCCATATTGCAATTCAGATAAATTTTGTGGAATAGATTGATTGCCCCAGTTAATGTTACTTTCAATCATAAGGCCAACGATAGAGTCATTGCCTTCATTAATTTGTTGCGCAATATTATCCATCACCAAAGGTTGGATAGAGGGGTCTTTACTCGAATTAGCATGGCTACAGTCCACCATGATATTGCCAGACAAACCATCTTTTGCAAGCGCTTGCTCACAGAGGGCCACATTCACTGAATCATAGTTTGGCTTCCCGCCACCTCCACGAAGCACTACGTGTCCATACTGATTTCCGCTAGTGCGAGTAATCGAAACTTGGCCATGAGGGTTAATGCCTAAGAACGAGTGGGGTGATGCCATAGACTCGAGCGCATTAAAGGCAACCGTTAAGCCGCCGTCAGTGCCATTTTTAAATCCAATGGGACAGGATAGGCCAGACGACATTTCGCGGTGGGTTTGAGATTCTGTGGTACGTGCGCCGATAGCTGCCCAGCTCCACAAGTCTGATTGATATTGAGGTGAAATAGGGTCCAGTGCTTCTGTAGCCAACGGTAAACCCATAGCCGATAAATCAAGCATGAGCTTACGGCCAATGTGTAAACCAGTTTCAATATCAAACGTACCGTCTAGGTGGGGATCGTTAATGAGTCCTTTCCAGCCTACTGTAGTTCGCGGCTTTTCAAAATAAACCCGCATGACAATGTACAGAGTGTCTTTTAGCTCGTGGGCTAATACTGCCAAGCGGCGTCCATAGTCTAAAGCGGCTTCTGTATCGTGGATAGAGCAGGGGCCTATTACCACAAATACACGGTGGTCTTTACCATCTAGAATGTTCTTTATGGTTTGACGACTCTGCATTACACCATCAGCAATCATACTGGTGGTAGGAAGTTGATTTTTTAGATCCTCAGGGGATGTAAGAACCTGTTGGCTGGCAATATTCAGGTCTTCGATGCGACGGTCGGTCATATTGTGTCTCAATAAAATAACTAATAGTAAATAATGGTAAAGGATTGGCTTAAAACAAGGTCTAAACGCTATAATCAAGCCGTCCTTTGTAACACAAATAAAGGCCCACAAACAAATGAATCTCACGTAAATCGTGTTTGAGAGAAAAGGACCATGGCAATACTGGGTATAAATAGGCGTTCACTCTTCATTGAAGAAACGCTTGCTGTGTGCGTTGCGTTGCTTTGGTCAATGCAAATCCAAGCAGGATTATTCGATACTGCCAAACACCCAATGCCGGCAGAGCAAGCTTTTGTTGTAACCGCACAACAATCTAATGACCAAATAGACGTCATTTGGACCATTGCTGACGACTATTACATGTACCAAGACAAACTGGTGTTTACCACATCTAATAATCAACCTTTAGAGCAGGTACTATTACCTCCAGCTGTAGCGAAGGAAGATCCCGTATTTGGCGCTACTAAGGTTTATTATAAGGAGCTCCATATAACGGGCGTATTACCAAGCACACCCATCGCCGCAACTCACCTCACTATTCATTACCAAGGCTGCTGGACTGGAGGTGTTTGCTACCCACCACAAACTACAACCATGCCACTCACCGCTATCAGCATTGCTGCGGCCGCTAGCCAACCATTAGCGATGCAAACTACAGACTGGTCCAAGACTCGTGGCACAAATGCCACTTGGTTCATACAAAACTTGGAAAACACGTCTCTTGCTACCTTGTTAGTCATTTTCTTCTTTGCCGGCCTAGCTTTAGCGTTTACGCCATGCGTATTACCTATGGTGCCTATTTTATCGAGTATTATTGTGGGCCTTAATCCAAAGCCTGGGCCGGCTAAAAGTTTTTTATTATCCCTCATTTATGTGGTGTCTATGGCAGCAACATATAGTGTTGCGGGAGTTGTTGCAGGGCTAAGTGGTGCAAATGTACAAATTGCTTTGCAACACCCTGCAGTGATAGGCACCACAGCTGCTTTGTTTGTGCTCTTTGCTGTCGCTATGTTTGGCTGGATTAACGTGCAAATGCCACAGGCTATACAAAACAAAATAAATTCGATTAGCGATAACCAATTAGGCGGCCAATATACCGGTGTAGCTGTCATGGGCATATTGTCTGCGTTAGTTGTAGGGCCCTGTGTGGCGGCACCATTGGCTGGAGCACTTTTGTTCATCGCCCAAACTGGGGACGCCGTCACAGGTGGCTTTGCCCTGTTTGTTATGGGTTTAGGTATGGGCGTGCCATTACTATTGGTGGGAACATCAGCGAGCAAGTGGGTTCCCAGAACGGGCCCTTGGATGCATCGAATAAAAGTTAGTTTTGGATTTTTAATGCTGTTAATGGCCCTCTGGATGACCGACCGGGTTTGGCCAGAAGCTACTCTTATGCTGGTTGCACTTATAGCCATTATTATCGGCCTGGTGTTGGCCTTACATCACCGCTGGAAACCACCTTTAGAGAGCGTATCTGCTGCGGTAATAAGCTATACATTCGCGATGTTTTTAGGTGTTTACGGCATTGTCCTGGCTGTAGGGCAGTTCGCAGGCACAGGGAACCTATTGCAACCGTTGGGTAAGTTGGTCGACAGAGAAACTAGCAGTATGGTTCAGGGCAGGGTGCCGAAGTTGAGTTTCACTAAAGTGTTGCCTGAAGCATTAGCACCATTGTTACAACAAGCAAAGCTGAATAAGCAGCCTGTGATGTTAGATTTCTATGCCGATTGGTGCATCTCCTGTAAAGAATTGGATACCTTTGTGTTTATTGATGATCGCGTGAAACTTGCCCTGGCAGATTTTAAAGCGGTTAAGGTGGATGTTACTGTTAATACTCTGGCAGCACAGCAGCTCATGCAGACTATGCGTTTGGTAGGGCCTCCAGCACTGGTGTTCTACGATTCTCAAGGCCAGTTATATTCGGAAACAGTTGTTGGGGTTCCAGCTATTGATGATTTAGTTACCCTCTTGCAAAAGGTTAATGCGCTGTAACTATACCCATATGCTTTTTTGTTATATGTGTTATTATTTGAAGATCATCTTTTACGGTATAACGTGTTTATGAAGTTACAACAGCTAAAATACATCTGTGAAGTAGAAAAACACAACCTTAATGTGTCGGCTACAGCCCAGAGTTTATTTACATCGCAGCCAGGTATAAGTAAGCAGATCCGATTATTAGAAGATGAGCTAGGGGTTGAAATTTTTGCTAGAAGTGGCAAACATCTCACTCATGTTACCCCTGCAGGAAAATCTATTTTAGAGTCTGCTCACGATGTTCTTTTAAAGGTCGACGGCATAAGACGTAAAGCTCAAGAATACACTGATGAAACTAAAGGCTCTTTGTCTATTGCCACAACCCACACCCAAGCACGTTATGCATTGCCTAAAGTAATCAATAACTTTATTGGCAAGTACCCTGACGTGTCATTGCATATGCAGCAGGGCACGCCTAAACAAATAGCCAGCTTAGCCTCAGATGGCGAAGTGGATTTTGCCATTGCTACCGAAGCCATAGATCAATTCAGTGATTTATTGATGATGCCTTGTTATCACTGGAACCGAAGTGTCGTTGTGCCTAAAGACCACCCATTAGCCCAGGTAGAAAAACTGTCTTTAGAAGAACTAGCAAGACACCCTATTGTTACTTATGTTTTTGGTTTTACTGGACGTTCTAAACTGGACGACGCTTTTAATAATGCCCATTTAGAGCCAAAAGTGGTATTTACAGCGGTAGATTCGGATGTTATTAAGGCTTACGTAAGGCTAGGCCTTGGTGTAGGTATCATTGCCTCTATGGCGTATGAACCTGAACTCGATGGCGATCTAGTTGCGTTGGATGCAAGCCATTTATTTGCTCATAGCACCACAAATATCGGTTTTAGAAAGGGTACTTTTTTACGGGGTTATATGTACGATTTTATAGAAGCCTTTGCACCCAACCTTACGAGAAGTAAAGTACATGAAGCTCAAGAGTGCCGTTCGCAGCAAGACCTTGATGCTTTGTTCGAGCCTAAAACACTACCCATGAGGTAGGTGATTAAAATCCACCTGCTTCAAAGTTCCCGCAAACCATTAAGTAGGTTATTCACCTTATCAAAGGTTTCTTGGTATTCAGCGTCACATTCAGAATCTGCTACTAAGCCACCCCCGGCCCAGCAATAGATATGGCCGCCGCCATCGCCCGTGGCATTAGTGACTAATGTTCGAATACAAATATTAGTATCCATACGGCCATTACTACTTATGTAACCAATAGAACCCGTATAACTGCTTCGGCGATGAGGTTCTAATTCTTCAATAATTTCCATGGCGCGCAATTTAGGCGCTCCAGTGATCGAGCCACCTGGGAAAGCACCTCTTAACAAAGGTAAAATCTGTTCGCTAGATTCAAGCTCTCCAGTCACTGTAGTGACAAGGTGATGCACGTTGCTGTAACTCTCAATGGCAAATAAACTGGGTACCTTTACAGAAAAAGGCAGGCACTGCTTGCTAAGGTCGTTGCGTAGTAAATCAACGATCATTACATTTTCAGAACGGTCTTTTGGGCTTGCTGCCAATTCTTCGTATAACTGCTGATCTTCGGCGTCTGTTCTGCCTCTTGGGCGGGTGCCTTTAATCGGCTTAGTTTCTACATTGCAATTATCTACCTGTAAAAACCGTTCTGGAGACAAACTTAATACGGCACCTTCTGATGTTTCCATATAGGCACTGAATGGCGTAGGGGATACTAGACGAAGCTGTTTATAGGCCCGCCATGGGTTGCCATCATATGGCGCATCAAAACGTTGAGCCAAACAGACCTGATAACAGTCTCCAGCATGAATATAATCAATGACCCGATGGAACTTTTCGGCATATTGTTCTTGTGTCATGTTCGACACAAAGTCCCGTTCTAGACTGAAGCCTTTGTCTTCTCGAGGTTTAGCTTGAAGAATATCCGCCATTAAAGTTTGAGTGCTTAGTTCATCAAGTTGGCTTACCAAGTAGCTAGTTTGTAACTCATGGTTGGTAATAATGGCCCAAGGATAAATGCCTATACACAGGTGTTCCATTGCTATGTCTGCCGCAGCAATTGTAGGCAGAGTTTCTATGGAGCGGCCTAGGTCAAACCCAAATAGTCCTGCAGCACCACCAGTAAACGGAATACCTTGGGCTTGGGGAAGCTTGCTTGTATCTGCCAGCAACTCACTTTGCAATTCACCAATTAAATCAAAGGGGTCTGTGTCCGTTACTTTAATAGTGTTGTTTTGCTCAACTTTAGTCACACCATCTTTATGGCTAATCACAGCCAGTGGTGCAGCCATGGCAATATCGTAACGACCGAAATGACTCGCTGGGCGGCTAGAATCCAATAACAAAGGCATGGGAAGATGCCGTATGGCTTCAAAGTAATGACAGGCGTTTTCTACGAAAGGTAGGTTGGCTATATACACAGTAACGATCTTAAGACTTATAGAAGAGGTATTCTAACTGTCCAAAGGGAGTGGCACTAGGGTTTTACTCTAATTAACAGCATAAACTCAACATTATCAAAACCTAAATAACGACTCATATCGTAATATTGTCTACAATATTAGATCAATGTCTAATTTGACCCCCCTCATTAGGTGGAATATAATAGATTCACTCTAATTGTGTAGACAATCTATTATGCAGGAAGAAATAACAACCTTAGCTAAACAAGTGTGTGAGCGTATCGTAAAAGATATTATTACTGGCACCATTGCCCAAGGCCAAAAGCTCAATGAGCCTGAACTTGCCCGTATTCACGGTATAAGCCGCGGCCCCCTGCGAGAAGCTATGAGTAGGCTTGAGTCTATGCGCTTGATCACCCGCACGCCTAATGTCGGTGCAAGGGTAGTAAAGCTATCTTACCAAGAGTTGCTAGAAATTTATCAAATACGAGAATCTCTAGAGGGCTTAGCTGCAAAACTTGCTGCACAAGCGATGTCATCGGAAGAGAAATCTAACCTTAGGGTACTGCTTAATAGTCACCGTAAGCACATTCTAGACACTCAGGGTCAATCTTACTTTCAGCAGGAAGGCGATGTGGATTTTCATTACTGCATCGTTCACGGCAGTAAAAACAAACGCCTTATTGACATGCTCGCCGGAGATTTGTATCAACTCGTACGCATGTACAGGTACCAATTTAGCTTGTCTAGTAACCGACCTCAACAAGCCTTAAAAGAGCACGACCAAATTTGTAGCGCTATTGAAGAAGGCGACGGGGAATTAGCCGAGTGGCTTATGAAGCGTCACATCAATAACGCTCGAAAGAACATTATGCAACGCATGCAAAAGCAATCAACTACCCAGGATGGAAATGACCAATGAGCAAGACTATTAGAATGAGCCAAGGTGCCAAATTTCGCGCGGCGATCAGCGACAATGATCCACTGCAAATTGTCGGCACCATTAACGCCTACAGTGCGATGATGGCTGAAAAAGTTGGCCATCAGGCCATCTATCTTTCTGGTGGCGGAGTAGCTAATGCCTCGTACGGTTTACCCGATCTTGGCATGACTAGCCTTAACGATGTGTTAGCCGATGCTAGGCGGATCACTGCAGCCAGCGAACTGCCTTTATTAGTGGATATTGACACAGGTTGGGGTGGGGCTTTTAATATTGCCCGAGCCATTAAAGGCATGGAATCTGCAGGTGTTGCGGCAGTGCACATTGAAGATCAAGTGGCGCAAAAGCGCTGTGGTCATCGCCCCAATAAAGAAATTGTATCTACCCAAGAAATGGTAGATCGGGTTAAAGCAGCAGCAGATGCCCGTGTTAATGATGAGTTTTTTATCATGGCTAGAACAGACGCTTTCCAAAAGGACGGCTTACAAGCTGCTATTGACCGCTCTCAAGCGTGCATAGAAGCCGGTGCCGACGGCATTTTTGCGGAAGCAGTGCATGAACTGACCGATTATGAAGCCTTTGCTAAGGCCATATCTGTGCCTTTATTGGCTAATATCACAGAATTTGGCGCCACACCTTTGTACAACAAAAGTGAATTGGCTAATGTGGGTGTAGATATGGTGCTTTACCCACTCAGTGCATTTCGCGCCATGAATAAAGCTGCTCTCAATGTATATGAGCACTTATTGGCTGATGGTGATCAAAAGGCGGTCATTGATACCATGCAAACCCGTATGGAACTGTACGATTTTTTAGATTATCACTCGTTTGAAGAAAAGTTAGACGAATTATTCGCAGCTGGTAAAAACCTGTAATTACACCCTTGAAAGGATCAAAAAAAATGAGCACTAAACCTATATCTGGAGCTGGCCTAAGGGGTCAATCAGCAGGATCTACCGCACTGTGTACCGTTGGCCTAACCGGCACCGGTTTAACCTATAGAGGCTATGACATTAGTGAACTTGCTGAAAAGGCCAGTTTTGAAGAAGTAGCCCACATGCTACTTAAAGGACATTTACCCAATCAAACAGAACTTGATGCTTATACCCAAAAGCTAAAGGGCATGCGTCACTTGCCTCAGGCACTAAAAACCGTGCTTGAGCAGATTCCTGCCGATGCCCATCCAATGGACGTGATGCGTACAGGTTGCTCTATGCTGGGCAACTTAGAAACAGAAGCCGATTTTTCTATGGAACAAGAGGTGACAGACCGTTTGTTATCCTTGTTCCCAGCCATTATTTGTTATTGGTATCGTTTTAGTCATGATGGTGTACGTATTGAAACCGAAACAGACGACGACTCCATAGGTTCCTATTTCTTACATTTGTTACATGATAAAAAACCCAGTGAATTACACGCTAAGGTGATGAATGTATCTCTGATTTTGTATGCCGAGCATGAATTTAACGCATCCACATTTACCGCTAGGGTTTGTGCCTCCACACTGTCCGACATGCATTCATGTGTAACGGGGGCTATTGGTAGCTTAAGAGGCCCATTACACGGTGGTGCCAACGAAGCGGCTATGGATATGATCGACAGCTGGAAAACACCAGATGAAGCCGAAACTGCCATCATGGGAATGTTGGCCCGTAAAGACAAAATCATGGGGTTTGGCCATGCTATTTACCGTGAGTCTGACCCACGTAACGTCATCATTAAAGGCTGGTCGGAAAAGTTGGCAGAATCCATAGGCGACACTCATTTATATCCTGTGTCTGTGCGTTGTGAAGAAGTCATGTGGCGTGAAAAGAAGTTGTTTTGTAATGCCGATTTCTTCCATGCCTCTACCTATAACTTTATGGGCATTCCAACCAAGCTATTTACCCCAATTTTCGTTATGTCACGCCTAACAGGCTGGGCGGCCCATGTAATGGAGCAACGCACTAACAATCGTATCATTCGCCCAAGTGCCGACTACACAGGCCCTGAAACTGCCCAATGGGTCGACATATCTAACCGAGGTTAATAACGATGAACACCAACTACCGCAAGGCTTTGGTTGATACTGGGTTAGATTATTTCGATACCCCATCGGCTATTAATGACATTAGTGAAGATGCCTACGCCAAACTGCCTTACACCTCCAAGATATTAGCAGAGCAGTTGGTACGACGCTGCGACCCTGCTATGTTAACGGCTTCTCTTAAGCAATTGATTGAGCGTAAACAGGATCTAGACTTTCCTTGGTACCCAGCGCGCGTAGTATGCCATGATATTTTAGGGCAAACCGCTTTGGTAGACTTAGCCGGATTAAGGGATGCCATTGCAGACCAAGGGGGCGATCCTTCAAAAGTGAACCCAGTAGTGCCTACGCAACTAATTATTGACCACTCTTTGGCTGTAGAGCATGCCGGTTTTGACGCCGGTGCGTTTGAAAAAAACCGTGCCATTGAAGATCGTCGCAACGATGACCGCTTCCATTTTATTGAATGGACTAAAACGGCGTTTAAAAATGTTGATGTAATCCCTGCCGGTAACGGCATTATGCACCAGATCAACTTGGAAAAAATGTCTCCGGTTATTCAAAACCGTGAAGGGCTAGCCTTTCCAGACACCTGCATCGGTACCGACAGCCATACACCACATATTGATGCGTTGGGCGTTATTGCTGTTGGTGTGGGTGGCTTAGAAGCAGAAAACGTGATGCTGGGTAGGGCGTCTATGATGCGCTTACCAGACATTATCGGTGTAGAACTTACCGGTAAGAGGCAACCAGGCATTACTGCCACCGACATGGTGCTGGCGCTCACTGAGTTTTTGCGTGCACAAAAGGTAGTGTCGTCTTATCTTGAGTTCTATGGCGAAGGAGCTAACGGTTTAACCATTGGTGACCGTGCAACCATTTCTAATATGACTCCCGAATATGGAGCCTCTGCGGCGTTATTTTATATCGACCAGCAAACTATCGATTACCTTAATATTACCGGACGCGAACCAGAGCAAGTGGCTTTGGTTGAAACCTACGCCAAAACCAATGGTTTATGGGCCGATGGCATGGTGGGTGCGCAGTATGAGCGAGTATTAACCTTTGACTTGTCTAGTGTAGGCCGCACCATGGCTGGGCCATCTAGCCCACACTTGCGCTTACCTACCTCGGCCTTGGCTGAACGAGGCATTGCCAAAGCCTATGATAATGCAGGCGCTGATGGGCTAATGCCCGATGGAGCAGTGATTATTGCTGCTATTACCAGCTGTACCAATACCAGCAACCCTCGTAATGTGATCGCCGCCGGTTTATTAGCCCGTAATGCTAACCGCTTAGGTTTAAAGCGCAAACCCTGGGTTAAGTCTTCCTTTGCTCCTGGTTCTAAAGTGGCCAAGCTCTATTTAGAAGAAGCAGGGCTTTTAACAGAAATGGAACAACTTGGTTTTGGTATTGTTGGCTATGCGTGTACCACGTGCAACGGTATGAGTGGGGCCTTAGATCCTAAAATTCAAAAGGAAGTCATAGACCGCGACTTGTATTCCACAGCAGTGTTATCTGGCAACCGAAACTTTGACGGGCGTATTCATCCTTATGCCAAACAAGCCTTTTTAGCGTCACCACCGTTGGTGGCTGCCTATGCCATTGCCGGTTCCATACGTTTTGACATTGAGCAAGATGTACTAGGTAAAGACCAACAGGGGAATGATATTCTGCTTAAAGATATTTGGCCTGAAGATGACGAAATAGACGCCATCGTCGCCAAATGTGTTAAACCCGAACAGTTTAAGCAGATTTATATTCCAATGTTTGATCTAGGTAAAATAGAAGAGGCGGCAAGCCCTTTATATGATTGGCGTCCTAATACTACTTACATACGTAGGCCTCCCTATTGGGAAGGCGCTTTGGCCGGTGAACGCACCTTAAAAGGGATGCGCCCCTTAGCCATACTAGGTGACAATATAACCACCGATCATTTGTCACCTTCAAACGCTATTCTTCCCAACAGCGCGGCAGGTGAGTATTTGACCAAAATGGGGCTGCCAGAGGAAGACTACAACTCGTATGCCACCCATAGAGGCGACCATTTAACCGCACAAAGGGCCACTTTTGCTAACCCTAAGTTACTTAACGAAATGTGTTTAGATGATGAGGGCAATATACAGCAAGGATCTCTTGCCAGACTAGAACCCGAAGGCCAAACTCTACGTATGTGGGAAACCATTGAAACTTATATGGAGCGTGCTCAGCCGCTAATTATTGTGGCTGGTGCAGATTACGGCCAAGGTTCATCCAGAGACTGGGCGGCTAAAGGTGTACGTTTGGCAGGTGTAGAAGTGATCGTAGCCGAGGGATTTGAACGTATTCATCGTACTAACCTTGTGGGCATGGGTATTTTACCTTTACAATTCAAAGCGTTAGAAAACAGAAAAAGCCACAAGTTAGATGGAACGGAAACCTTTGATGTGACTGGTAGTCCTAGCCCTGGTTGTGACCTAACTTTGGTGGTTAATCGAGTGGATGGTAGCTCTGACAGCATTACCGTTACCTGTCGTTTAGATACGGCAGAAGAAGCTTTAGTTTATGCTGCGGGTGGTATCTTGCAACGCTTCGCCCAAGATTTTCTTGAATCCACCAGTGCCACTTAGGACTTAAAATGAGCATTCAACAGCAACTAAAAATCCCCGCCACTTACATGCGTGGAGGCACCAGTAAAGGTGTATTTTTTAACCTATTGGATTTTCCCGCTACGGCCCAAGTACCTGGGCCAGCAAGGGATGCCTTATTGATGAGAGTGATTGGCAGCCCCGATGTATACGGCAAACAGATTGACGGCATGGGTGGTGCAACATCCAGCACCAGTAAAACCGTTATCTTAAGCCCATGTACCCAGCCAGATCACGACGTAGATTATTTGTTCGGTCAAGTGTCTATTGATAAGGCTTTTGTGGATTGGAGCGGCAACTGCGGTAACCTGTCATCTGCAGTAGGGGCTTTTGCTATTAGTTCTGGTTTGGTAGACCCTAGCCGTATTCCAAACGATGGCATAGCCGTGGTTAGAATCTGGCAAGCTAACATCAAAAAGACCATCATTGCTCATATCCCTATGGCCAACGGACTGGTGCAAGAAATAGGTGACTTTCAACTGGACGGAGTAACCTTTCCGGCCGCTGAAATTAAACTAGAGTTTATTAACCCCTCCGCTGCAGACGCAGATATGTTTCCTACGGGTAACTTGGTAGATCAATTGGAAGTGCCCAACATAGACACCTTTGATGTCACCATGATTAATGCAGGAATCCCTACCATTTTCTTAAGGGCTCAAGATTTAGGGTATACCGGTACCGAGTTACAAACAGATATTAATACTGATCAAGCTGCATTAACTAAGCTAGAGGCCATACGCGCCTATGGTGGCGTACGTATGGGTTTATTTAAGCACATTGACGATGCTAAAACCCGCCAACACACCCCAAAAATCGCATTTGTAGCTCCCGCAAAGAGCTACACCTCCTCAAGTGGTAGTATTGTTAACGCTGACAAGGTGAATCTATTGGTGAGGGCTATGTCTATGGGCCAGTTACATCATGCCATGATGGGCACCGCTGCGGTGGCTATTGGTACGGCTGCTGCCATCCCTAATACGTTAGTTAATATAGCTTCAGGCGGAGACAAGTTGACGCAAGTTACTTTTGGTCATCCTTCTGGCACCTTAACCGTAGGCGCTGAAGCCCATCAGGAGAATGGAAAATGGCAGGCAACCAAAGTGATCATGAGCCGCAGTGCGCGGGTGTTGATGGAAGGTTGGGTTAGAGTTCCTGATGCCTGAGTTTCATGTTGATGTAACCGACTCATCAATACCTGCTGCTGAATTCCTTAAACAGCACAGCGGTTTATCTAAACAACAAATAAAACAGGCCATGAAAAAGGGCGCCGTTTGGATCAGTGAATCTGATAGCGGCCATAAACGGCTTAGACGTGCAGACAAAACCCTTAAAGTTGGCCAACAGTTACACCTTTATTACGATGCAGACGTTTTAAGCTTACAAGTAGACGCTGCGGTTTTAATTGCCGACGAAGGCGACTACAGCGTTTGGTATAAACCTTACGGCATGTTGAGTCAGGGCTCAAAGTGGGGGGATCATTGCACCATTAACCGCTGGGTAGAACAAAACCATCACCCCCAAAGACCTGCGTTCATCGTTAACCGTTTAGATCGTGCAGCACAGGGATTGATGTTAATTGCCCATACAAAATCTACAGCCTCAGCTCTTAGTGGTTTATTCGAAAAACGAGAGATTAACAAACAATACACTGCCTTGGTGTCAGGTTCGTTCCCAAAACACTTAATGCTAGACACAGAGATTGATGAAAAACATGCTCTAAGCAAGGCGAGCTTGTTGATATACGAACCGATAACTAAGAAATCCTTAGTCTCTATAGAAATTGGAACAGGTCGTAAGCACCAGATACGCAAACACTTGAGTGGCGTAGGTTTCCCGATCATTGGAGACCGTTTATATGGGTCAGATATAAATGATTCAAGCGTTAACTTATGCCTGGTTTCTACCTATTTAGCTTTTAATTGCCCCATTACAGG
>Ga0308018_10000492_pt1 | contig 20162 bp, 18 predicted proteins | sample Neamet282_FD_203130 | JGI IMG/M metagenome (GOLD analysis project Ga0308018, IMG submission 203130) | Marine microbial communities from water near the shore, Antarctic Ocean - #282 | ecosystem: Environmental > Aquatic > Marine > Unclassified | place: Southern Ocean | collected 2014-10-01
ATCTCTACCATATTTCTGCGCCGGGTTTATCCTCCACTCATTGTTCGAGGCTATCGGCGCACCTTGCCTGGGGAAGTCTCTCTGTGAGGGAGGTTGTTCAATCAACCAAAAAAAGAAAACAGCAACTCAACGGGGAAGAAAAAAAGCGCTTTGGTCGTAATTTAACTGCATTTAACTCAAGGCTTGCATGGCGCTGTCACTTTATCCAAAAAATTCAAGACCAACCTGCCATTGAAACTCACTGTATGCACCCTGCCTTTGAGGGCCTGCGTGAGAGCGAGCACGATGAAATAAAATTTCAAGCATGGGCTTCGGGGCATACTGGGTACCCATTCATTGATGCTTGCATGCGTAATTTAATTGCTGAAGGGTGGATCACTTTTCGAATGCGCGCCATGCTCGTGAGCTTTGCTAGCTATCAGCTTTGGTTGGATTGGCGCGTTGTAGGCCATTATCTAGCCGGTCTATTCACTGATTACGAGCCTGGCATTCACTATAGTCAGCTGCAAATGCAATCAGGTGTCACCGGTATAAATTCAATGCGGGTCTACAATCCAGTTAAGCAATCAATGGAGCATGACCCAAACGGTGATTATATAAGACACTGGGTTCCCGAGTTAAAAGACCTTCCAAATGCCTTTATTCATGAGCCTTGGAAGTGGGGTAAAAACTTAGTGGATGATGCCTCATTTTTAGCAGACACTATCTACTCAAAGCCTATTGTCGACCACGAATCAACAGCAAAAGAAGCAAAAGGAAAGCTAACGGACGTACGCAAAAGTGACTGTTTTAGAGCTATCTCACATTCTATTTATAATAAACTGGGAAGTAGAAAAAAAAGGGCGAGTAAATCGAAAAAGGTGATTGCTGAAAACCAATTGACGCTGTTTTAAACTATGTACTCAACACTATAATAGGGTAAAAACATGTCGCTAAACCTCAGTTTAGGGCATCAGCTTATCCATCAATCTACTAGCTTACTGTTTAAAAAACACTTTAGTCGAGGCACGATAACGTTATTAATGCCTAATATACATGAGTAAATCATAGTTTAAGATGCCATTTTTCAATAGTCTATATACCCATCCAACCAATTATTAGAAACATTCTTTTTCCTAGTCATATTGGCGTTATCCAAGTTGACTTATTTAACCTGAAAAACAGGGTTGTACTATAGTATTCCCCCATCATGTTTTGTAACTTGAACCAAATTTTCGCCACCCTTCAACCTGGTCGAATATTAAGTATGTCGAGTTTGGTAAGGGAGTCTGTAACGCACTCCTGCTTTGGTCAACACACCTATTCATTGCGCCATAATTCCTCATCTAAGGCATAGGGAATCCTTTATGGCGGAGAGCAGTCTATGTATCCATAACTGTATACACACCAGAGGGATATTTTGGATATATTAAATTAGGTGACAAATTAAAGCTAAGGATATCTTAGACACTGCGCAAATTTAGGAATCCAGAGGCCCTAGAAGCCTGTATGAGAGACCTATTATGGACTATCGGTCATTATTTTCCGTATTCTTAGAGTCCCACAGGGTGTTTATATTAGATGGTAGATTTAATACTTAGGGTTATTCATTACTGCACTTCAGTCATTGCCCTTAGAAACTTAGGTTGAGCTCAGCCGTGTTATCAATTAAACACAAAAGTGAATATATAAATATATCCGTTTCAAGCGAACTGTTATTGAGGCAACCCACGAGCTACACGTTTAAAAAATAACTTAACCAAGCTATTACTGCGGCCAATAAAGCGGGTCACTACAAAGATTATTTTAACCTTATTGCGAGATATTTTGATCTGAGAACTTTGTTGAAAATCTGGCTGATTATGGATGTTCTTTAAGGTTAGTAAGGCCATACCAATGGCCCACAGACAAAAGTTGCGATAGCCCTGTTCAGTCTTTGGGGTCATTAACGTATAGCTTAAGGCGTCCTGCAGGTGACCATGAGCAATAGCTACCAGCTCCCTTACTCCCCGGTGAAAATCTGGGTTAGTGCGTTGCTTTGATAAATCCTGCAGTTCAATGTTGTACTTACTGAATACATCTTGCGGTAGCCAGCAAATTTCACGACCTTGGTCTTGCCAAATATCCTTGAGAATATTGGTCATTTGCAAACCTTGACCAAAGGATACGGCCAAGGGCATAAGCTGTGCCTTGTTGTGCCTGAGTTTGCTCGAGTAATCGCAGTAGAGCAGCGTCAGCATTTCACCAACAATACCGGCCACATGATAACAATAGTCGTTGAGCGCCGGAATATTAGGCAAACCTGAGTGGGGTTGATGGGCTTGATAGTGCATCATACCTTGCACCATAGTGGCAACGCATTGCTGAATAATGCGTTGCTGGGTTGGGCTAAAGCTACGGAATAAGCGCAGGATACGCTGACTGTTGGCAATTAAATCGAGCTCAGCTGGTGCGGTATCGCGGTGCAGTTGCGGCTGTAATTCGGCTACCCAAGCGGCAGTCGACTCTTGGCTCTCTAACAAGCCTGCTAGTTGGTGGCTAAAATGTCCTTTTAGGACTAAAGCAAGCTGTGGATCATCTTCAATGGTATCGGCCATACGACACCATAAATAGGCATTGCCCACCACCTGTACAAGATCCTTTGACAACTGGGGAATAGTTAACGCGAAGGTACGTGATACCCCCTGCAGAATATAGTCTTGATACTCACTGTCCGTATAGTCACTGGTATCTGTCAGCTGAAATCGTTTCATGGACCCAGTTTAACCGATAATGACCAGCAAGGGTGGGGCTGCAAACCTTAATCTTGAAAATTTCATGAAGATCGATCTTGAGGTTCTTGCAATGGCTATTTTAAACAAAAAAAACGCTCCCCATACTTTGTAATAAATTTGGCATATGCTGCTACTGAATAGAAACATCAGTCATACGCCACAATATGCCTCATAGCTTAATGTCAAAATGTTTTACCACAGACTCTTTGATTTCCCAAGTACCTTTAAACCCTGCATCTACCACAAATGCATCCCCTGGGCCTACGTCCATGGGTTGTCCACCTTCGGGTGTAATGGTGATACGGCCTTCTATGAGATGAACGAATTCATATTCGGCATAAGTCGCATGGTACGTGCCTGGAGTGGCTGTCCAGATACCAGAAATCATACTGCCATCATTGGATGTATGGAGTATCCAAGTTTTCATAGTGGGCGCACCCTGAACAACGGTCCATCCCTCAAGATTGTCACTAATTACCTCAGTTGATTGTTGATTGTCGAGCTTAAACAGATGCTGCATTGAAATAGTCCTTTTTCTGTGCAAGTAGATTTATAGATACTACTAATATGAGATCGTCATTGATACAGAAAAATGTCTGGTTTGGCTTCTTCACAGGTCACTTTTTTGTCTTGATAGCCACATATAATCAAACCAAGTTCCTCATTCCCTTTAACTCTTCAGGAAAATATTTTTTAGACCATATGGTTATATAAGCCTTCATCTTATTGGGATTCATAAAATTCAAAGGTCAAATAACCCAGTAGAAAAATGGAAAGAACGACCAATCAGCCTTCAGTACACAACAGGCGCTTGTAATACTGTAAAAAAGAGTACCTGAATGTGTGACAATAAATTTCATTTCAATTGGGTCAGTGAGTAGCCGATGCAGGGTTGGTTTAGGAATACCAAGCGAACTAACTAAACTATCTAGTGTATTAAGGCTATTATTGTTTAATTCAATTAAAAGTGATCGGCACTAAAAACAACCAGTGGTAATTATTGACTGCAGTTGTGACTTTGTTAGTGGAGATAGTAAGCTATTCGCAGTAGGGGAAACTATTTAGGTTGACCAGAACACACCTTTGTTGTGTGGGCGTGTGAATGAGGTCTAGAGATTATCTTTGGAGTAGGTTGGCCTTGACCTAAACAAACATCTTTAAACACCCACAGGCCAAATATGTCACCTCATTAATTTACAATGACATTGCACTCACCGATTCATTAATCCTTTATATCGATGTGCCCCAATGTTAGTATTTCATCCATGGATACATAATGGATTTTCCTATGAAATTGACTTTAGGTGAAGCGCTAAAGAAGGGTGTCGAAGCGCATAAAAATGGTCAGCTTCAAGAAGCTGAGAGACTGTATGCTACTATTATAAATGTGCAGCCCAACCATGCTGATGCGAATCATAATATGGGTGTTTTGGCTGTTGGTTTAGGTAAAATACAAGCGTCACTGCCTTTTTTTAAAGTAGCCACCATAGCTAACCCTAAAGTAGTACAGTTCTGGTTAAGCTACATTAATGCTTTGATGCAACTTGGTCGTTCAGCAGATGCACAATTGGAGTCTTTTAAAGCCCAACAACAAGGATTCACTGGAGGAGCTTTAGATCAGCTAGAGAAAAATCTCACAAAACAAGGCCTAGAGATCAACAATACCCATGCAGTGGCATTGGAGTCTTCTGTTTTGCCCAAACCCAATATTCTAGATAATATGAAAGTCGATCAGGCTTTAAGAGCTGCAAAACGCGCATCTAAAAGTAATAATCTTGAAGAAGCAAAGACTATTTACCAAGATGTTTTGTATAAATTCCCTCACAATAAACAGGCGCTTAAGGCGCTACAGTTATTAACTGGAGTTGTGTTGGTAGCGCAACAAGACCCTTCATCTGAAGAGCAACAGTCGATTATTAGCCTCTACACACAGGGGAAATTCAAACAGGCCCTAGCGGACGCCATTAAAATGTTGGATCGATTTCCAAACTCTTCTCTTCTTTATAATATTACAGGGGCATCTAATGCCGCCTTGATGCAATTTGATGCTGCGGTTATTAGCTATAAAAAAGCGCTAAAGATTACCGCTGATTCACCTGAAACCTATTATAATATGGCTGCTGCTCTCAATGACGGAGGGAATGTGGGGGCCGCCATCGAAAGCTACAAGAAAGCTTTAAAGCTCAAGCCTGGTTATGCAGAGGCCTATAAAAATCTTGGTAGTCTTTTTCATGAAAATCATAAATACAAAGAAGCAAGAGATTGTTTTGACAAGTTAACAGATAAATACTCAGTAGCTAAGGCTTTAGAGTGCACATATTCTTTAGAACATTATGATGATTTTAATGACCGTATTAAATCTATAGCGGAAAAAAATCCTTCCAATATTCGTGTTGCGGCGATGAGCGCATTTGCGGCACATCAAATGGAGCAAACAGATTCTTATCCATTTTGTAAAAACCCTAATGAGCTAATTACATTTAGTAACATAAAAAACCATATCCCTAACTATAATGAATTCATTAATACTCTATTGGTTGAAATGAATCAGAGAAGCACTGCGTGGGAACCCAAAAATAATGCAACAGTATCGGGATTCCATACTTCTGGGAATCTGTTTTCTAAACCTAATAAAATGCTTAAAATTTTGGAAAGCGTAATTGAAAAAGAGCTCGAATTGTTCTTTGAAAAATTTAAATCTCTTGATAATGGGCTCATCCAAAATTGGCCCAAACAAACTAATATAAAAGCTTGGTATGTCCGCATGTTAAAAAATGGCCATCAACGCGGCCATATACACCCATCTGCTTGCATAAGTGGAGTATTTTACTTAAAAACTGTGGAGTCTCCACAAGAACAGGAGGGTGCGATAGAATTTGGGCTACATGGTTATGCTTATCCGATCAAAAATAAGGAATATCCTCGACAAATTTATCAACCAAGTAATGGAGATATTGTGTTGTTTCCGGCGTCACTTTTCCACCAAACTATTCCAGTCGTAAAAGATGTTGAACGATGTGTTATTGCTTTTGATTTTCTTAAGTGAAGCTGGTAAACCTAAAGTTTGTAGTGCAATCAGTGCATTTGTAAACCGGCACAAGCACCGCTAAAAACACCTAATCTTACCTATTAACTACATACCCTGTTATCTCTAGGGCTAAATGTCCTTATTGGTGACAGGGAGTATATATCTGATCTAGCTAAAACTATTGCACCGTTGGGGTTAGTTTATGCGCCTAGTTCAGCTGACGGCATCAGCAAGTATAAGAGGCCAACATATAGACGCCAATATGGTGCAGCCATTAATTAGTCGTATTTGCCTGCGATATTTTTAAGAAATTGTGATAAAGCTAATAACTCCATCCCTCACTACTTCCACATCGATTCTCCTGTTAATATAATAGCGTTACCGATAATGCGCACACCACATAGCTCAGTAGCCTCAGTATTTAATGCCAAACTTTTCATCAAACCTTCCTCATCAGCTAATACCTGCATGCCACTTTGTTCAAAAACTAACGTAGCACAACCACCTATTAATGCTTCTGCCTGCGCTAGTGTTGGCCTGACCATTGGCTTATGCGTCATTGGTTCCATATTACTTTTCTCACTTAGTAGTTGTTGGTCCACAAATAGCTATGGTTGCTCTTAAGTCTTTTATATCACCGCAATTTTTGACATTCATAATGCTATTAACTACGTAAACAGATTTTTAATCTGCCATGCTTTAAACAGAGTCGTTTAACTAGAGTCTGTTCCTACGCAGTAATTTTCAAATGCGCCAGCATCTAGTGCCTCTCGCATCAGTGCAGAGGTTGCCTTAGTCATTGGTAATACAGGGTTACCGTGCACCCATACCAATCCTAATGTTTGGGAAACTGTTGGTGATTCAAGTAATTTTTGTTTTGTGTTTGGTAGATGGGCGAAGCGCTTGGGAACAATGGTGGCAAGATCTCCTGCCATGGCATGAAAAGCTAATTGAAAAATAGAATTTGATTCCAAGATTGGCTTACATTGCACACCTGCTGTTTCAAAAGCCTCATCCATCATTTGCCTTTCTCGCATTGATTTAGAAAGTAAGCAAAGTGGTAACTTGCAAGCGTCAGCCCACGAGATAGTCGGGCTATCATCTAACCAATCATTATCGGGAAGCAGTAAGTATAATGGTTCTTCGTATAACTCCATGGTGACAAAAGGGTCTAGAGCAGGGTTATCTAGGTCTGTGACACCGATATCTATTTCAAAGTTGGTTAAGCCCTGAACTAATCGGTCGGTGCCTATAAACTGAATATCTAATTGGACAGACGGATAGCGTTGTTGAAAAAGCTGGCTAACAGTTGGAAATAAGGGAGAACTAAAGGGAGTAGCTCCTATACGCAAACGCCCGTTAAGATCACGCCTCATAATGCTAAGTTCCTCCACCATAGCTGACCTGTCAGCTAATAAGCGTTTAGCCCAAGTGACTACGCGCTTGCCTTCTTCGGTGAAGCCTTCAAATTTTTGCTTGCGAAGAATTAATGGGATACCTAGCTCTTTTTCTAAACTTTTAATCGCACTAGATAAGCTGGGCTGAGAAACATGGCATTTTTCGGCTGCTCGGCCAAAGTGCTGCTCTTGTTCTAGTGCAACGAGATATTGGAATTGTCTTAAAAACACGTATAACCCCTTGATTTTTAAATTTAAAGTCAATTAAATGTCATTGATAAAAAATAAGAAATAGCAAATAGTCACGATTTAGTCTATCACCCAGAGCCTGTAAGGTACTAATATCTTGTGCTATAGTTTTAATTCAAACAATAAATTCCATTACTATTATTAGCTTTATTGATACCTTTTATGTTCTTACCACCGCTGTTAACCTTTGTAGTGTTCTTTGTTGGCATCCTAATTGGTAGTGTCGGAGTTGGTGGTGTTTTATTAGTTCCTGCGCTTAAGTTTCTGGGTGGTATTTCCCTACACTCAGCCATTCCCGCTTGTATGCTTAGTTACATGATTACTGGATCAGTAGGTGCTTTGATATATGCCCGTCACGGGACTATTAATTGGTCAATGGCAAAAAAAGTTTGCCTAGGTGCTCTCCCTGGTGCCTATATTGGGGCTTTTTTACTACCGTTCTTTCCGGCGGATATCCTTGAATTATTGATAGCTACTTTAATACTGGCATCTGGAGTTAATGCATTAATTCGTAAATCTGTAGGCTCACAATCCACTCAGGAAACCGAAAAGCACACACCGTTGTTGGTGATTGGGTTAGTTGCAGGAATGGGTTCATCTTTGACTGGTACTGGAGGCCCACTATTATTAATTCCGATACTTATTTGGTTTAAAGTGCCACTACTAGTTGCCATAGGTTTGTCTCAGGTCATTCAGATTCCTATCTCTGCATCAGCGACTTTAGGCAACATTTTATATGGCGAAGTTGATATAAAACTTGCTGTTGTACTCGCCCTAACTATGGTGGGAGGTACCTTAATGGGGGCAAAGTTAGTGCACTACATCCCTGTGGATAGTCTAAAAAAATTAGTCTCTTACCTGTTAATTGGTGTTGGAATAATGATGCTAGTAGGCTTTTAAGTTAACTAGTTTAAAAAAACATTAGCCTATCATTTTGTGTTCTGAACTCCAGTAAGTCTCCCTTTTAAAGCGCCTACCTGTAGGCACAAGCTATCACTTGATAAAAACTATCTGTTTGACTCTTTTTACGTCCACTGCCTATGATTGTTGCCAGTTAAGAGCATATTAATAAAGTGCTTTATATAAAAATCAATTAATGAGCAGGAGAACGCTATGACAGACTTATCAGTACCGAGAAAGAAAATCACTATTAGAGGCCTGCAAAAGAAAATGCAGGAAGGCGAAGGTATTGTGCAAATGGCTATCTATGACTACCGTAGCGCCGTTATTGCTGACCGTCTCGGCATTGATATTTTATGTGTCTCTGATACCGGAGGTATGGTTTTATTTGGTCATGAGTCAACTGTAACGGTTAGTTTTGAAGAAGTAATGATGATGTCACAAGCGGTTGACCGTGGTAGTAAATATGGGTTGCGCATGGTTGATATGCCCTATTGGAGTTTTCACGTGTCTCCAGAGCAAGCAGTAGAGAATGCCGGTAAATTTGTATCACGTGCCAACGCCGAAGTGATGAAGTGTGAAGGCAACCAACACCATGCTAAAAACATTGAAGCGATCGTTAAAGCAGGTATCCCAGTTCAGGGCCACATTGGAGTTACACCAATGCGTATGCCTCAGTTGGGTGGTTTTTTTGCACAAGGCAAAACTTCTGACCGTGCCAAAGAGTTAATAGATGATGCTCTGGCAATGGTAGACGCAGGTTGCTTTTCAATTATGTGCGAAGTAACCAGCCAAGAAGTTTGCGAATATTTAACTGAAATTTTAGATGTCCCTGTAATTAGCTTAGGTGCCGGTAATAGGGCGCATGGTGTTCATATTATAACATCGGACTTGTTCCACCTATATGAAGAGCACACTCCACGTCATTCTAAAATCTACACAGACCTCATTCCTATTATGGAAAATGTATTTACCCAGTACCGTGATGAAGTTAAATCACGCGTATATCCTGGTCCGGAGCACACGGTATATATGAACGACGAGCAGGTAGCGAAATTTGCCAAAGAAATGAACTGGGAAACAAAGTTAGCTGAGTTAGATGCGGCTAAGTAGTAAATGTATTTAACTAAAGTACTTTAACTTATTGACGGGGTAATATTATGTCATCAAGAAACCATGACCAATGGAATGCTACTCCCGACTTGCAACAAGGCGAGTGGGTTGATAGTAAAATTTATTCTGACGAAGAAATTTTCGAAGACGAACTTAAGAAGATCTGGAGCAAAACTTGGATCCCAGTTTGTCACGAATCTGAGCTCAAAGAAGCGTATTCGTTTCGTACTATGACTATCGCTCGCGAGCCAGTGATCGTGGTTCGTGGCAAAGATATGGTTGTGCGAGCGTTTTTAAACGTATGCCCACATCGTGGCAATATGATCGAGCGCCGGCCTTCTGGCAATTATAAGCGTGGAACACCTTCTGGCACTCCTAAGACAATGACATGCATGTTTCATGCATGGAGTTTCGATATGAAAGGTAAGTGTGTAAACATCTCTCGTAAAGCAGAGGGCTACCAAGATCGTTTAAATGAATCTCAGGTTGGCCTACGTGAACTAAAATGCGAAGTGTATTTTGGGGGTTTCGTTTGGGTTAGTTTGAACGATGACATTGGCATAACGGTTGAAGAGTTTGCTGCGGGTTCGCTGGACGTGTTAGCGCCTTCTTTAAACGAAGAGCCATTAGAAGTATTTCACTATCATAAAGCGATAATCCCTTGCAATTATAAGCTATGGCACGACACCAATTGTGAGTTTTATCACGACTATCTGCATTACCATAATCGTATTACCGGGTTCAATGAAGCCTACTTTGCGCGCAAAAATAGTGGTTTTGACGGTGGTCATATCAACGTGGGCAGCTTTGAGGTGCAGTATGATAACTATGAAGGTTCGCACTCTCGTGAGGAATTATCCTTTCCACACCTGCCACCTAATCATTGGTACATGATTGATATGTTCCCTGGAGTTAACTTTAACTTACGAGGCTCAGCCTTGCGGTGTGACCTAATGACGCCACTAGGTCCTAACTCAGTCATGATTGAGTTTCGTGGGCTTGGTTTAGCGAGTGACTCTAAAAAAGACCGGCAAACCCGTATTGACCACCATAATTCCATTTGGGGTCCTTTTGGACGCAACTTGCACGAGGATTTATTAGCAGTGACGGGGCAAGGCTCATCAATGCACCCCATGGCCGAAAGTCGCAAAATTCTTCATGGCCGTCATGAAAACGAAACCATTCACGATGAAAATGGCATGCGTCATTATTATGAGGAATGGGGTAAGTTATTAAACCGGTCACCCAGCAACCCAGATGAAACGTTTAAGCCATACCCTGCTTTTAAGGAGCAAGAGGCTCAGCGGGCTGCTGCAGCTGGGAAATAAACATCTCCCTATAACATGCTGGTAGGTTAGCGATTAGTCAGTCTGCCAGCTTTTAAACTAAAAATATGTTTTTGGAGGCTGCCATGGCTGAGATTAAGCACGATTTGAAAGAACAAGTAAGAGAGCTAATTTACAACACCTGTATTCATTTAGACGACCACCAATGGGAACATTGGCACGACAACTGTGCAGACAACTTTAATTACGCCATTAGAGCATTTAGCCCAGAGGTTCAGGCTGACATCAAATACCATGGTGGGGACAAAGAATACATGCAATCAATTACTAGCATGTTAAGTAAGCACAATAGCGACCAGTCTCCACTAAGGCGCCACTGCACGGTTTACCGAGTAGACGTAGCTGCAGATGGTAAATCAGCAGCTGCTATTAGCTCACTTGCTGTCTACCAAACCCAATTAGATGGTATCAACTCGCATGTTGATGCTGGGACCACGAGTATATTTTTAGTGGGCAGATACAATGACAAATTCATTATTGATGGTGACAGTATCAAGTTCGAAGACCGGGAAGTTCGCTTAGATACGCGCCGTCTAGATAAAGGTACACACTGGCCAATTTAATTTTCACCTTAAGCAGGAAGTATAATTATGAGCTGGAAAGCAGCTTGTCCCGTGAGTGACGTAAAGCAAGACACATTAAAAGAGTGCACCATCGATGGAATTGAAATTCTGTTAGCAAATGTTGGTGATGGATTTAGAGCATACCCACCCGTATGCCCGCATATGGAACAATATTTAGAAGGCTCTGGAATATGCGCAAATAACGTAATGACCTGCGACCGGCATTTATGGCAGTGGGACATGAAGACTGGTGAGCCCTTGGGGCCTGCTGAAAAGCCTTTGCTCATTTACCAAACAAAAGAGGTAAATGGCCAGCTTATGGTCTTCCTTGATGAAGAACTCGAGTACGATTTTGACGATGATGATGACTAATACTCATAAATCCCACCGTCTTTTTAAAGGTTAATTTGACGTAATTTTTGAGTCCCGTTTATATTGTGATTTGGTGACTGGAGTTAAGTTATGTTGATCGAGATCGAAAAGAAGTCTCAAACCTACCAATTTGAAGCCAACGCAGGGGAGAAATTGCTTTACGCCGGTCTTAGGGCTGGAATCCCTCTACCTTTTGAGTGTGCAACGGGAACCTGTGGTTCTTGCAAAGCGCGAGTAACTCAAGGCGAGGTTGATGAGGGTTGGTCAGAAGCACCAGGAAAAGAGCGTTTCAAAGTGGTTAAGCGAGAAATACTGATGTGCCAATGCAGTGCACAATCAGATTGCAGCTTAAGTGTGCCCACAAAAATAGTGGCATTCCGCGATGATGATATAAACCCTGATCATCACATCGGCGTGATAACACAGTACGAAAAGCTGACTGAAGATGTCCTTCGCTTTAACGTTGAGATACCAACCAACATTTCATTTCATGCTGGGCAATTTTTCGTTTTACAAGCGCCAGAGGTAAATGGATTTCGAGCCTACTCAATGGTGAATTATTCCCCTGGTACAAACCAACTTGAATTTATTATTAAGCAAAACCCCCATGGGGGATTGTCAAAATGGATATTCGATTCAGACCGTACCCAAGAAAAGTTAGAATTATTTGGCCCATTGGGTCATGCAACGTTTCACCCAGACGAATCACATGATTTGTTTATGATAGCGGGGGGGTCTGGTATCGCTGGTTTAATGTCAATTCTAGAATATGGCCGACAAGTAAATTATTTTAAAAACCGCAAAGCGTCCCTATTTTTTGGTGTCCGCACGCCTGCTGATTTCTTTTTTGCTGAAAGATTAAGAGCAGTAAAGGCACAATTTCCAGACACCGTTTCAATTAACATTGCATTCTCTAATGCGCCACCCACAGCTGAGCAACTTAGCGGTAATGATGGCCTTATTTATCTTCAGGGTATGGTCCATGAGCATGCGTTACCAGCCGTTTTGGAAGGTGGTGGGAATGTAATGCACTATCTGGCTGGCCCAGGTCCAATGGTTGATGCGTTAATTAGGCCTCTCATCCTTAAATCTAAAATCCCTGTTCACAGGGTACGCTATGATAAATTTAGCTAATACTGGTTTAAAACTCTTTAATTTTTTTCTAATAAACTAGCCATGTGATTCGTCAGCTCGCTAAACTCGCTTGCTGATTAAACTGACCCGCTTGCCACCACTATAATTATTTATTATTAAGCTAAAGCGTTGACCCGACATTACCTGTTTATTGTGTAATCGTTCTTTAGTTTTTTTCACATCATGCCGTGGCTTTCCTTCTTAAACACTATAACCATTTCTGTATTTCACCCTTATATTTATTTTTTAGAGTAAATTGGTGTACTCTATTTATCCATTAGCGTAGTTATTATATTCAATACCGACGTATATGATAGGCTTTATCAATCGCTTAATTGAACTGAATGATTTTACAAATAACAATCAATGGTATAAACATTAAGGACAGTCTGGTGCAATTATGTTCTGTATCGGATTGATATTACTTTGCAAATAGAAAAAAAATAAATTAATTTGGAGTATGATCATGAAGGAACAGATTCGTAATATTCAACATAAACTGACGAAAGTTGCGTTGGTAATGGGTTTAGTAGCAGCTAGCTCAGTATCTACTGTAAATGCTGCAGAAATAGACTTCGGCAATGTGGGTGACCCCATCGACCTAGTTGTAGGTTATCAGCCCTATTACACCGAGGCATGGTCTGGTGTTGTAATGAAGGGCATGAAATTCTATGAGAAGTATTTGCCAGAAGGGTCAACAGTAGAATTCCAAATAGGTTTGGCAGGTGGCGTTATCGTAAATGCAATGCTAGCAGGCAAACAACATATTGGCTACATGGGTGACATGCCTGCAATCGTTGCAACTACCAAAGAACGTGTTGCAGATGTTCGTATCGTGGCAACAGCGGGCTTAGCGCAAGACCAGTGTAATAATATGTTGGTTAGAACGACTGCTCCCCAATTTGCTAATTCAGACGAAGCGATCCAATGGATGGATGGTAAAACTGTAGCAGTTCCAAAAGGCGCCTGTACTGATCGATTTGCCTTAGCGGTATTTGAAAAGAAAAACATTAAGCCTAAGGAGTATTTAAACCAAAATATCGAAGTCATTACTAGTGGATTTCGTGCTGGAAAACTCGATGCAGCAGCAATATGGGAGCCTACAGCAGCTCGGTTAATTGAAGAAGGTCTAGCACGCAAGGTTGCAACGGGTGCATCAGTAGACGAGAACGACGGTGGGTTCATTGACATGCGAGGTGACCTTATCGACCAACGCCCTGATGTTGTTAAGGCATGGTTGAACGCTGAGTTGGATGCTCAACTGTATATGGCTGATCCAGCTAATACTATGGCTGTGGTTAAAATGGCTGGTGCACAAACTACGGGCTTTGATGATTATGTACTATGGAAGGCGATGGTTGGAAGTACTCCAAAAGCCCAAGGTGGTACAGATGTTCGTAACGAAATGGCATTCGCCATTACGCCAAAGGCACTAACATTGATCACTACTGCAACTAAGTTCTTGCACTCAATCAAGACGATAAAAGTTGATACGTTACGCGACAATGCGATAGAGACTAGCTTCACAGAAGACATTCTCAAAGAGCGTGGCCTAACTGCACCTGTAGGTATGATTATGGCGCAACCTGATTCGGCATTCCCTGGCTAAAATCTGCGCGTAAGCCTTGTAAGCTCTGTCTTGTGCGATGGTAATTTTAGGCTAAGCCTAAAACTGCAGGCCAGAGCTACTGCATATTAGCCCCACTATATTGGCGGGGCTAATATGTGGACACAGGTCTTCGAAGTGCCAGTTAAAATCCCTAACAATAGTTAACGTATTTAAACGGGAAGCAGCTAGCGCCTCAAGTCTCAACTATCCTTGATAAAAAGTCTGCTGGGCTATTCAAGGATTAACCTTTTTATTTTGAGCTGGACACTATGAGTCAATCTAACGCGACGATGAACTTGACGATGTATCGCATTTCATCATGGTTAAAGAGTCCAAAGCCGTATTTAATGTTTATCGGTTTTGGTTTTGTTCTTTCATTTTGGTATTTTTCAGTAGAAGTATGGAAGCTCCCCCGCTTTCAAGACATGCCTGCACTAACAGAGGTTATCGAAGAGTGGTTTAGTAAGGACCCTTACTACGGCCTGTCTATTTATACCCCCGAGTACTATAAGCACATAGGCATTAGCCTTCGACGTATTGCCTATGCGTTCTTCCTAGCAACGGCCTTAGGAGTCCCTCTAGGACTATTTTTGGGCTGGTCACAAAAGCTAAGAGAATATATTTTCCCACTATTTGAACTGTTGCGTCCAATTCCAGTGCTTGCATGGGTTCCATTAGCAATCATTATGTTTAGTGGCTCAGAGACTCCCGTTATTTTTCTCACCTTCTTGGCTTCATTTTTCGCCACAACCTTGAATACAATGTTGGGTGTAGAATCTATTGATGAGGAATACAGCAGGGCAGCCTATTGCTTAGGTGCAAGCCGCTGGCAAACGTTTGTTCACGTTGTAGTCCCAGGCGCAATGCCTTTTATATTCACTGGACTGCAAATTTCTATCGGTGTGGCTTGGTTCTCACTGGTGGCAGGAGAAATGGTTTCTGGCCAATATGGCTTGGGCTATATAATAAATACCGCATACATAATGGTCCAATACTCTCAAATCATCATTGGCATGATTACGTTGGGATTATTTGGCTACATAACTAGTGCGTTAGTACGTGTAGCGGGTGATTACATGATGCAATGGAGAGTGCGTGAACTTGCACTGGGTGGAGATTAATTAATGAGTACTTTAGAAAAAAACGATTCAATGCCGACCATGGGTGCGATTCGAATCGAAGATGTAGTTAAGGTTTATGATCCTGACGGAGCTGCAGTGATGGCGGTAGATCATTGCTCTATCGATATTCCTGCAGGTGAAATATGTATGATTGTTGGCCCATCAGGCTGTGGAAAAACAACTTTGCTCAACACTATTGCTGGTTTTCATGGTCTAACTTCTGGGCACATATATTTAGATGGTGAAATTTTATGTGGCCCTGGTCAAGAAAAGGCGGAACCTGGTTCAGACCGGATCGTAGTTTTTCAAAATGGTGCACTATTTCCATGGAAAACGAACCTAGAAAACATTGCCTTTGGCCCGATGATGGAGGGTAAACTTAGCAAAGATGAAATTTACGAGAAGGCTCGGAAAATGATGGTTGATGCTGGTTTGGAAGGAACAGAGAATGCATACCCAGGTGAGGTCTCATCCGGCCTAAGGCGCCGTGTAGAAATTGTTCGTGCCTTGATGAATGAGCCAAAGGTACTGTTGTTTGATGAGCCTTATAGAGCGCTAGATTCGTTGACCAAATCGGTTATGCACGAAGCCTTGTTAGAAATTTATTATAAGAATAAGGTTACGATTTTTTTTATTACTCATGACTTGGAGGAAGCGATTTTTCTTGGACACAGGTTGATTATTATGTCCTCGCGACCGTGCAAGCCAAAAAAGATTGTTGAAGTAGATATTCCGCATCCTAGAGATTACAGCGTACTCACAAGTCCGCGCTTCCGTGAAATCATGAATGAAGCTAAAGGCGTGGTTAACGAAGAGGCTCGGAAGGCGTTTGAAGCTGGTGAGAAGGAAGGTTAAAACAATGAATATTAAAAAACTTTTAGGTAAATTTTCAGGACGAGCTGCCCTTCGAGGTGTGTTTGCTATTGTGGTTTTCATTGCCATATGGGAATTTGGAGCGAGGTCTTTAGACCTAATTGGCTGGCGTGTGCCCTTTGTAGGCTTAATACCACCACCTAGCAGTGTGTTAACAACTTGGTCAAACTTAATTATGGAGCCTAGTTACTGGCAGAGTTGGTATATGAGCTTTTTGCGAGTTTTTACTGGCTTCATAGTGGCAATGATTGTGGGCATTCCTCTTGGTTTGTATATGGCAATTAATAGAACATTTTATGGCTTAGCTTTCCCATCGTTTGAGATTTTACGGCCAATTCCGCCGCTCGCTTGGGTGCCTGCGTCGATCATATTTTGGCCTACGCAAGAAATGTCGATTGCCTTTGTCACGTTTCTTGGTGCTTTCTATACGATAGTGATTAATGTATTGGGTGGTGCTAGGTCAATCAACCGTCAATATTTGCAGGCAGCTCAATCCATGGGTGCCAGCCAGTGGGATATCTTTAGACGTATAGTCTTACCTGCAACGCTTCCCTCAATTGTTGTGGGTTCAGCTGTGGGAATGGGTATTACTTGGGAAGTGGTGGTGGCAGCAGAAATGATTTCTGGTGGAGGGTCAGGTGGTGGCGCAAGTGGTGGTCTTGGCTTCTTCATTTGGAGTTCCTATGTTGGTGGTTCTTACGAGCAAATTATTGTTGGTATGATCAGCATCGGTATCGCAGGTTACTTTAGTAGTGAGTTGTTAAGAAAACTAGGTGGACGATTTACCCCTTGGTTGAAAACACGCTAATCAGTTCACAACTGGTAGCCTTAAACCTCATATCAAATTTTATTTGTTCTTGAATTGAAATTTTGGAATTATTAATGTCGACAGAAACATCAACACCTAAAAAGAGTAATGAAATTGTTGCGACAAACGTCAGTAAGACGTTTGGTGCGGGCCCATTTGCGAAGGAAGTTATCAAAGATTGCTCTTTTACCATTGAAAGTGGCAAGCTAACGGTAATGATTGGTCCTTCTGGCTGTGGCAAGAGTTCTTTAATACAGCTCATTGCTGGTTTTGATCAACCTACGTCAGGTTCAATCACTATTGGTGGTAGGCCAATAGAAGGGCCTGGAAAAGATCGCTTAGTGTTGTTTCAGGAATCGGCTTTATTTCCGTGGATGACAACCTGGGATAACGTCATGTACGGTCCACGTGCACGGGGTGAAGATGCCAAGGAATCTTCTGAACAAGCCGAATTCTTACTCAGAAAGGTTGGCCTTGAAGCCTTTCGTGACAAGTACCCAGCGCAGCTATCCGGAGGAATGCAGCGCCGTGCAGAACTTGCTCGTGCAATGATCAATAAACCTGAAGTAATGATCTTAGATGAGCCTTTTCGGGGCCTAGACCATATGTCTAAAGAATTGATGTGGGAATATTATGCTAGTTTGTACGAAGAAGACCGCAATACTAACTTTTTTGTTACCACTGATATTGATGAGGCAATTTTTCTTGCAGATCGCTTATTAATTATGACAAATTTGCCAACGTCAACTCGATCAATGATCGAAATTGATATTCCGCGCCCAAGAAATATTGAAGAAATGGCAGATAATGAGCGGGCTAACGAAATCAAAACCGAAGTAATGACCTTGTTACATGAAGAAGCGATGAAGTCGTTCTCTGGAGGCAGTAAAGCTGCAGCTGATTTCTTAGATGCATACTCTAAACGAGCGGGTAAATAAAAGGAAACTGTAAGATGCTGGTTAAACAGACTATGGTTGTGTTTATTCATGCTTGATCTATTGTTGCAGCGCTCAACTGTAGTTACGCTAGCAATAATTGGGGGTGTTTTATCTCTTGCTATCTCAGTTTTATCAGCCCGCGGAGCTTTGTCAATGTCTGCTACTAAACGTTTAAACAAGGTCGCCTATGTATTTATGGGCCTTAGTATGATTTTATTTATTGCAGCTGGGCTAGCTGGGCCCTTATAGGTATGAACGCACTGTTAACGATCGCTAAAGTATAGAGTTAATCAAGCAATTGCTCGCATAAAGTTGTCATACACTTGCCTTGCACAACTCAAACATTGATCCATATTTTTTTCAGCACTTATCTTAAGAGTTAACAGTGCACCCTTGCCCAGTGTGTCCTCTAATGCTTCGGCATAAGCAGGAATAGCGGCCCAGTTATCTACCGTATCTGGCTCTATTTCAATATGGTATTGCATAGACCAAGCATTAGATCCTACTCTCATTGCCTGAATGGCACATACATCTGACTTAGCCAAAACAGTGGCACCTTCTGGTGCTTGTGCTACTCTGACCGAATGCCACTGCAGGCACGTTTGGGTATCTGGTGTACCAGTAAAGAGTGCGTCAGCTTTACCTTCATCTGTTAGTTCAACTTCTAGTACACCAATCTCTGAACCTTTTTGGGGTCCACAAGTCCCACCGAGGGCGTCGGCAAGTAACTGATGCCCAAGGCATAGGCCTAAATATGGTTTTTTTAACACACTAACCCATTGCCTAATCGCTGCTTTTTCGGCAACTAACCATGGGTTTTCCTCAATATCCCATACGTCCATCGGGCCACCCATAACCCAAAGTGCATCATACTTATCAAAGCTAGGGATTTTATCGCCGCGGTGCAAATAAATTGCGTCCCACTGGATACCGTCTTCAGCTAAAAACTGTCTTAAAGAGCCTGGGTGTTCGCAATCAACGTGCTGAAAAACAAGTACACGCATAATCAAGTGCTCCAACAAAATTTATGTGTATCATGATTACATATAATAATACTAATTTATAATAATATGAAGGCCATTACACCAGTCTAGGTCGTCCAATTAGTTTACACCCAGCAACCTATGTGACCTAGCCTTGTCACCACCAGCTTTGCAAAGTTTGGCTTCAGGTCGTGCTTTAATTTTTGCATCTGGCATTTTAAGAAAATGTACACTTCGTTTAACTCTGGTATTAAACGATTCAACACTTGCCAGTGTTATTTGATCAATCGGGCTATATGCAGTTTAATTCGTTGTTTAAGTAATACTAAATTAAAGCCATGGTTGATGAGGTTAGGCGACATAAATCTCGCTGCTGGGTGGCTTCTATGTGGGCTGTAAAACCACTAAGGGGCCTTTAGCTGCAGCCACATCTGCTGGTTCATGAGTAACTAGCACTATGGGGATGAGTTGCTGTCTGGCTTGAGTAAACAAAAACTCACGCATGGTGTGCCTTAGCTCGAGATCAAGTTTGGCAAAAGGCTCGTCTAACAATAGCGCTTCAGGCTCGGCGAGAAGGGCGCGCATGAGAGCTGCCCGACTTTGCTGCCCACCTGATAAGGTTGCTGGGTTGCGGTGGTAAAATCCACACAGTTGAGCTTGCTCTAAAGCTTGTTCTATCAGCAAACGACGCTGTTTTAGGTCACCTGCTTTAGGGCTAAGGCCAAATGCTAAGTTGTCTCCTACACTTAAGTGTGGAAAAAGCAAAGGATCTTGAAATAATACTCCAATCTGGCGCTCAGCGGCAGGCAGGCAGGCCAGAGGTTGTCCATTTAACACAATGTCACCTGTGACATTGAAGTGAGGACTTAAATGTCCACCTATGGCACTTAGCAAGGTAGATTTTCCTACTCCAGATGGACCCATTACACAGGCGACTTCTCCTTTAGAAACCACCAGGTTGACTGGCTTAAATAA
>Ga0308018_10000493_pt1 | contig 20153 bp, 10 predicted proteins | sample Neamet282_FD_203130 | JGI IMG/M metagenome (GOLD analysis project Ga0308018, IMG submission 203130) | Marine microbial communities from water near the shore, Antarctic Ocean - #282 | ecosystem: Environmental > Aquatic > Marine > Unclassified | place: Southern Ocean | collected 2014-10-01
GATTCCAATATCAATCTTACTGTAATCTCTTTCTTTTAAGAACTTTTTAACTTTTCTAATATTCTGATTTAATTCTGCCTTAATCATATCTTTTTATTGTTAAATTTAATCATTGTAATTTTATCACTCTTCCAAATTTTAGATGATCACCCGCATCTCCATCTGGAGTGATTACCCACATCAATTTACAGGGGGGTCTAATCTTTGGTTCTGGAGCATACCCATCAGTTAGGTAAATACATCCATCATATTGCAGTTGACGATTTTTTCTTAAAAAATCAAAAATAGGATCAAATGCTGTTCCTCCTCTTCCAGAAACAAATTCTGGTAATTTCCCATTGTAAGGATAATGACGCTGAACTGCTGCATCAGATTCGTAGATATCAATTTCAGCTCCTTGTTTCCACATTCCATGAATCTCTGAGAAAAATAAACCGAGTTCTTGATTACTTACAGAGCCGGATGTATCAACAGCAATGGCCATTTTTTGATATCGTTTTATTCGGATTCCGGGTCGGGTTCCATAACGTTTGCTTATTCTCTTCATTGTATGATAGATCCTGGTTCTACGGCTATTACTTGAAAATAAACGTAAAGCTCTTTTCCAATCTACTTTTGGTTTTCTTTTTTCTAGCATAGCATCAATCATCTGATTGATTTTACCAGGTATAGTTCCTCTTTCTTTAATAGGGGTTCTGTCTCTTGCCTGTATAATCATTCTATCAAATTCTGCTTCACAGGCGCCTCTGTTTGCTTGGGTTTCTTCTGATCCTCCCCAAACAGAATGATCACTATGATTGGAAGTTCCATAGATTTTTTCTAAAATTTTTGCGCTTTCTGGAGCGGATGTATCGCTCCAGTCTTGTTCTGTAGAATCATTTTCAGAATATTTTCCTTCACCTTCTCCTTGTTTTCCAGTTTCACTATCATCCTGGAGGTTAGTAGGCATATTGATTTCCCCTGGATCTAATTTATTCATCTCTTTTAATAAACCGGAGAGTTTTTTGTAATACCATTCTACAGATTTATCAGCTTCTAAGTTTAAATCGGGAAATGTGTTTAGAGTGACTGCTGAATCAGGTAAATGCCAACTACCAATAAATTGATTTACTACAATATCAGCAGCATAATTAAATAATAGGTGATTATATTTTTTAAGATCTGAACGAAATAGATGTTTAAATACTAAGTGCAGCGTTTCATGTTTAATAACTGCTATACGATTTGATGATGTTCTTAATTCTTTTAAAAAGAATTCCTCATTTACAAATAAATTAACATTGTTATCTCTAATTCCAACTGCTGCTGTAGGTATTGATGAGGTAATATTTCGGACAACGCCACTTAGTAAATGAGCATAGAAAGGCTCTTTTAGTAACATTTGAATGATACACCTAGATATTTCATCATGAATATTTTTCATTAGTTTATATTATTTTGGCTTGTTTTTCAATAGTCTAGATTGAAATGTAATCACTTCAGGTTTTTCTTTTAGGTTTTTTGGTTTAGGCATTGGAGATACTTGTTTACAGCCCGTGAAATCTACTCTATTTAATTGGTTGAGTGATCTTATAGCGTTTACATCTTGAATTATACTACATCCGTTTAATGCTAAAGATGACAGGTTCTTATTTCCTTCTAAACCATTGAGAGACAATAAGTTTTTACACTCTATTAAGCTAACTTCTGTAAGGTTTTGAAGGTCTTTTAGTTTAGATATTGATGTAAATTTAGCACCCTTAATACTAAGTTCTTCTAAAGCTGACATTTCTGACAATCCATTTAAATCAACTAATTCATTACAATCTAACATTTCAATTCTTTTGATTGAGGATAATTTTTTTATTTTCTTTGTGGAAGAAAACGGCAGTTTATTTAGATTTAAAATCTTAAGTTTAGGTAAATTATTGATCTCAATATCATTTGTACTTTGCTTCGAATAATTAAGCCTCATCTCTTTCCTTTCTATCAAATTTAGAGACTGACAGTTAGTAATAGATAATTTTCTTAGTGGATATAGCCATGAAAGGTTTATTTGTTCTAAAGCTGTGAGATTATTTATTTTTAATTCTTTTAAAGGAATGAAGTAATAATTTAATCCAGCATATCTATAAGACTCAGCTATTCCTTTAGCTGAAATATGAGTTAAATAAGTTAAGTTGCTCAAGTATAAGGTTTTAAGATTAAAACAATGGTCAAGCTTTAAAGTGATTAGTGGAAGCGAATCTAAGCTCAATGTTGATAATCTAGTTCCTTTTAGATTTAGATTTTCTAGATTTTTGCACTTTTGAATCGTTTCTGCTGAAATTAATCCAGTATTATCTGCATTTAGGGTTTTTAGTTTTTTTAATTTTTCAATACCTTTTAGAGATTTTAGATTTCTACATCCAGAAACACTTAATATTTCTAATTCTTTAAACAAACTAATAGTAGGGGGTAGATCCTCTATAGATAGGTCTAAATGTGTAATATCAGAACTTAAACTATAGTGTGTTTTTGTAGTATCTGGTTTTGTAGCTATAAGACCAATAAAAACTCTATTTAGATATACCTGCTCGGGTTTCGTCCCCTTTAATATTTTTCCTGGTATCAGTTTCCCATTTTCTATGATGCTATCTTCTAGAAAAAATTCATACAGATTTACATCTCCTAGAGATTTCATTAGCTCTATCCCTGTATCAATAGCAGCATAATTTCTAGATCTGAATAATTTTTTCAGTTTTGTAATATTTACTTTTTGTTCTTTATTAAGAGTACTATATAATGTTATAGGTTTTGACAGCTTCTTGCTAGCCATATCAGATAAACCTTTTGGAATCTCTTGCTGTGTATATTTTAGAATTTTTATTTGATAAGAAGCTACTTTTTCTCTAGTCTCCATCTTGAGAGGTCTCGCATTTGGTTGCACATTAGATGATTGGGTTAAATCTAAATATCTGAGACAAGAAATATGGGAAATTCCATTTACATTTTCTAATTTATTACAATTTGATAGATCAAGTTTTTTAAGTTTCTTAAAAGATGATAAAATATTTACATCTTTTATATCATCAATTCCACTCAAGGAAATATGAGTAATATCTTTGTAGTTGTATTTTATTTGCTTTTTTTTATTTCTTACTAGATCTCCATCTTTTTGATAATCTGAGAATTCAAAGTGAGTTAATAAAGTAATATCATTATTCATAAGAGCTTTTAATATAGCAAGTTGAAAACAAAATAGTTGTATTGGTGATTGATATGTCCTTTTACCATCTGCTCTGTCTTTTATCAATTCTTCATCTTTAGTTAAATCTCGTATAACTATTTGTACACCATGATAGACCCCATAGTCTGTAATCATTTCCTTTCCCTCAGTGTTAAACACCTTATATTTTGTTCCATTTATTCTATCAACATTAGTATCTACTAAATAAGTTAATGAAAGGTTTATAATTGGAAATAATCCTGATCTAAAAGATGTGTTGTCTCCAATTGTTGATAATGGGGCTTTTAATTCTCGTAGTCTAATTAACCCTTCGATACCCGTTAAATCTTGTAATGAATCACAACCTTCTAATTGTAGAGAGTATAAGTTTGTAAAATTCGCTAATCCATTAAGGTTCTCTAGTGAGCTACACCCATTTAGCCAACAATTATATTTGATATATCTTGCATCTATTTTATTTTTTCTATTATTTTCATATTCCTCCTTAGCTCGTCTTTTGTTATATTCTTTACTATCTTTATCTAATGATAGCTTTTGTTTTGACATATGAAGAAGAGGATCCAAATCTATTAATGCGCTACAAAATTGCAAGTTTATAGAGGTCAACTTCTTACAAGATTCTATTCCTTCCAAACTTTTGAGTGAAGAGCATCGTGTCAAGTTAAGTCTCTCTAGATTAATCATGTTCTTTAAGAATTTAATACTCTTTATTGATGAACAATGAGAAAGATCTAATAGCTTTAGTTTTGAGAGAGAATTAATATTGAATTCTAGGTTTCTCTCCAATGCCCGAATCGTAAGGCTATTTAGGTTACTACATTTTTCAATAGCAGAAATAAGAAGTTTAATATCTTTTCTTTCTTCTTTTTCCGCAGTTTTTAATGGCTTGACGCTAGACGAGTATGAAAATCGTTTATTTCTAAATGGAAAACTTAACTCTAGCTTAACAAGTTTTTTACATCCTTTTCCAAAATCTATTTGCCTCACAACTGGACCATTATGAGTTATCTTAAGAGTATGTAAATTTGGTATCTTATCTAAGCCAGAAGGAAATTTATATTCCGAATGTAAACGTATTTCATTGGAATAACTAAGGGTACAATTTTCTATTTTAATATTAGTAAGGTCAGTGCATTTAGATAAATCATTATAGTTTTTAGGGTACCCAGATTCCCAAAAGTTTAATACCTTTAGATTACTCATATTAGATAGTCCTTTCAATGACTCTAATCCTGTTTTAGCTGAGTGGGATATTTTTAAAAAAACCAAATCCTTCATATTTATTAAGCCATCAATATTTTTTAATTTCTTGCATTCTTCGATTGATATTCTATCTCTAGTATTGATATTGTTATATCTGCCTCTTTTGAAAAGATATTTTTCAGCAGGCTTCTTAAACATTGAATTTGGGAATGTTAATTCATCGACAATCTCATTTCGACCTGTAATGGAGCTGAAGACAGTATTATTGTTACTATCTTGCTTATATACTCCTTCAGGATCTGTTTGCATGATTGGGAAAAAATCTAAGTTTGTTATCCCGCTAGAATTAAAGGAAAAATAAAACAACTTACATTTTTCTAACCCTTTAAAACTTTCTAGTTGAGTACAATCTGTAATATTCAACGATTTTAATGCCTTAAGATCTCCCAGTCCCTTTGGGATATTTTTAAACGCTCCAGATTCTAGTTCTAGAACAGTTAATTTTGGGCAAGATTTTAATCCCTCAACACTAAGCAATGAATTTTTATTTTTATCACCTTTACTACTGAGCATTTTAGTTTCAGCAGAAACAGAAGCAGGACTTAAGTTAAAGCGCTCAAGGTTAATACAATTAGATAATCTATCTAAATTAACCAATCTTGTTTCTTTTAAAGAAAGGGATTGCAGTTTTGTACATTTTTCAAAGAAAACTGGAAGTTTCTCAAATCCACATTCCTTCGGTATTACTAAATGAATAACGGATTCAGGCTTCAGGCTTTTGGATATCTTGCTATTTTCAGGTGTATGAAGAATAACATTCCAAAGAGCATAATCAAGATATGGTTGAGCTGGCCCTGTTCCAGAGAATATTTTATTCCTTATGAGATCTCCATTTTCATCTATACCACAATCCTTTAAGAGTACTTCAAATACTGCAGATTCATTTAAGGATCTTAATAAATTAAGTCCTATATCAATCTGCTCTAGTTTTCTTTCCTGTAGAAATTTTTTAATTTTGGAGCAAGTTTTTTTTAGTTCTTTTGCATCCATTTTTTACATACCTTTTAAAAGAATGGTTGCTAATTTTTTATCACGCATCATACTTTTAACGAGTTCTGATGCATTTTTAGAAAGATCCATATATAAACTCATTCTTAAATCATTTGGAATTTCTTTTATAAGAAGAAATGATGTTAGATTTTTCTGGTGAACTTTTTCTTCATTTTTAGATGGATTGTATTTGTTTGTGAGATGTAAAAATAGACGAGTACATATTGTTGCAAAGCGATCTATTCTTTTACCTCCCTCTCCATCATCTGATAATTCATTGATTCTTTTTTCGATTGTACTAAACTTTTTAGCATTCAGTATTTCTTCTGGATCAATAAGTTGTTGTAGCTGATCATTTACAAAGCTAATAAATGTTGATGTTGTGACATCATCAAGTGCGCTTAAAGCTAATGTATGTATAAGCTCTATCTCACTTTTTAGATCTTGTATGTCTTTTATTTGATCAAAAAACTGCGTAAGACTTCTAGGTGTTGTCCTGCTTCCAGTAACTAATTCTGGATAAGTTAGTACAAATGCAATTCCCCTTGGATCGACTTCATTATCTAATGCCCATTCAGCCCAAATTTTATGATTAAAAATTAAAGTACTATGTAGCATTCTAGTAAGCATAGCGTCATCCATAGGTGTTACAGAATAGTCTCCTCCTTCTGGGTTTGCTGTACATACAATTTGCCATCTTTCTGGAAGTTTCCATGAAGAAAGTTCAAAATTCTGTAATAATTGCATACATCCTCTAAGTATTCTGTCATCTGCACGATTAATGTCATCTAGCAATAAAATTCCAGGACCCTTTTCCGTTGGTACCCATTCTGGAGGACTATATATAGTATATTCATCTCCACTTACTGTTTTATCTGGATCCATAATAGATGGCATACCATGTAAATCTCCCATTTCCTCAAATTGAGCTGGAGCACAATAGGTAAATTTCCATCCTTTTTCACGTGCGAAATCTTTTACAATTTGTGTTTTTCCTAAACCATGTGTACCCCATATGCATAAAGGTGTTCCATTATCATTTTTCTTTGCTATTTCATCATTTCTCAAAAAGATATGACTCATTATCTCTTTTAATTTTTTAGAATTTAATTTTTGTCCGTATTCTATTAGTTCTTGTGCCATAATAATTTATTTAAGTCTTAATTTGTTTTTGGATAGGCTAAAGTATCATATCTTTCTGAGAAATAAAAAATAATATAGCAACTATATATTTTGAGTTATTTCTGCTATTATCAGATTTCATATGTTTCATTGATTTATAATTCTATTATTATTCCAAAATTAGTGTTAAAATCTGTACTAGTAGCTAATATACTTGGAGGTTCACTATCATATCTATATTCTAAATCCACATTAAAGGATAGCCATTCATTAATTTCTATTAATAGATTTGTCTCATTTAGTACTCTATAATCTGCTACCTCTTTAATATATGGCTGATAATATGTAGTATTTACTAGTGTGAAATCATCAGTAATATTAAATAATAATATTAAAGATGAAATCATTCTTATAAAATTAGTGTACGCTATTTCCTCTTTCAATAAACCTTCACTATTAAGAATCTCTTCTTCTTGCATTACTCCAATACTGATATCGCATTTGAATAACCTTGAACTATCTAACTCATTCTTCAGAATATTTTTTCTATACCCAACACCAAATAGTTGACGTTTTTTTAATTCTAGAATTTCATTTTTTTGAGTCTGATAGAAGCTGAAAACCTGATTTTTATTATTAAAAGAATAATTATATCTCAATTGCCCAAAAATACTATTTGAGATTACTTCCTGTTCTTCATCAATATATTCTCCTCCAAGCAGAAACTTGATGATATTCCTTTTGTTTTTATAAATTAAATTGGCAGAGCATTCAAAAGATGTCATTTGAGCATTTCCTGTTAATGAACTGCCAGTCAATGCTGCAGAAAACCCAAATCCCTCTACTGTCTCTTTAAAAAGCTTTTCTGTATTAACAATTGATTGGCTCAAGCAGTTAATAGGCAGAAATAGTGAAAAAATAAAATAATATAATATTTTCATGTATGATTATTAGTTAAACACTTCAAAGAAAAAGAAAAAGAAATTAATGAAGCGCGATTTCCTAAAAAATTATATTTTTAAGCATTGAATAAAAGTTAAATAACTGTCAACTACTTATTCATAATATAAACCAAAGCTAAATAAAAAATTAATAAATAAAAAAAACATGGTAAAAGTAATTAGAATTTTAGAAACCCCAATTTTACTATTAGTAATAGCATTAGGTTGTTATGAAATGGGGGCTGGAGGAACAGCAATCTTTTTAGCACTCGTGTCTATTATTAAATTAATTACAAATGTTGTTACAGACGAATTTATTTACAAAAAATAATTGAAGGTTAACTACAAACCTTATCCATCTAGTTTTTGAGATGGAAAATATATAATAAGTATAGGAAGATAAATGGAATTATTTACAATTGAAAATATAGTAACTTTAGGAATATTAACTCTTTTACAAGGTGTTTTGGGAGTAGATAATTTACTTTATATTGCTTTAGAATCTAAAAGAGCTGAGAAGAATCTTCAAGGTAAAGTACGGAGAATAGGTATAACATTGGCTATAATACTCAGAATAGTTTTGCTTTTTTTACTTATAAAAGTTATTAGTTATTTTCAAGAGCCATTATTTTATTTAGATCATTATATTGTTAAGGGAACTTTTAATTTACATAGTTTAATTGTATTTTTTGGCGGTGTATTTATCATTTATACAGCTACCAAAGAGATTGTTCGTATGCTACATATTGAGGAAGAAAAAGAACGTTCTCCAAAATCAACCAATTCCATTATTTTTTCTATTGTTCTAATGAATTTGGTTTTTTCTTTTGATTCTATATTAGCTGCTATGGCTTTTACCGATATTTTCTTAATTATGGCGATTGCAATTATTCTTGGAGGTGTAATTATGATTTGGTTGTCTGATAAAGTCACAGATTTCTTGAAAAAGAATAGAATGTTTGAAGTATTAGGCTTGTTTATCCTTTTTATTGTAGGTATTATGCTTTTGTCTGAGGGAGGGCATTTAGCCCATCTTCAATTTTTTGGAAATGTAATTACCCCTATGAGTAAAACAACTTTTTATTTCATTATTACAACACTAGTTGTTATTGATGTAATACAAAATAAGTATCAAAAAAAATTATTTAAAAATAAATAAAATATGAAACCAAAAAAGTTTTTTAGTTTAGTTATGCTAGCTAGTTTATCTATTCTATTTATGTGGAATACCCATCTCTTTGCTGAAAATGTAGAGATTAATAATGAGGATAACTCAACATACAAAAATCATGTTATAAGCTTAGATTATATTAGTAGACATACAAATAATAGTAAGTATTATATCAATCTAGCTCTTCAATATTGTGATTCAATTTTATTAACAGGATCCGATAGTCTGTGGACAGCATCTTTTAAAGAACGGTTTAACTTGACGCTTTCTACATGTGATCAAAATATAAATCATAAAATTCAATTATTCCCATATTTTAAATCAATACCAAAATACATGGGTTTTGCAGATGACGTTATTGAATATGCTTATGATAATTCTCTTTCAGAACTATTCACTACTCAGTTTAAGCGTGTCTCGTTAGATAAATTAAACCTTACTTCTATAATAATTAGAGATAATTGTGATGATGAAATGTTTGAAATTGTAAAGCAAACAATTGTAGCTAAAACAAATCATTATATTATAAGTAATCAAGAGCTAAGTTCTATACTTGGTGCAGAGTTTAATGAATCATCAAATGGTGATATTAACACTGATCAATTAAAAAAGTTATGTAATTATTATAATATTAATGAAGTAGGTATCTTCAAAGTTAACACCTTAGATAATATAAATAATTCAATTCTATTTGTAGAATCTATATTTAATAAATACAATATTACTTCAGGATTCTCTGAATCAATCTTCACTAGAGGATTCTGTCATGACAAGAGGCACATAACATTCTTTGATATATTATTGTTGATTCTGGAGTCAATTCTATTAATTACCCTTTTTGCTTTTTTTGAGGAAAAAATTATTACTTACAAAAGAAGGGTTATGAGTGTTGGAGCAGCTTTTACTTTGTTTTTTGAACGTTTAAAATTAGTTTCATTATCCTCATTTATTCCTGTAGTTTTCTCATTTATTATGATTTATTTTGTTTCATATTTCACTCCAGCAGCTGATACTCACTTTACAGAATTAAAAGTTATTCTTTGGTTTATATCTTTAACTGTTGCTATGAGTGTTTTCCCTGTTGTAATAAATTTATTTTTTGTAAATCGTCTTGATATTGATGGATTCCATACTTTAAGAGGATATAGAGTTTTTGCGAATTCATCTTTATATTTTACATACTTTCCTTTTTTCGTATTTTATTTTATGCATTTTGAGGTAATTGCAAGAATCCCTCATTTACTTCTAGTAGTTTTAACATGGTTTTTGGGTGATTTAATAGCAAGAGCTTATATCCAAGTGACAACTAAAAGCATCCATCTGAATTTAAATTACTTAGGTGTATTTGGTATTTTCTTAGGGTTTATTGGATTGATGATTCTTAATACCAAGATGTTATCTAATCTTTCAGTAGATTTTTTATTATCAGCTTTAGTTTATATAATTCCTTTAAATATATTGTATAGATTATTAGGGTTTTTAATTGAGAGAAATAACATTATGAAGTTAGGAGTTTCTTCAGAACAAGAAGATCTACATGACATCAGCTTTATCAGTAATGTAATTAATCCAAAGAAAAAGATTTTTGATCAAATAGATGAAATTGTTTCTGATGATCATCTTAATATTATGATAATATCAGGATCTAAGGGTATTGGAAAAACTAGAGTGATAGAGGAAGCAGAAAAAATATTTCGTAAGAATAATTGGGAATGGTACTATGGAGACTGTGACGAGATACAGGATGAAAGCGCTACTTCTTTTGAGCCTTTTGTAGAGGCATTTCATTCACTGTTAAAAATTGCAGAGTTTACTGATCGTTCTCATAGTATTGAAATTGCTGGCCAAGTGGTGAAAACATTTTCAGATGAATTGATATCTACTTCCGGAATGATAAATGATTTTTCAAGGGATAGTAATCGGTCTATGATGGAGACGTGTATTGAGATAACTGAAAAGATTGAACTCCAACAAAAGAAAACAGTTTTTGTCCTCGAGGGGCTACAATGGATTGATCCGGAGAGTTATGCCTTTTTAAGAAACTTCATTGAAACATTAAGTCGTAATGAATATGCTCGAAAACATGTTTGTATTGTGCTCTCTCTAAGAAATAATCAAATTGACTCTTATAGGGGGGTTGATGCTCAAACATTGATGATGGATATTGATGAATGGAGTCAAAAATTAGATTACAGCACATGTATAGAGGAGATTACTGATACTGACTTTAATACTAATGATTTTATCTTTCATTTAAGTAATAAGAATAATAAGTTTCTAATACAAGATGATTCTTTATTTGAGTTAAATCATATTTTTAACTCTGCAGATTCTAGCATTAGTAAGTTTAGAGTCACGCCTCTTTATGTTTTGAAGGTGTTGGAGTCATGGATAGATGAAGGTGTGCTTAAATACACTCCTAATGGGTATGTTCTTTCAAAAACGCTAACTAATTCCGATCTTCCTAATACACAAGAGATTGATACATATTTTCATTCAATTTTGGAGGAATTTGATAAAAAATGGAGTAGATTACTTGAAAGCGCAGCAACTATTGGAAATAAATTTAATGCAGAAATACTTGCAAAAGTGTGGGGGTATGAGTTGCTTGATGTTTTAGAACATCTAGAAGATGCAGAAGAAAAAGGTTTAATTATAGATCTTTCAGCAGAAGATAATTATTATAAGTTTGCAGATAAGCGTGTAGTTTCTTCCATTAAATCTTATTTTGGAAATTCTGATAAGGTAGATACAAAACAAATTATCATAGAATATAATAAGCGATATATCCAGTTACATAAAGAAGTATTAGATAATCCATCAAATTATTCTCTGGAAGAGGTGCTCTCTATGGGCCGCCGCCTTACATTGTTTATTGATAACAAACACTATAAAGAAGGAGTGTTGGATATTATTTTTGAGTTAACAGTAAGGTTAATTGATGATAATGAATTTAAAAAATTAAATGCTTTTTCATCATTTTTAGAGCAAAGAGGAGGTGAAAAAATCGCAGAATTAATTAAATTAATTGTAAATATAGCTGATGAAAACACTCCTTTTGATCAAATAATTAAACATGGAAATACTCTTATTGCACAAACGTATTCCCCTAATACTATTGAACATGAATTGAAGCTCTTTGGTTTATTGCATAAAGCATCAAAAATTGAATTGAATAGCGAAAATAAAGAACTGATAACTAAAGAGGATATGGATTTTCTCAGAAAAAGAATTCAAGAAAAGTATAAAGGGACAACTTTAATTGTTATGTCTTCTTTATTTCTTGAGTATTCAAATATAGAGATTGAGTCAAAATTGAAATTTATAACTGGATTACAACAGCAAATTTCATGTGATAAGCATGATAAATATCAGCTTTATATTGATCATCTGAGAATTAAATTAAGTGTTGAAACTGATTGTGATAAAACTATACTAGAGAAGGAGTCTTTATTTCTTTTGAAGAATGCAATAATGAATTTAGATGTTAATGATGCATCCGACCTTAGATTAATTAAAAATTGTTTGTGTTTGAGAACAAGAATTCTTTCTTCTTGTTTGGATAAAAAGCGAGAGGCAATTGAAGAACATCATAAAAATCTTTCGTGCTTAAAAATTAATAACACTGAAAATGGTGAATGGATTGATGCCGCACTATATATTCTTGGTCCATTATATGGATTAATGTATTTTGATATTTATAAAAAGGAAACAAAAGATTATCTTCAAAATATAGAAAACTTTATTTATAAAAGATACAATAGTGATGCTTGGAACTCAATGATTGAAAAGTTTATAAAAGCAAAGAAAACTTTTGCTCTAAGTAATAAAAATCTTAAAGAACATGAAATTCTCTGTAATAAGCATGTTGAGTTAATTTCCAAAAATATAGGAGAAATAAATACCTACTTTTTGAATGCTTGTACTGATTACGCAAAATATTTTGATGCAAACCAAGATTCAGATAATGCAATAAAATGGTGTTTAAAGGCAGTTAATATATATGAAGAAATTCATAATTTATTTCCTAATCAGAATATTGCAGAAGAAATTAAGGAAGTAAACGAAATATTAAAAAAATCTAAAAAATAATTATATCAAAATATAAGATTTCGAAATGACGAGCACTGAGTTAAAAGAAAATGTAAGCAAGATTAAGAAGCTGCTAAAACAACGCGATTATGATGTTATTGACACTGGAATTGAACTTGCTCGCGGACTAAAGGAACCTGCTATTTTTGAAGCACTTCTTGGGGGATGGTCTATAAATGCTGATGGAGTTCCTGAATTTGACCAAGCCTATCAAGGAGAAACACTTACAAGAAGATGGTCAGAAAAATCATTTGATTTTTTTGCTTATGCAGTTATTGATTTAATGGGCTTTCATCCAGAGGGTAATAAACTGAGAGATTCTATAGAAAAAATAGATTTTTTTAAAATTAGACGATTAGCTAGGAAAGGCCCCATTAATAATCATGGATTTGCGCCAATACCAATTGGACTGTTTAATTTTTTAAATCTTAGAACACTAGTTTTAACTAGACTTTTCTTGACTAGTATTCCAGATGAAATTGGTAAACTTAAAGCATTAGAGTGTTTAAAATTAGATTATAATGATATTCCTGAGTTCCCTTCTACGCTTATAAACTTAAAGAATCTTAAGAATCTTGATTTATCTAACAATGATGTAATAAACCAAGTTCCTAAAGAAATTACAGGCATTACCAGTTTGAAATATTTAAATATGAGTTGGTGCAAGAGTCTTAGTTTAGTCCCTGATGATATTGGAAAATTAACTAACTTAGAAAATTTATCCATAACGTATACTAAAATAAAAGGTCTTCCAGAAAGTTTTGGTAAACTCATAAATTTAAAGCATTTAGATTTAACATGGAACGAGTTAGAAAAACTACCCGAATCAATAGATTGTTTAAAAAAATTAAGTAGTTTAAATTTGTATAATAATCAGCTTTATTCTTTACCTGTTGGAATTTTTAAACTTAATACTCCAATTTTATTATGTAGTAATTTTAGTGATCCTAGAAAAACACATCAATGGATAGAATCACTTAATAAGAAAATATTTTTTGAGAAGTTATTATTTAATTTTTTTCTAACTGATACTGGTGTGATTACATATAAACCAGATATGAAATGGGCAGGGGGATGGGATACTGTAAAGATGTTTTATGATAATATCAAAAGTGGAACATGTAATGGCTTTATTATTGGTAACAATGACTCTTATAATATATTTGCGAACTCATTTTCTGATTGCAATTTAGATGATAGTTTTATAAAAGAAAATGTTACCTCAATATCAGTTAATACCATACCTAGTAATATTAGCGAATTTAAGAATTTAAAAAATATTACAATAGCTTCTTCTGATTTAAATCGATATGAATTAATTGGATGCTTAGAGAAATTAGAGGTATTAACAATAGGAACATTTCCTTTTAAAACCTTGCCAAATGAATTTAGTAGTCTAAAAAATCTTATTGAGTTAAATATCAATAGTTCTGTAACATTAGAGGATTTAGATATTATAATTAATTTACCTAAACTTCAAAAACTAAACCTGTCAGGTTGTGAATCTTTAAAAATTCCTCCTAAATCATATGATATGGTTTTTGAGAAGGATATAAAAAAGTATAAGATTAAGCTTATAGAGGCCTCCGGACTACCAACACCGAAATATCTTCAGCAAGGAATCAAAGCATCTAAAGAAATAAAATCTTCTTTTCCAAAAATAAAGAAATTCTTAAAAAAGCGAGATTATGATTCTATAAACATAGGTCTTGAGCTGATAAAATCTTTGAATGAACATTCATTATATGAAATGATGCTTGATGGATGTTCAATAGATTCTAGTGGCTGTCTCATTAGAAGTAGAATGTTGTCTGGTTCTGGGCCGGCTCAAGTGTATTTAGATTATGTTATTCTATCCTTAATAAAGGATTGCCCTCAGGATGCTCTAAACATAAATGAAAGTTTATATCATAAAAATATATCTAAGTTAAATTTATCAACTGTATCTCCTTTTAATATAAAAAAAACTACACAACGATATGATTTAACTAATCATGATAATAGTATTATTTCTATTATAAATAGTTTTATATTTTTAGAAGAGCTAAATCTGAGCAGAAATAATATTGCAAATAAAAGCTTTAAAGAAAACATGGAGTTTATTTTTGATTCTTTTTCTAGCTTAAAAAATTTAAAGAGACTAAATCTTTCTTTTTTATGGAAAAACAAATTTGGTAGTGGTTCTATGGCTTCATTGCCGTCTAATATTAGTTTATTATCTTATATTGAAGAATTATATATATCTGGAAATGATATATGGGAATTGCCAGATGAATTTGTGGAATTAAGTAGTTTAAAGATATTAGGATTAGCTGGAAATGCTAGCCTTGTTCCAGAAGAAATTATTAATAAAATTGGGAAACTAAAAAAGTTGAGAAAACTGTATATTTCATCTAATGGAGATATGTGGTCTAAAGCTGAAGGCAGAAAAGCTTATGACATGGAAAAAACTTTTGAAAAACTTAAAAAGCTGATACCTGAACTTATTATTGACAAAAGGATATACTATGGAGGAAGGGGGCGAGACCACTAATTTTAAGAGTAATCTAAAAGAAATAGAATTATGACTGCACAAATAAAAGAAATATTACTTTATAAAAGCAATAAAGTTGGTATGGCAACCGAACCTCTTAATCCTTATTTGCAGAATAGAAAAGATATTAACTTTGAATTTCAATCAACTGGATGCTGGAGAGGCTATTTGGGTTTTTGGGAGCTAAGAGATAAGAAGCTGTTTATAGTTAAACTAATAGTCACAAAAGATAAACAAGTTGATTTAAATTACTTGTTCCCTGGTCAAAATGAAGTGTTTGCAGATTGGTTTAGTGGTGAGATTAGAATTCCTCAAGGTGAGATGCTTAAATATGTACATATGGGTTATCAATCAATTTTTGAAAAAGATTTATTTTTAAAGTTTAAAAAAGGTGTTCTAATAGATGAAAGAGTAATAGATAATCGTAAACTCAGTTAAATATATAAAAATTAATCTTGTGCCACTTAATTCCAGTGAAATAAAAAGAAGCAACAATTTAAATAGTTAACTAATGGAAAAATATAAAATTAGCACAAAAGAAAAAAATCAGATAGTTGAAACAGAATTCTATTTTAAAGATGTTCATCAGGTTAAAATAAATATGGCTTATAGATCAGGATGGGTTATAACAACAGATAAGGTAATCTTAAATAGTTATAATCCTAAAGTTGGAATAGATGTTCAGAGTTTAGAATTGGAAGATCATTCTTTTGACGATGGGCGTGGAGATGATATTGAATTCCCAGATACATTACCAGAAGAAGAAAAAGATCGATTGACAAATATATATTATGAATCTGGAACAGAAGGGCTAGAAGATGAAGGGTGGGAACATGATGATACAGAAGTTTGGTTTTTTGGAGAACTGCAAATAGCAAAAATAGGCTAACCTAACTTATTTCGCTTTTACTTTTTTTAATAAATTTTCTGTATTTTTGAGGTATGAAACATCTATTACTAATATTATTTTGTTTGCCTTTGTTTGGGTTTGGACAAAACTCTTTATTTAAACATGATCTGTCAAATTCTGTTATTGCAACAAAGGATGCTAATAAAACCATTGGAGTTAAACTAAATTCACTTATTAAGGAGAAGATATTGCTTAATCGTCCAAAAGAAATTCTTGTGAATATTCCATTTTTTAACAATAATGATCTTACTGTGACTTTGGAGAGATTTGATATAACTGATAATGTTCTAACAGTTATTTCCAAAAACTTAGATGTTGAGGATTATTTAGAGATACAACCTTCAATTGTATCATACAAGCTTATCTATAAAGAAAATAGTATTGGTATAATTAACTTTTATAATGGGATTATTAATTCTTCATTTAAAATTGATAATCATCAATATGAGATTGCTCTTTTTAATAATCAATATATTCTTTTTGAAGCATCAAATAGTATTAATACATCCAATTTTTCTTGTCAAGTAGAAGATGGGCTTACCAATATAAATAACAATCCTGTATCTGGTAATAGTCTTTTACCTGTTTGTATAGAATTTGCTTTAGAGATTGATTATTATACTAGACAAACATTTAATTCTGATTTAGAAGCTACAAATTGGGCTCTTGCAATATTTGCTGGTGTTAGTCAATTATATGAAGCACAGACTAATGCATCGATATATGTTAAGAACATATATATATGGAATAGTACCGATCCTTATGCCGCATATGTAAATGATGCGGGTAATATGCTGAATGCTTTAGCATCACATTGGCAGAATAACAATAGTGGTATTGCTAGAGATCTTGTTCACTTACTTTCAAAAAGAGATAATACAGGGACAGGCGGTATAGCCTGGTTAGATGTATTGTGTTCAACAAGTTATGGATATGCTTTTTCATCTTATTTAAATAACGATACAACATACAGCTTTCCAAACCCTACATACACTTGGAATCTTATGGTATGTGCACATGAGGTTGGGCATAATGTTGGTTCACCACATACACATTCTTGTAACTGGGCTGCAGATCCAACCTATGGATTTAGTGGTGGAGGTATTGATGATTGTGGTGTCGTAGCTGGAGGAACAGCTTGCAGTCCTCCTGCTCCTGCTCCTCCAGGAGGCTTTGGTACTATTATGAGTTATTGTCATGTTGGAGGTAGTGGCATTCTATTAAATTTTCATAATATAGTAGTGAGTCAAGCTTTAGATCCTGGGATTGCCAATGCAAACTGTTTATCAATATGTTCTTTTGATGGCTGCACTGATCCAAGTGCATATAATTATAATCCAAGTGCTGTTACGGATGATGGTTCTTGTTGTTATAATGCGGGCTGTACAGATCCTAATGCTTTGAATTATGATTCTGTAGCATGTTATGATGATGGCTCTTGCACTTATCCAATTTACGGATGTACTGATACATCTGCAATAAATTACGATTCAACTGCCGCAGTTGATGATGGTTCTTGTTGTTATAACGATAACTGGGCTACATTAACTATGATGGATTCTTATGGCGATGGATGGAATGGCAATTATTTTGTAATGACTGATTTTATGACTGGTGCTGTTGTATTTAACAGTACTTGTGTTGGTTTTTTAACTCTTGAAAGTGGTTGTTTACCTGATGGATGTTATGATATTACTGTGGGTGGTGGCACATGGCAATCAGAAATTTCTTGGTCTTTTGATGACGGTACAGGTGCTCTTACTTTTGGTGGCGCTCCTTATACAGGTCAAATCACTGTTGGTGCTGGTTCTTGTTTATATGCTGGCTGTACAGATTCATTAGCTTGTAATTATGATCCAGGAGCTGCAATTGATGATGGATCTTGTATTTATATTCCAATCTCTTTCTGTGATGATTTTGAGTCTTATTCCAATAGCGATTATTTAGTTCAGAACTCATCAAATTGGATTACTTGGACACAACCATACTCTTCTAATGAGGATGTTCTAATCACAAATAACTTATCTAATAGTCCTTCTAATTCAATATATTTTGATGGTGGAGGAACAGGAGGTCCACAGGATGTAGTACTTCCTTTTTCTTGTGCCCCCTATACAATTGGATATTTTAATTTTTCTGCAGATTTTTATGTTAATCCAGTTACTGGAGCTTATTTTAATTTTCAAGCAGAAAACACTACGGGAGTAACTTGGAGTTTAGATGTTAAAATGGATTTAGGAACTATAGTTTTAGAAAATACGGGTAGTGGAATAAATTATTTAACTGCAACTTATCCTGAAGGAGTTTGGTTTGAATTAAAAATAGTGGTTGATTTAACAACTAATAATTGGGAATTATTTATTGATAATCAAAGTTTAGGAAGTTTTACTAATACAGTAAATCAGATAGCATCTTTAAATTTATATCCTTTAACTGGCCATCAATTTTATGTTGATGATGTTTGTTATGAATATTCTACAATGCCAAATATATTTGGTTGTACAGATCCGGCAGCAAATAATTACAATCCTTATGCTACAATAGATGATGGCACATGTTTATATTCTCCATTTATATTTGGGTGTACAGATTCAACAGCATTTAATTATAATGTAGCTGCAAATAAAGAGGATAGTTCTTGTTGTTATACATCTGGACAATTATGGTCACAAATAGGACAAGACATTGATGGAGAAGCAATTGATGATTACAGTGGTCTCTATATATCATTAAGTACAGATGGTAAAATAGTAGCAATTGGAGCTTATGGTAATGATGGTAATGGTATAAATGCTGGACATGTCCGATTATATGAGAACATTCAAGGTAATTGGCAACAAGTTGGTCAGGATATAGATGGAGAAGCAGCTGCTGATTGGAGTGGTCGAACATTATCTTTAAGTTCTGATGGTAATACTGTAGCTATTGGAGCATATCGTAATGATGGAAATGGTACTGATGCTGGTCATGTTCGTATTTATGAAAATATTTTGGGCACATGGATTCAGATTGGTCAAGATATTGATGGAGAAGCAGCTGGTGATTGGAGTGGTTTTCCAGTTATCTTAAGTGCTAATGGTAATATAGTTGCTATTGGAGGTCAACATAATGATGGAAATGGCTCTAATTCAGGTCATGTTCGTGTCTATGAAAATATTGCAGGCTCTTGGTCTCAAATTGGTCAAGATATTGATGGAGAGACCACAGGAGATCTTAGTGGTCATAAAATATCATTAAGTGATGATGGTAATACAGTTGCTATCGGAGCATATTTTAATGATGGAAATGGTCAAGATGCTGGACATGTCCGAATATATAAGAATACACAAGGTGTCTGGCAACAAGTTGGCAATGATATTGATGGTGAATTAGCTGGTGATCAAAGTGGCTGGTCTGTATCACTTTCTAGTGATGGAAATACTGTTGCTATCGGAGCACCATTAAATGATGGAAGTGGTTTAAATGCTGGTCATGTGCGCGTTTATGAAAATATTTTGGGTACATGGACTCAGGTTGGACAAGATTTAGATGGAGAAGTTGTAGGAGATAAAAGTGGTTACTCTGTATCACTTTCTAGTGATGGAAATACTGTTGCTATCGGAGCACCATTAAATGATGGAAATGGTTTTCAATCTGGTCATGTTCGTATTTATGAAAATACAGGAAATACTTGGTCTCAAATAGGACAAGATATTGATGGAGAAACAGCAGATGATAATAGTGGTCAGTCTATTCCTTTAAGTTCTAATGGTAATATTGTTGCGATTGGCGCTTGGAATAATGATGGAAATGGCTCTAATTCTGGTCATGTACGTATTTTTGAAATGCCTACTCCTTGCTCTGAATTAGGATGTATTGATCCTTTAGCTCTTAATTTTGATCCTAATGCAACAGTGAGTGATAGTACATGTGTTTACCCAGTA
>Ga0308018_10000495_pt1 | contig 20132 bp, 29 predicted proteins | sample Neamet282_FD_203130 | JGI IMG/M metagenome (GOLD analysis project Ga0308018, IMG submission 203130) | Marine microbial communities from water near the shore, Antarctic Ocean - #282 | ecosystem: Environmental > Aquatic > Marine > Unclassified | place: Southern Ocean | collected 2014-10-01
TAGTGGGTTACAACGATTAGCTAAAGGAACTGCTTCTCAATCTTTCAAAATGAATGCAGCAGCTACTGCTCCAGAGTGGGTAAAAACTGGTAGCCTTGATGCTACTCCTGATACAGATCACACAGCGAATGGCCCACAAACAAATATTTTAACAGCAGGATATACTTCAGTCCTTATGGATTTAGTTTATCTGGGAACTGGCGGTAAGTGGTTAGAGGCTCAAGCAGATGCAACTGCAAGATCAATTGCCTTGTTAGGGATTGCATTGGAAGTCAAAAACGATACACAAGCTATGAATGTAGCTTTGTCTGGTAGCTTTATTGCAGACGCTTCATGGTCTTGGTCGGTTGGAGTTCCTCTTTATATTAGTGGAACTTTAGGTGCAATTACAGCAACCAAACCTACGACATCAGGTCATGTTGTAAGAACTGTAGGATATTCATTATCGGCTACCACGATATTTTTTGCTCCTTCATCTGATTACGTGACACTAGCATAATGGCAAATATAGCCACAATAAATGGCGTAGCTGAAGATAACATAGCGACTCACAATGGTGGTTCAGCCGATCTTTATACATCTAGGAATGGAGACACTTGGATACATGCAGTTTACATTACTGCTACTGGTGGAGACTCTATAACAACTTCAGGAGGATACAAGATTCACACATTCACCAATAGTGGAACTTTTGCAGTGTCAGCAATTGGGAATGGTTCTAGGAATGTGCTTGAATACCTAGTAATTGCTGGGGGTGGTGGGGGTGGTAATAGTCTTGGTGCTGGTGGTGGCGCAGGTGGTCTTCGTAATTCAACAGCTTCAGAGACTAGTGGTGGTGGGGGTTCATCAGAGACAGACATAACTCCATCGGTACAAAGTTTCAGTATTACAGTAGGCGCAGGTGGGGCAGGTCAAGCCAGTGGATATGATTCTGTTTTTGGCAGTATCACTTCAGTAGGTGGAGGTCGGGGTGGTTACTATAATGGAAACGTAGGTCTTGCTGGAGGTTCAGGCGGTGGTGCTGCTTGGGTAGGTGGAAATCCTGGTGGTGCTGGGACACCAAATCAGGGCTATAAGGGTGGTGATGAAGCAATAGGACAGCCAGCACAGGCTGGTGGCGGTGGTGCTGGTGGGGTTGCACCAAATTCGGCAGCAGGTTCTGTACGTGGTGACGGTGGAGTAGGTCTTCAATCGAATATTGATGGGAATAATTATTACTGGGCAGGAGGAGGAGGAGGGGGTACAAACGGGAGTGACGCAGGTTTTGGAGGAATTGGTGGAGGTGGAGGAGGCTCAGTAGCCAGTGGAGTAATAGGGAATGGTGGTGGATCAGCAAGAAATTCAGGTGGAAATGGAGTTTTGGCTGGTGCTGGAGGAGCAGGAGGCTTAAATACAGGATCAGGTGGAGGAGGTGGAGGGTATCCTTATCCTGCAGGAGCAGGTGGTAAAGGCATAGTTATAGTTAGATATCTTTTTGCTTAGAAATATTAATAACAATTTATTTAGTAACGGAGTTTTAAATGTCATATTTTGCAGAGGTAGACTCAAATAACATTGTAAATAAAGTCATAGCCATATCTCAAGAAAATATTGACACTGGTGACTGGGGAAGTCCTGATAATTGGCTTCAGACTTCTTACAATACACATGGTGGAAAACATATACATCCTGATACTGGAGCGATTAACACTAAAGCTCCGCTTAGAAAAAATTATGCAGGTCTCGGATATACATACGATGTAAGCAAAGATGCTTTTTATGAACCACAACCTTACCCATCTTGGACACTAGATGACAACACTTGCGAATGGAGCGCACCAGTGCCTCATCCAGAGGAAGACGGTAAATATTACGAGTGGGATGAAGACAACTCCAGATGGTACGAATCTGATTCTCCAAGCTGATGCCACGTTATTATATATGGGATAAAATAATACCAAAAGCTGACTGCAAGTTAATTGTTGATGAGTGCAACCAAGGACTTACGGAGAATGCAAAATATGGAAACGACTTGTCGAATGATGCGTTCAGAAAAACTAACATCCATTGGGTCGCCTCCGATAAATTAATCACAAAACTTATTTACGGCTTCATCCATGAAGCTAATGACGCATTTTTTAAGTATGATATTAGTGACCATGAACAGATTCAGTTTGGCAAGTATGAGGTTGGGGGCCATGTAGACTACCATCAAGATAGTCTTATTCTTCCTGATGCAAAGCCTGATTCCCTGATGAGAAAATTATCAGCGTCAGTGTTATTGAGCGACTCTGAAGATTTTGAAGGTGGTGAATTTTTAATTTATAACGGGGTTACAGAGCCAATAAAACCGTTAAAAGGTCAGGGTTCAGTTGTAATCTTTGATAGCAGGGATTACCATAAAGTAGAGCCAGTGACCTTGGGTGTTCGTTATTCTTTGGTGATGTGGGCAATGGGGCCGTTATTTAAATGAGACTACTGTGGCAAGATACTATAGTTGTGATAACATAATATCAAAATCTGAATGTGAAAGAATTATCAATGACTGTAAAAGTGATCTTGGCGAAATTGCTCAAGTAGGGGATGGTGTTGGTGGTTCGACTATTAACAAATATAGAAAAACAAACATTCGTTGGATTGACAATAGTAAATTAATCGCAAAGCTTATATATGGCTTTGTACATGAGGCTAACGATGTATATTTTCATTACGATATAACTAATTATGAGCAAATACAATTTGGGGAATACTCAACTGGTGGTCACTACAACTACCATAAAGATACAGTTACTCTTGATGGCGGGATAGAAACTTCACCTACTAGAAAATTATCGGTATCAGTATTATTGAGTAATCATCAAGATTTTGAAGGTGGTGAATTTGTAATGCATAATGGAGATAAAGAGCCATTGAAACCATTAAAGGGACAGGGTTCAATCATAGTTTTTGACTCTATGGATTTTCATGCAGTAGAACCAGTGATTTCTGGGTGTCGCTATTCATTAGTTATGTGGGCAACAGGGCCGTTATTTAAATGAGACTACTAGTATACATAGGAATAATGCTTGGAACATTATATGGTTTATACGTGTGGCTACCTCGAGTAGCTCAAGTCGGGGGATAAATGAGCATGGCAGGAATTTTAGAAAACCTCTGGGTTTTATTCATAGGTATAGGAAGCTGGTGTCTAAATAGGATTACAGCGAAAATTGATACCCTTGAGAAGGACAAAGCGGATGGAGATAGTACAAAATCTGATTATAAGTCGAGTGCCGTTCTCATTCATGAGCTAGACAGGCGAGTTGACGAGAACCAACATATGAGTGTTGGCCGTGGTGAACACAAATCCGATATCACTGCATTACATATAAGAATCAATGACTTAGAACAGCGAAAAGCTGAGCGCATTAAAAACGTTCGTACTCACGAGTCTAAGGAAAAAAATGGCAATGGATAACGATCTAGTCAACTTAAAAGAGCATATAACAGATAAGTTCAAAGCTCACGAAGACTTAGAAGCAGTTAGACACCAACGAATTAACGAATTGCTAGATCACTACAATAAAGAAATAGAAGATAACGAGGGAACTATCCGTAGGATACACTCAAGGGTAGATAAAATAGAGACTAAAATTAAAACAGTACAAGGTATTGGTGCAGCTGCCGCAACAGCCCTGGCTTCAGCTGCCGCTTGGTTAGGGCTTTCTAAAACATAAAGGAGATACAATGTCTAAAGTTATGGGAATGGTTATTGGATCAATAGATTCATTTATGCCTGGTTATAAAACGTACGTAGTATGGGCGTTAGCCATGGGAATGATGGGATGCCAAATGTTTGGATTTCATTCTTTTTCTACTGAAGTTTGGGGCATGGTGGGTGTTACTGGAATGGGCACTTGGAAAATGGGTCAAGATAGAAAAGGAGTTTAATGCTTTCATCACTGGTTAAAGGGTTCTTTGACTCTTGCTTTTCTTTTGCTCGTACCTTGTTTCGAGATGCAGAAATAAAGAAAGGTGCAAAGATGGAAGTAACTGTTGGTGCACTTGAAAAAGTTAACGAGGCTAAAAAGCGTGTTACAAAACGTTCTAATTATGATCTTGATGATACTCTTAACAAGTTGTAGTGCCGGGGTAAACTACTCTAGTGAGTGCCTATGGTATACCCCAGTTAAGTTGTCTGATAAAACAAAAGAACTGCTTAGAGGGGCTGAACCATGGTCCGAGGTTATTAATGACTTACATAAGATAGTGTATAACAACGAAATGTTTGATGAAGTATGTTAGAACAGTCACATCGCTGTTAGTAAGAACTTACATATTTGTAAACAGCCTACGTTTAGTAGTATAAATACTATAGCGGCACCAACTCCTACACCTACACCACAGGCGAAGCCTATTTTCATGAGTACATCTGCATAGATAGTTCTTTTCATATCCAGTCCTTCCATTGATCTCCAAGAACACTTGAAGCAATTGATTTCTTATTGGTTAGAGAACTTACGATCTTTTCATCTACAGTTTTACGGCATATCAAGTCAACATAGGTAACTTTGTTAGTTTGTCCAATTCTATGGGCTCTATCTTCTGACTGAATTCGGTGTTCAAGGTTATACGAGTTGCTGTAGTATATAACTGTAGAGGATGCAGTCAATGTGATTCCCATCCCTCCTGTTTGGGGATTACCAACAAAGAATCGAAAACTACTAGAAGCGTCTTGGAACGCCTCGATTGAATTTGTTCGGTCTGCATCCTTTACACCACCATGATATTGGACCACGGACTTTCCATAGATATCTTCTAATTCTTCAACTATTACCCTAATGTCATCTCTGTAAGTAGCCCAAATAATCACTTTACTATCATCTGGAAGATCTTCAATAATCTCCATTAGTACCGTCAGCCTGAAATTGCTTGTACGAACTATGGTTCCGTCATCAACAACTACATGACCACAAGATATCTGGTGTAAGCGAACCATTTGAGAAAGTACATTCACAGGTGTGCAGTCTCCTTCTTCAAGAACGGTAATTGCCTGCTGTCTCATAGTGTCATAATATTTCTGTTGTTTAGGAGGCATAGTAACTTCTACTGTTTCATACACTTTATCTGGAAGATCAAGACACTCTAGCTTTCTTGTACGCTCACTAAATGGTTTAAGCTTTTCTTCTAATTCAGTAAGTCTCTGGTACCCTACTACTTTAGTAAAGGCTCTTCCACCAAGGTTCAGTTTATTCATTAAGGCGTATCTGTTCCTAAAAGAATAGTAAGAGCTAAATCCTAATAGATGCTCATCTAAGAATTTACATTGAGAGTATAGATCCATAGGACTATTAGTAACAGGTAATCCAGATAGTATCCTACGATATTTAGCTTGGATGCCAACATTCATAACTGACTTAGTTCTTTGAGCTGAATGATTCTTTATTGTTGTTGACTCATCTATAACTAGAAAACACTTTCCACTATTAACAAACTTCTTTGCAAATGATTTTCCATTACCGGTACTGAATGCTTCAATATTCATAACTAAGATTCTTAAATCATATCCACCTTTTAAAATGTTAGCTAATTCTTTAAGTTTTGCTTTTCCCTTTGTGGCTGTCCATATAGCTGTCGTGTGTATGATATGGGCTGCAAGGTGCTTTGGTATTTCTCTATCACTCCAGTTTCTATACACTCCTTTTGGAGCTACTAGTAGAACTGAGTCAATTTTTCCTTGGTCATAGAGATAAGAAAAGTTATCTATTGCTACTTTAGATTTTCCAGTTCCCATTTCCATGAACAAAGCGAAATTCTCTTCATTTCTTGATCGTAACCATACATCAAATTGATGTTTATAAGGTTTTGTCTTAAATTTGTAAAACTCTTGAAAATTGGGTCCCTGTATCGCGTTCTGAGTCATTATTGTTTATACCTCCATATAATGGTATTCGGTAAATTACATAGTCTTAAAATAGCTTATAAGTCGAACGAATATCTACTTCTAGCGCGTAAGATGTTGATTTCATTACTGCTACGGGTTAAAGCTACATACCAAACTCTTAATTCATCATCATCCATGTTCTCAAATGTCTTTCTAGCCATATCAGTTATGAGGAGGACGTTTTCTGCTTCAGAACCCTTGGCTCCATGAATAGTGCTAATTCTGACTCGAGTCCCAGGCTTGATTCCCCACACTTCGCAAACACGTTGCAATCTCCGCTTTTGAAAGTCATTTCTACAGAGTAAGAGCCAAGTGCCTCTAGAGAGTAAGCATTCCTCTTCATCAATAATCCAGTTAACTCTTCCTTTCTCTTTTTTCGATTTGAAAGGCTTTTCCTTTCTCCCGGAGATATCTCGTACGACCCTATCGCTAAGGTTTTTGATATCCTGTGGGACTCTATAACTTTGATCAAGAATTTCAACTTGTCCTGGAAACTCGAGAAAGGAAGAGACATCTGCACCTGCCCATTTGTAGATAGCTTGATCGTCATCTCCTGCCGCATAAACAACCTCCGTTTTTCTAAAAAGTGAATAAATAATAGACCACTGTAATTTGGATAAATCTTGTGCTTCATCAATAATAAGTGTATCTATTTCAGGAAAATCTTCTATATATTTTTCAGTATCAAATCGTTCAAGTAAATCAGTAAAGTCTAGAATACCTCTGTACTCCTTAAACTTTTTATACTTTTCAGAAACAATTTCTAATTCTTTCCAGTAGACATCATCATCATCATATTCTTCCCAAACCTTCTTTAAAGGTTCTTTCTTTATTCTTGCTAGATTCTCTAAGAAGAACAACTTGTTTCCTAAAGGTACTCCAGGCATAGAAGATTCTTCATAGGCACAAGTTCCCTTTATATGTATACCAAGTAAAGAAGAAAGCTCTTTATAATCTGAAGGTTGAACCATTATCGACGACTTTAAACCAAGTTGCTGGAAAGCTAAACTATGGATAGTCCTCCATAAGTCCATTTGGGAAGGCTTTAAGCCAAACTTTTTAACCGCTCTGGACTTCGCTTCTCCAATTCCTTGTCTTGTAAATGTCATGAAACAAATTGATTCAGGATCTACTTTCTCGATTAACTTTTGTTCTAATATATCTAAGAGTCTAGTTGTTTTCCCCGTTCCCGGCGGGCCATAGATGATGTGTGTTTTGGGCATATTTTAAATGTCGCTTTTAAATGTTCATCTTCCATTTCTACATGAACTAGTAAATCTTTATGGTCATGCTCAGGATGTTGCGTTATAAATAGTCCGCGTATAAGGTAGCAGACCTCTTCATAATCAAGATCCATAATTATTTCATCTCCTGTCATTAAATCAGCTTCCTCATCAAAAGGGTGACTTTCCATCTTCTAACTCCGTTGGTAAAACATTTGTAATTGGTTTGTTTATTCCTACTATTCTCCAGCAGTTTACTCCTTTTCCTTCAACTTGAAAGAAGTGGTGTATAGCTCCATTCTGTCTTAAAACAGAAGTAACTTTATTTACTTTGTAATCTCTGAAGTTGTGCCTTTCTAAATAAGAAATAAGATCTCCAATTCTAAAGTAAAAGTACCCATCTAGATATACTGGCTTACCTCTAACTAACTCATCTCGTGATAGTCCAATAGCTCTTTGAGAAATGAAGTTATAGACATGCTCCATTAATTGGCCACTTACTGATGAATCAGGCGGCGCTTCTATTATATTACAATTCTCTAAAAGAGTGTTGACCATACTCGCCCAATCGTTTTCTTTAATTTTAGTAGGCATAATATTAAGACAATCAATGCACCTCCTTTGAAATCTTTTTTGTATCTGAAGATCGTCTGTAGTTAATTCCAGCCTACCACCCCCATCGACATCCAAGAACCAAATAGGCGGGTCGGTGTTAAACTTTGTAAGGGAATGCATATTTGGGAGTGCATTTTCACTTCCGATGCCATATTTTCTGGTCCTACATGTAGAAATATTGCAGTGCAAGGATATTGGTGGTCTTGAACATGTGTACACATAATCCTTTTTGGAGACACTTTTTATAACCTCCTTAACTTCATTGATTAATAAAGGTGGCTTAAAATATTTATGATTATACTTTTCAACTTCAAGTTTCCAAGTATCTGGTTTCGCTTTTCTAAGATAAACTCCAATATTGAATAAGCCATCATTTCTGCTTCCTTCAGGAAATCCAGCATCACATAAATACTGTAGGCAAGGAGGACCGTCTGAACAGTCCGTACCAACATTAGAATCAAGTTTTTGAAGTTCATCTAAAGTGTATCTATTTTTAAGGGCTAACTCTACAAATCTCCCTGATGCTAGTTTAGAACAATCAGCAGCATAACCATATCTACTTGTATCTTGTCTATTAAAATAAGGCATATTGATCCAAGAACCAATATCCCCTCTAGACGCTAATATCTTACTCTGTTTTGGAAATATCTCAGAACCACCAAAGCCGATTAAAGCAGCTATATGTTCTAATTTATTTCTCATTAGTTCAGCTGGTACCCATTCACTGGTGAACAAGTAAACGTGGAGTCCTCCAGACTTAGATCGACAAGGGTGCACTTTAACTTTAAGGTCACGCAACTTATGAATAATCTCTTTTATACTTACATCATATTCATCTATGTCAATGGCACCAAAACGACAATTATTTTCATCGTTTATAGGTACTATACCAAGTCCTTTTTTACCACCCAGATGCTCCATCCATAAATGGACAGAGACATCTGCTTTGATGGTTTTAGCAACTCCTTTATGCTTCGTCTTACTTGTGTCATTAACAGCGAACGTTCCATATGCACGTCCGAGTCCCTCAAAGAGGGACATATACTGCTCTGCTAGTTCCATTAAAAGCTCCTGTTATTTAGAACGGTGGCAATTGTGGTTGCATTTTAGACTTTTCCATGTCAACTGCAAACTGTTTACCTGTTTGATAAACCATAGGATCATCAACTGGAGCATTCATTGAGATATCCCAATTGTACCAAGAGCCATGAACGTTCTTTTCACCAACAGTGGTCATCTTATAGGTATGACTAAATAAAGGAGGTGTAAAAGGAGTACCTTCTTTACCTTTCATAGTGATACCTGCCATGATAGAATTCCATCTGCGTGACTTTTTAAGAGAAGTACTCGTCATAGATATTATAGCTTTAGCTGAATCTTCTCCATGCATATACACCACATAGTAAACTGCAGTTGGAACTAAAAGATTTCCATTAGGAAGAATATCTTTTCCTTTGTCATCTTTCTTACATGCCTTTAAAAGTTCTAACCCGTCAATAGCTGAGTGAGTTCCTTGAATACCACCTCCTGACTCTCTTGGAGTCCACTCGACATACTGCTTCTCATAGTTACAAGGAACTACAATGATTGACTCATATCCCTTTTTAAGAACTGTATCAAATATCATACCAGGTCGTAGTGACTTATCCTCCATTAACTGTGGGCTATTACTTTGTAGTAGAGTTAAGAAAGGTATAGCAAGATCATCTTTACCAATACTTTCTAACCCAATATTTGCATCTTCTTCAAATGATAAACTTTCTATTTCTTTTTTGCTCATTTTTGCCTCCTTATTTCAGAGCGTTGGCCAATGTGAACTCCAAGTAGATCTAATGGTATTTCTTTACCAGCTTCTACCTGTTCTTTAACAAATGCTTTTAAAGTAGAAGCATGAACATGTTTCTTATTCTGATAGTCAACCTTCATCTCTGAAAGTTTACCCATAAGTTGTAAAGCACCATGATCTTCTCCTTTACCAAAAGAGCAAATTACATCATTTTTAATTAAGTCAGCATGATTATTATCTCGTAACCATAGATGAGCTTTTTCTGTGTTATCCTTATTAATGTTACCACGATAAAATGTCTTAACATCAAGTTTAGACCCGTCTGATAAGATGAAACTTTTTAATCCTAAGGCTAACAATGATTCTGGTAGTTCTTCTTCTTGAATTTTGCGTAATCCTTCTTTTTCTAAAGCTAACAAATTCTCTAAATCAGCAACTTTTGTTTGAGCAACCAGCTGTTTAGTAGCGAGAACAGATATTTCCTGTAACTCTTCATTCTTAGGAACTGCAACATCTTGTTCTAAATCAATTTTTGGCTTTCGAATAAGCACAGGCATTCCAGCTTTATCTGCGCCTGCTTCATATTCAGATTCATTTCTTTTTAATGCTAATTTCCCTGGTGAAACTCTAAACGTTTTTGTCATTATTTTCTCCATAAAGATTTACATTTAAAGGATAGTATTGTCTTTCTTGTCTATCCCATTTTAATATCATAGCTTTGCCTCGATTCACATTTGAAGCGATGGCCACCGCTAAGCCTATTGCTAATGGATCCCCAATAAGAAGTAAATAATCCATATCAGTAAAGTTACGCAGACTATGCTTTAAGCGATTTACTGTTGGACCAGAAGATAGAGTGATTTGTCCTGGAGGTAATAATAACTCTAGGTCACCATATTTCCTGGCAGATAGGACATTGAACTTTGGCACTTCTTGAACTACATAAACAGTCATTTTATTCCTTTTCTAAGATTTCTTTCTTAATATAAATCAATTATATATTTAGTAAATTTAAATGTAAACTAAATTGTTACAATGTATTTCCTAACAGTTCCTCAAATTCAATATCACATAATAGCATATCTACAAAAGTCTCCCAGTTAAATGGATATAGAAAAGTAACACCAAAATCCCTAGCAATGCTAATGTGAAGTGTCGGTTTATTACTACTGGTGTACTTTACTTTATCATACACATGACTCGACTTTGTAAGAATCATTTGTTTTTCAGTACGAATTACTATCCAAACAAAGCCATTTCTTTTATGTCTATGCTTAGCCCAAGTGATCTGAGATGCCTGAAACTTAATTTGATTAGTCGTTGTCGCTTTAAATTCAAGCCATACGTCTCCGAACTGATCTCCAGGATACCAACAGACATCTGGTATTCCTACACCTGCGACATTCTCTATCCTGGTCCAATGACCACTTGGAGAGAGTCTTTGTCGCACGGTCCTTGTAAATGATGATTCTTTCATAAATAGTCCTCCCATCTTAGTTTAAGTTGATAAATATACTGGCGTGAACAGCTATACTCTCTTCCAATATCGGCAAGAGATATTCCCATCTTTACTAGATTTAGTAGTTCTAGCACCTTAGGACTAGGGCTCTTAAGCCTCGGCCTTCCAACCCTATTTACTAATATAAGATCTACTGAATCTTGATACCATGTCTCTTTCGGTCTAGACATTTCTATTCTTCCTCCTCTTTACAAGCCCAGTTGTTACCGATATCACAATCAACTACCACTGGGATAGATAGCTTGATTACGTTTTCCATTATTTCTTTTATCTTTGGAGCCTCAGTTTCTGGATCACTTAGTGAAAAGCAGAGTTCGTCATGAACTTGTAAGTGAGGTGTCCATCCTTGTTTATGACATTCTAGCATCGCTTTTTTAGTCATATCGGCAGCGGACCCTTGTATCAAGGAATTCAATGCTTTATGGTGTGATCTGTTATCAAGCCTTCTTTTTCTTCCACAGATTGTAACTATCTCACCAAGAGTCATCGACTTATTAGTACACTTATTGGCTAGCTGTCGTATAAAAGGTACCAAATCATGGTACTTTTCTAGCATCTCTTCTGCTTTACTAACAGTACTTCTAAGTTCACTGGCTAACCGTATTTTACCCATTCCATAAGCGAGACCTAAGTTTATAGTCTTAGCATCTCTACGAGGAAGTCCAGTCATATCAGCAATAATCTGATGATAGTCTGATTTAGGATTTTTTCTATATATATCTCCAGTAGACTGTGCTCCTGTTAATTGGCATAATTCGCCATAATGAACAGTTAGCCTGGGTTCTTGTTGACTATAATCAAATTTACCCCATTTGCAATTCTTATCAGGGATAAATAAAGATCTAATTAAAGGACCATAGTGAGCGTCTCTTGCTGGAATTTGTTGTAAATTAGGATGTGAGCTTGAAAACCTTCCTGATCTTGTTCCATATAAATCTTTACGTAACTGATGGAACTGTGAATGAATTCTGCCATCTATGTTCTGATCAAGAATTACTCCTTGAACAAAGTCTCTTCTTATCTTACTTGTAGTTCTATAACGAACAAGCGCTTGACAGAGAGGATTTGTATGATTGTCTAGCCAAGATCTTGTTATAGAAGGATTTCCTTTTTCTGTTAAAGGATAATCTATATCTAGTTGGTCAAAAGCTTTTGAAATACTTTGTGAGGACCATGGGTTAAAATCAAATCCAGATAACTTCTTTACTTGTCCAAGTAGTTCAGTTTCTTGTGTAAGCATTACTTTACTTAAGTCATATGCTCTTTCTATATCAACTCTAACACCAAGGAACCTCATATCAAGTACTACCTGTATTAAATCAGATTCTAATTCAAATATTTCCCACAAGTTATGTTGTCGTAAACGAACAGCTTGCTGAGTAAAAATGTGTACTGGTAATTGAGCATCCATCTCTGCATAAGGACCTACGTGTTTTGAATGAAGTCTCCACATATCGCTTTTAGGATCGATTCCATAGGCTTTTGCTGCTTCTTTGAGTTTATCCTCTTCTTTTCCCTCTTTAAGGTAGCACCTTGAAAGATTTTCCAGTGAGTACCCTCCAACTCTGTCTTCGTCCAAGAGGGGTTCGGCCAGTTGAATATCGTAGAGTGGACCCGAAACGGTAAGCTGTAAATCTGACCGTAACCATTCGAGATCATACTGCAAGTTAGCACCGACTTTTGCCTGATCTCCGTTTGCCAATACTTCTTTGAGCCATCTGACAGTCTTATCTTTATCAAGGTTCCCTCCTCCTTCGTGAGCTATTGGAAAATACCAAGCTTTATCCTCAGTGGCAAGAGATACTCCAACAATGTATCCATCTTTCCTGACAGAGCCTGGACCTGTTTTTAATAAATTAGGATCTTTTGTTTCACAATCTAGTCCTATTAACTTTACTCCTGATAATCTTGGAAACTCTTTTGGTGGTTTCCAATCACTCTCTGGTGGCCATAATGGCTCTGTTAAAGACATTCTTCATCCTCTCTTTGGGTATCTGCAACCACTCCAATTTCCCAGCTATCGGTGTCATCATTGAAATGCTCTTTGAAGTAGTCAATTGTGGATAAGACTCTATGTATATCATTCGAGTCAGGGTTGTATTTAAAAATAATTTTGTGCACATCACACAAGGTGCAGTAGTACAGAAACACGCTGATACCTTTGTCAAGTCTTTGCACTGGATTAGAGCATTTTGCTCCGCATGTATGGCATAGCATTCGTCTAAGTCCTTTCCGCTTTCAGATTTCGCTCCTGGGCATGGATGTCCTTCATTACAGTGTGGACTACCTTTAACCACACCATTATAACCAGTAGCTAAAATATTATTATTATCATCTATCAGTACACATCCAACCTGTCTTCTAGTACAAGTACTTCTTGTGGCAACAAGCATAGCCATCGCCATAAAGTATTCATCAGCTATTGGCCTGGGACCAGAGATACTCGATGAGGTCTTCTGGTTTTTTAAAATTTTCATTGTTTCCTTTCCATAAGCTTAGTTCATCTTGATCCCATTCTATATCTGAATAGGCTTTTTCTGCTTCTTCCCAGTGTTGAATATATAGATGCAAACTCGCAGCGTTTAAATACAGTAAGCCTAAAGATACTTTTGATGTAGTACACTCGTTTAGTAAAAGTAGAAGGTAATTACTAACCATAGAAAAAGTAAAAATGTCGTAAGGAGCTCCAAGCCATATATCATTTGATCTCATGTTCGTGATACAATGAAGTTGGTCATCACGTATTAGCCACTGCATTGAGACGGTACATGGAATATCTTTAGAAGGATATGGCCTAGGCCTCCATATGGTAAGAACTGCCTGACGTGTAGTACGATCAGTTATAAGACTTTTAACAATATAAGGTAATTGGTCAATGACAGGAGGGCCATAGGCCCCACTCATGAAAAGCCCATCATCACTATAATTACCGTACTGCTTACAATATTTTGTTATTAGATCTACTTTGTTACTACCTGAAAGAATCCACGCAGCTTCTGCTGCGCGGAACTTTTTGTTTAATTTTCGTTCAGGAAGGTTTACTTCTGGATGAGACATACTAACCTGTGTCTCTATGTTTAACAGTTCTTTAGTCATAATACCTCTAACAGCGATGTCTTGTCCTTCATGAAATACAGTGCCTAGAGATCCTGACCAAGCTTCATTTGCTGATTTTACCAAGGTCTTCATCTGTTGCCTCCGGGTTTTTTGGATCCATTCTTCTTGTGAAATCCATGTAATTTTGCATGTCATAGAAGTCGTCCATTTGAAATTTACCAACAGGAGTAATGCATCTAATTAACTTTAATCCAAGTAACATAGCTGAACAAATATGAGGAGGAATAGAGGGTAAATCAAGCTCATAGTGAGCTGAAAGTATAACCCTAAACTGTTCTCCTATTTGTTTATGAGAATCAAATATAGCGCCATATTGGCTTCCTCTTTCTTTCTCTATAGTACTAACCTTCTTCTGGTGGTAAGCTTCCTCCTGAGCCGATGATTTCCTTTGTTTGTTTATCTGTGAGATTTCTTCGTTTTGTTGCATAATATCCTTTCCAGTGAGATTTCATTTCTATTTTTTCTTCATTTTCTACAGCTTCTTTCAAATTAGGAGGTTTCCAGCCATCCGGCTTTATTACATCTAATTCAAAGTCTCTTTTCGAACTACTTTTTGAAGGAGTTCGAATCTTGGACATGTTTGACCTATGGACTTCTTTCCATCCATCATAAAAACTAAAACCATGACGATAAGCGGTCCCAACAGCAAAATAAACAATATCAAGGATAGCATCTAATTCCTCCGTTAAAGTTTCTGCCGACATATACTCTCTAATTTCTTCATTTAAGCATCTAATTCTAAATTCTTTTTCTTCTGGACTTAAGTGTCTTGAAACACCATTATACTCTAAGTCGTATCTTTCATGAAACTCTTCTACATCTTCTATCAAGTCTGGTTTCCACATATTTTAACCTCCCATAGTACGTTTCGTGAATTTCTAGGAAATAATGGAGCAAGAAAGCAAGATAAAATGTTGCTATCATAATACCCTTTAAGATACTCGTAAGCTTTTGTTAATTCATTCGGGCCAGTCTCGTATAAAACTGGTTCTATTTCTGTTTGACTTGCAAAAGTACCATAACGATTAATAATGTCAAACTCTCCAGTTGATAATAGACCTTCCATAGTTTCGTAAGTCATCTCATTAATGTGATTAGCTGCTGCTTTTCCATTAAAAACAGGAGTACTTATGAAAATAGTAGTATCTTTATTAGCCATTTTGTGCATATTAGCTAACATTTTTACAACTTTTGGAAGAGTGCTATGTTCTAGAACTTCGAAACAAGTTATTACATGAGGATCTACCTTATCATAATAGGCATTTGAAAAATCAGTTTCATCTTCTAGTTGAAAATTATCTACTCCCATTTTTTTTATAACTTTATAATGTATATCTTTTAGTTCAATTTTATTAGCATCTATCGCCATATATTCTTTTGGAGTCATCTTCATAGTATATAGAGTCTTAAGTAAAGGTATTTCTTTACCACAGCCTATGTCTACTATTTTGGCTTTCTTGTATAGTTTCTTCTTTCCTAAATGCTTAACCACATGACTCCATCGAAAGCAATGCGCTAGATAGTCTCGATGAATAAAACCACGTTCTTCTGCTTGGTCTATGGATAAATGAGTCTTATCAATAGTCCGGCCAGGATCCTGCATAGTTATTCTCCTTTTTAGGTGTAACATAAGCAAGCATACTCTCATTAGTAATACTTGTTTCATAGGTAACTGACCAGTACCTGCTTAACTGGTCATACCACCATCGAGCAGCTCTAACAGTTAAATGAAGACCTAAGTTCAAGGTACGTGGTCCCCAGTCATCTTCTATTAGAGAAATTGTAAAGAAGCCTCCTTTCTTTGTTTTCTTATGCATTTGGTACAAAACTGCATGAAGTTTCTTTTCTGGTAAGTGTTCTAAGACATAATTACAGATAAGCCACTCACTATCAGTCACTTGATCCGATAAGTCCCATAAACATTCTTTAGAAAAGAAAAAGCGAGGTTGATCATCAAGTTTAGCTGATAAACAATTAGGTGCCAGGTCTATTCCATGTACAAATACACCTTCTTCACAGAATAGTTTAGAAGTAAGTCCTGATCCACAACCCCAGTCTGTAATATGGTCTTTTTTCTTTATTCCTAAATCTGTAATAACACTTTTTACCTTTCTTTTTCCACCTCGGTAGTAAAATGAGTTCTCTTCATAAGATCTCTTCTCCCACACAGAAGTATACTTCAGTAGTGCGGCATCTCTATCAGTATCCATTAGTACCTCTTTATGTTTGTGATACACCCTATTGGGATAACACATCTGTTTGCGATATATTTTTCTTTGCTTTCTTGGTACTCAACATTATGTACCATAAATAGTGAATGCTTTGTCGCTTTAAAAAAGTAGCCTATTGTCTTAACAGGAATTTCTTTCAGTGCAGCTAGTTCTTCATCATACTGCCTCCAAGCAGTAGTTTTGTCAGAACCACCGTCAAGATCACCCGCATCATTCCAGAAAACCTCTATTGGGTCTTCAATCGTTAAATCTTTTATAATCTTTTTTATTGCTGGCATAAATCATGTGGATGATCATAACATCTTCATCTGTTAAACAGTAAGTTGCCGAATCGCAAGAACAACGAGAGAATGCCGGCGACTCATCATTCCATACCCTTAGGGAGTCATGGTCTGAATTTGGCGATACACGCATCTCTTGTTGCCCTTGACAACCCGACAGAAGGAGTAGCATTATGACGATGCTACTTAGACATTTCCAAGGCGAGAGATAACGCTTCTCGCTTAACTGACGCTTTGTTACCAAACCAAGCACTCTCTAACCTCTTTTCTTGTTCGCGGCCAGACTCGTGATCAATATACCACGTGATTCCGTTAAAAGCCTCCCACCATGTTCCATGAGATGCCTTAATACGAGGTTGGCGTTGAACCGCTGTGTAAACATCATCAGCTAATGGTCTGAAATTACCAAGAAGATTCTTTTCTTTCTTCTTAATGAGTTCAGGCTGATATAGTGTGGCAACATACTGTTGCAACTTCTTTTCCGTATATTGTACACTAACTAGATGCTCAGCGCTCACTTTTAATTCATTTAACTGTTCTGTACAGATACCTAGAGCTTCTTCAACTTTCAGTTTGATATCACTATTGAAGGGTTGTATATGAGGGACTCTATACGCCTTATTATTCTGCCCGAGAGCCATGGTGAGGGTATTTTGACAAACTACTCGGATAGGAGTGAAGAGAAACTTATCAGCCTTTCCCCACTCGTGTGGATGAGAGATGAGAAGATAGGCATCCGTTTTATCATCACCTTTAACAACAAAGTAATCTTTTAGTTTAGCCAAGGCGAAAACATGACGACCCTCGTTAAGAGAACCCATAGTTTCCATGGTCATATGGCCAACTTCACAGAACTTTGTATAAAAGTCAATAACTTCTTCATTCTGAAATGGAACATAGTCAGGGCCAGCCGGTCCTAACACCTTTTGGTTATCACTACGAACTAAAACATGGTTCTTTGTATCTGCTTGAATGTAAGTACCTTCATGTTCAAAGTATACATTCTTCTTTTCTACTTTCCAATCTAGTTTTGCCGCTTTAAGCATTTCCATAGGCATCAGTTCTTCAGAGACCTGAGTACCTATACCATGCCAGGGTTTTTCACCGACATAAGCCATTGTTTCTACATTTGCACTCATAAAGTTATCCTTTCTTAAGAATGAGCCGAAGGCATAACTAGACAGGGGAACCAATCCTGCCCAAAGGAGACCAACATGATGATTATGCCCCCGACTCGCCCGTATTTAGTCCAATGCTATTGCTACCATTAATAATAGACCACTTGTGCCTAATGCAATCAATATGATCATAACTCCGATTTCAACATCGCTGAAATCACGCCACATTGACAGCCACAACTCCTACCTGTTTGGTATCACCCACTGTCCAGTAGTAGTTGCTCACGGCTTGAATTGTTTGTACTGATTTCTCAAGCTGTGGGTATAACTCTTTATATTTCACTCTCTTTATCGCATCAGACTCCGTGTTAATCACGTTAATCTTGTTATAAAAGTCCTTACGAGAGATCGAAACGATCTTATTATCTTTAACAAACTGAAGTAACTCGGCGAGTTGTTTAGCAATCTTCTTATCTTTACCATTGCGACTAACTCGAAGAGATCCAATGTCTCCAACCTTGCTAAAGTCATAACCTTCGGGATGGTTCTTACTTTTGTTAACTTCTACTAGTTTAACTTCTACTGGTTTAGTTTCTTTCTTAAGTATGTTCATTTCTTTCTCCTTAATTATCGTTTATTTATATCCATTATAATTAATGATATTCCTAAAGTAAACAAAAATGATTACAGTTAAACATCATTTATTAACCTTTTTACAATAATAAATGCTCCTAAATACAACGTGCTTACTATTAATAATGTGAACAGTGCAAGCATCTAATCCTCCTCTCTATTGTTATCAATATACCACTTATAAACTCTTTCTTCTAATGCCCTATCGAAGAGCATCTGATCCCACGGATCGATGTCCCCAGTAGTAATCTCTGGAAAATGCTTAATGATTTCTGCCCAGAAGTAAAATTCAGCATCGTGGACAGCCATCTTCACTCGTTCCAGTAACTCTGGATCATTTTCAGGAAGCCTTGACGGATTGTTACCGTTATTATGTTCATTCACCATGGAACCACCTGATTAGAAAACTGTCATTATATAACTGAAAGTCATCTACAGCGATCTTTGCAAGCATGGTTTGAAGTTCTCCTAACAGTTGTAAGTGTTGCTCTTTACTAGAGTACTCGTACGAATGATGCAGTCTTGTGATCACATCATCAAGTATCTGTTCTCTACTACCAGGTTTCATCTTTTTAACTACAGTATCAGTCATAACTTTCTCCTTTTTAGTATTCACCATGTGTTAATAACTCGAATAACTGGTTATATTCTTTTTCAGATAAATTAGGCTTTACTAACCCTTCAGCCTGCATCTTGATAATCCAGTTCTCTTCATAGCTATCCCATTCTTCTAACATTAACTCATAAATGTTCTGATTAGGGCCATTTATACGATACTGATACATAGCATTCTCCTTTCTTTTAATCAAACAGATATTTGTTTGATATTATTTATATTATATATTATGGAGTTCCAAATGTAAACTAAAACGGTTCATATTTGCTCTAATCAGGGTGCAAACTGAGATAGTTATTGGTCAATGCCAATGAGCCATGAGGCGCTAATATAGTACCAATAACCTCTCAAATTATTATAAAATAAGGATATTTGCTGATAATTAGATTATAGTTATTGGGTTATTGGCAGTTTCACTTCGTTTTTATTTTTTTTTTATTTTTTTTCCCTATATACCAATACGCCAATAAGCGTCTCATTTTCACACCTTTTAACTGTTACCTAAAAGCATACATATCTTGGCACCCGAGCCCTGACCCATGCGCGGTGGCGCCTGGTCCGTGAACCTGGGCGCGATGTGGCGATGTTTAGGTCGTGGTAGGTTGGCGGCGCGCCCGGGGCGCACGTTGAATGTGAATAGACTCCTGGCCTCCTACACTTAAGAGGCTTTCTTGTTGCCATATTAATCTACACTATAAGTACCACCTCCCCTAAGGGAGATGATACCTAACTATAGACTAAACTGCTATCTATTTAACTTCATAGATATCTGTTCCATCTTTAGCTGCACGAAACTGCGGTGCATCATAGAACCTGAACACGTCAGTTACTGCCTTTCTATGAGCTGCAGTCCCTTCAGAGTCCTCTGTAACCTTGAACCGTGTCGGCATGTATAAGAAACCATGATTCAACGATCCATCAGGATCCTGAACTCTCATTGCAACCTCGATTACATCCTTTGCAGGTACCCACTCCTTACCTAATGTCTTAGAAGCAATGATGATTGCCTTTAAGACAGCAAGACGCTGAGTCTGCATCGGAAGGTTAACAGCTACTTCAAGACTCACAAGAGCCTTGAACTGTTTACCGTA
>Ga0308018_10000502_pt1 | contig 19923 bp, 14 predicted proteins | sample Neamet282_FD_203130 | JGI IMG/M metagenome (GOLD analysis project Ga0308018, IMG submission 203130) | Marine microbial communities from water near the shore, Antarctic Ocean - #282 | ecosystem: Environmental > Aquatic > Marine > Unclassified | place: Southern Ocean | collected 2014-10-01
CGCTGATTATCGGTGCCTTAGATACTCCTGTTCCGTTCTCACCACCACTTGAAAACCATACCATCCCTAGTTTAGAGCACGTGATTAAAGCTCTTCGTCAAGTGGCCCAGGGATAAAATTTGAAATCACAGCACCGATTACTGGTGCAACGATATATAGAATTAGATGACCGTTTCCTGTGACTATATTTGGCCCAAGAGTCCTAGCAGGGTTCATGCTGGCTCCGGTAAATTCTCCGAATGTAAACGCTAGTATCGAAATCATAAGGCCTACACCGAATGCTAATGTGAATAAGCTAGATTTTCTTCGAACGAGAACATGAATTGTATACATTAGGAGTAATGTGATGGCAATTTCAATACCCCATGCTTGTGGAAGAGACACAGAAGGCATAGTCGCCCCGTCAACCACAATCATTGCTGCAAACCATGCACCCAATGATTGAGCGATGATGTAACCAGGTAAGGCTTCAGTTTCTAGGTCACCCTTGGCAGCGAAGGCGATTGAAACGGCTGGATTGATATGTGCTCCAGATATTGGCTGGAATATTATTATTGCAGTGAATACAGCCACTCCAAATGTGATGCTAATCGCTAATAGGCTCCATCCTAAAGCAACAGATCCACACCCCAATAGTACCATCAGGAAAGTTCCGCTAAATTCGGCAAAGTAGCGATTCCACATAGTCGGGGGGAATAAGTCAAGATTGATGAGTTTTCTTACCTAAACTAAAGTAATCAATAATAGGGATTGCATTACGACAATGAAACATGGGGGAGGGGTCGAAGGAGCAAGGAATTGGCGCCCTTCTACAATGGAATGCGCTGCTAATCTCATTCGCGCTATTCCTTACTCTTGCTTTACTAGGGACCATTACAGCCAAAAATAACTGGACAAATTTTGGTATTCTTATCGTCTTGATTGTCATCGCGTTGGCTCTATTGATAACTTCGGCGGATTTCTTCGTTGAAGGTGCTAAGGGGCTTGCCAGAAGGGCAGGTATGGCCGAAGTTGTAATCGGTTTGACAATTGTCAGTATCGGGACCTCACTTCCAGAGATTCTTGTTACTGCTTCTTCTGCAGTAGGTGCAGGTGATGACCCAGCGCTTATGGATTTAGCAATCGGGAATATCTACGGTTCAGTATTGGTACAAATCACTCTCGTTCTAGGAATTGTAGTAGTTTTCAAACCACTAGATATCCGTCCAGCATGGTTACGGAGAGATGGCCTTCTAATGCTCCTATCCGTCTTACTGCTAACCGGACTACTTTGGGAGGGGGGCGGTCTTTCAAGAATTGAAGGAGTAATACTTTGTCTGATCTATGTATTATATCTCATTTGGGTGCTTAGCGATACAGAGAAGATTAGAGATGATGAATTAGAGGGAGATGAAGACACAAAATCTTCAACCGAATTTAGTTGGTCTGGTGCCGCCTATATGGTAATGGTAATTATCGGACTTGTTATGGCGGTATATTCTGCTAATCAATTAGTTGAATACGCCGCTACAATGGCTTACAAATTGAATGTTCCTCATGCAATTGTTGGGTCAACTGTAACCGGGTTAGGAACCTCACTTCCTGAATTAACAGTCGCTATGGTTGCTGTTCGAAAGAGTCAAGGTGTAGCAATTGGAACTTTGATCGGTTCCAATATAACAGACCCGTTGCTATCGATTGGAATCGCAGCAATGATAGCACCAATATCTCTTACTGATGCATCCTACGATCTAACGATGCATCTAATCATTCCAGTGACCATTATCGGTGTAACATTGTGCCTTGCAATGATGTGGACTGGCTTTAGATTTAGCAGATTAGAAGGAAGCATCCTCATAGCGTTCTATCTAATGTTCTTGGTTCTGATCGAATTACAACGCCAAGGATATCTAACCGTTTAAGTCGAATAGTACTGCTTATGCGCCATGGCCTTGTGGGGCAAACATGGTCGACTTCCAATTGGACGAGATGCAAGAGATGCTTCGAGAACTTGCTCGCGAGTTTGCCATGGATGAGATTCGGCCTAACGCTGAGCAATGGGATTTGAATTCAGAGTATCCAAAAGAGGCTATCAAAGCCGCTCATGAAATGGGATTACTTAATCTTCATATTCCAGAGAAGTACGGTGGACCAGGTCTTGGTTCAATGGAAGAAGTACTTGTCAATGAAGAACTAGCTTGGGGTGACCCCGGTTTTGCTACTGCTGCTTATGCTACTAGCCTAGCATGCGCTCCTCTAATCACAGGGGCAACTCATGAGCAGAAGGATAAGTATCTGCGAATGGTTGCTGAAGAGGGCGCTATTGCTTCATATGCAATTACTGAGCCAGGAGCTGGTTCAGATGTTGCTGCTTGCAAAACAATGGCAGTCAAAGATGGCGATGAATACGTCATCAATGGTTCAAAGATGTGGATTACTGGCGCTGGTAAAGCAGATTGGTTCTTCATATTGGCCAAAACAGACCCTGATGCAGGATATAATGGAATGTCTGGTTTTATTGTGGATGCAGGAACACCCGGCCTTTCTTTGGGTAAAAAAGAAAACAATATGGGGCAGCGATGTTCTGATACACGTTCAATCTCATTCGATGACATGAGAGTCCCGGTTGAAAACCTCTGTGGAGGCTCAGAATCTGGCGGCTGGATGAATGCAATGAAGGCATTTGACATGAGTCGGCCAAATATTGCCGCACATGCCACTGGCTTAGCGCGGGCTGCATACGAGCATGCACTGCAGTACTCTGGTGAGCGAGAAACCTTCGGAAAACCACTCCATCGCCATCAAGCGATTCAATTTATGCTTGCAGATATGAAAACAAAAATCGAAGCATCACGTATGCTAACTTGGAAATCAGCAGCTGAATCAGATGCAGGAATTAGTAACACCGAATCAGCGGCTCATGCCAAAAGATTTGCAGCAGATTCCGCAATGGAAGTTACTACTGATGCTGTACAAGTTTACGGCGGATATGGATATTCTGAAGAATACCCGGTTGCTAGATTGATGCGAGGTGCTAAAGTATTGCAGATTTTTGAAGGCAGCAGTCAAATTCAGCGCATGATTATCGGTCGTGAAATCACCAAGGGTTTGTGATTCCATATGGTCAAGGGCGTACCAGCCATTGTTCTGGCGGCGGGAGCCTCATCGAGATTAGGACAACCAAAAGCATTGGTTGAATGGAATGATGAAACTTTAGTTGGCCGTTCAGTACGTCTATTACAAGAAAGTGGTTGTCATCCAATTATTGTAGTGACGAGATCGGAATTACAGATTGATGTAATGCTGTCCTGCTCCGAGGCTACAATTATTGTTAATCCAAAGCCAGAGGATGGAAGAACAGGCTCCCTACAAGTTGGATTACTGTCACTGGTAAGTGAATTGGGTAGAACTCCACGCCGAGTATTAATCGCTCCAGTCGATAGATGTGGCTGGAATAATGAGACAGTTTCCGCATTACTGGAATGCCATAACAACACTTCACCTTCACCTAGTGGCCACCCGCTATTGCTGTGTGATGTCGATAAGGTACTCTCCCTCTCTAAGGATGCGTCTCTAAGAGAACAACTTGAGATCACTCGAGTTTCAGCACCCGGCGAACATATGAACATAGACACTCCCGCCGATTTGGAGGCTTTGCAATGACTGCACACACTTTGCAATGGGCTCTAGATGAACTTTCAAAGAATCGAAAGGTAGCCATCGCCAGTGTAATCTCCACTTCAGGCTCGGTACCTGGAAAACAAGGTGCTAGGCTAGCATTGAGTGATTTTGGAATCGTAGGTACTGTCGGTGGAGCTGGTTTAGAGTTGAAAGTAATTTCACGTTTGAAGGAAATCTTACAGGAATCGGTCAAACCTGTTGGAGAACTCGTCACCTACGGTTTGAATATAGGGGCCAAGGGCTATGAAGTGACGCCGCTGGACAGTTTATGTGGCGGGCGAGTAACCGTCGCATTAGAGGTTCTGATTCCGATGCCACATATTTTACTAATGGGCGGCGGTCATTGTGCTAAGGCTATAGCAGAAGCATGTGGTCCATTAAATTGGGATTTTTCTGTTCAAGATTCAAGAGCCGAATATGCTGTATTGGATGGTGCTAAGGAAACTCATCATTCATGCCCAAAAGATTTCTTGATGAATGAAAATGCGGATTCACTTTCTCGCTTTAGTGATATTCTTCTACTCGGTCATGATTGGAAAGAAGATGAAGAAAGGCTCCTAGGTCTGTTGTTTGCGGGCTATAATGGTCGCCTAGGGGTAATCGGTTCTAAGTCAAAATGGAATGCTTTCACCAAGGTTGCTCTTGCAGCAGGTGTGACTCAAGAAAGCCTGGATTTAGTGAATTGCCCTATCGGACTTGAGATCGGAGCCGAAAGCCCCGAAGAGATTGCAATAGCGGTAATTGCTGAAATCTTAGCAGGACACAAAGGTATCAGTTTTTGAATAACGTCGCCCTGTAATGACGTAACTCTTCAATAGATTCAATGATGTCATCCAATGCACGGTGTGCTTCTTTCTTGTTGTATCGAGGGTTATTGGGATACCACCTGTTGGATAACTCTTTGATCGTTGAAACATCTACAATTCGATAGTGAAGCAAATCTAAGACCTCCGGCATTTCTTTGCCTAAAAATGCCCTATCTGTGTGAACGGAGTTGCCGCATAGCGGCGGAGTGCTCCCATCTATATTTTCCTTTAAGAAGTCACATGTCTGTCTGATTGCGTCAGCAAGGCTTACTCCTTCATTCCTAACTCTGTCAACAAGCCCCGATGCATTGTGATGTGAAGTATTCCATTCGTCCATATTCTCAAGTAATTCATCTGCTACTTTGATTGCGAGATTAGGCCCATGGGCGATAATATTTAGTTCACCATCGGTGATTAGAGTGGCTATTTCGATAATAGATTCTCTTTCTAAATCCAACCCTGTCATTTCAAGGTCGATCCAAACCATCTCTCCCGCCATGGTACCGCCAAGCAAAATGAGTGTTTCATAATGGCGGATGATTATTCAATGAGTTGCAACAGCCCCCTGATATGCACCGGCCTTTGCTACTGGCTATCCTGATGGTGAGCGCTAGCCTTGCTGGATGCTTTGGTGAAGACGATTCTGGGGCGGAATCTCCTGAAAACAACTCAGGTGATGGCTTCCGTCCATACACAGTAATAGCACCAATCGACACAGGAATCAATCCTTACCATGACCATTTCCAAACAGAGGAAATCTTACCAGACTGGTTTATCGAAGAGATGCAGACAACAATAATCTGTAATCTTACTCAAGAAGGGACATATCAAGAACGTGTGGCTGCGGATAGGGCCACATGTTGGGACACGATTACTGCAACAGATATCGTGTATTTCACTGGAACTAGAATTTTCGCTCAATCCCCAGACGGTGGAACTCCTACCATGATACTAGATGACCCAGATGATGGTCATGGTACAGCGGTTACAGGTGCTGTATTAGATGCAGACCCAGATGCCATTATTTTCTTTGTTGAAGGCTTCAGTGAAAATGCTGTAATAACTGCAGGAACTCATCCTATGGTTGATGTGATAACTACCTCATTCGGCGCCCCTGGTTCGGTTCCGGTTCCTGGAATTGAAGATGCTACTAAGATTGCAGTAGTTGAAAATTACAAAATACACACAGGTGCTGCAGACAATTCTCCTTCACCTGCGGTGCAGGATGCTACTGCTGGACCACCTTGGTCGATTGGCATATCGGGATATGCAGAAGGTGATGATGATCAGAAGGAAACAATGTCGGGGTCATATCCAGATATGGCTTCTGATTGGACTCAAGTATTGCCAAACCATCAGGACATAGATGGTTACCATGAAACATCAGGAACATCATTCGCAACTCCTAGGACTGCAGGGTTCCTTGGACACATAATGACTAGCCTTAGAGCCGAGTTCAATGATTACAGCTCAGGTGGTAGAGATGGATTCCTTGTCGATGGTGATGTTCAGATTTCTAATTCAGATATACGTAATGCATTGAATTTGTCCGGATGGTATCCATCTTCTGATTCATGGGACCCGACAGGAGGTACCACGCCAATCAGTCCCATTTTACCATGTACTCAAGTTGGATGGGGCGTTCTAAATTGGTCTAATATCGAACCCATGATACAACATTTGAATGGCAGTTCCACTCTGCCATCACGTAGCAGTGATGTCAATTCATGCATGGCTGCAAATCAAGCGTCTCGTGAGGCCTATTGGGGCGCTTATCCTGCTGAACAGGAATAATCACAATGGTATGAAGTCAATCTTCACATTTCCATTTGTTCCAATAGATACAACCGGCTTGAAACCTTGATGTGGCGTACTAGCAAGTGAATTTTGGATTGCATTAAGCACGGATAGGTCCAACTGCAAATCGTAGTTGATATTAGTTGCAGGGCTAGGTTTGTTGACTCCCTTCACTGGCACAGCTACGACGACTTCGTCATCTTCGACCGCTTCTTCGGTTTCATCCACAACTTCGATTTCATCGTCATCAGCCTCGATGCTTTCACTGGTTACAGGTTCAGGAATTGAGAGGCTGCTACCACCCATGTTTGAATCCTCAATAATAGCATCTTTGGCATCGGTATAGCCTTGGTCGAATAGAGTTGAAGTCTCACCCATTCTAGAGATATAAGCGAAGCCAAATCCTAATGCTACAACTCCTAAGAACATCCAAGTTACATATGTATAAAGTTCATTTTCGAAGGTTAACGATAGCATGAATAGTGCGAAGATAGAACCTAGTGACCCAACTCCTCTACGCCATGGTGTTTCGGTTTCATCTCGGAATCCTTGAACCGCAACACCAGAGAGGAATACTGCCCATATGCTCCATAGCATTCCATCAACTTCAGCTTCTCCAATAGCCCATGTTATTCCGATTAAGAAATATGCAATTGCGAGTTGTCCGACTCTGTCGATCCAACCATAGTATTCTGATTCATCTTCCCACTCGAAAATATTCCAATTCCAAGCAAGTTCTGTTTTGGAAGCAATCAATGTCATCAACAGACCACTGAGCATCAAAACTGTCCCAACTATGACATCTTGAATCATAGCATCTTGTCCGAATCTTTCAAGAATATTCCAAACTGCGAATGCATGTAATAATGGCATTGCTAGAACCGAGTATTTTTGACCATTCACAAATGCATCATAGGTAGCCCATATTGCTCCAATCATAGTGCCGATTCCTTTGAACGCAGTCCATGAGAACGTCAGTCCTAAGATTGTCCAAATCCTCATCACATCGGTCAATTTCTCTCTACCTTGGAGTGTGCTTAGATTGGTCGAAGAAGCGGCTGCAAGCGGGTCGTCAATAGCCTCATCTGCCCATTTGTACAACCAGCCTTTCTCACTTGCTTGATTGAGGACTAAAGCGATTAATCCTGTACCTAACAAACTGTGGGTAAGGCAATCGATTCCATCAAAGTGATTGAAATTTGAATCGTTTGAAAATCCAATTAACAGCGATAAGAATGCCGCAGCAGGAATCCACGGAATGATATCTACTCTTCCAGTCAACCATGAGTACATTGCAAGTAAAATAGTCATAGTTAGCAATAACCAACTAGCTTCAGGAAGAACTCCAAACATTCCTAATGTTAACCAGAAAGCAGGGATTATCATCGGGGCTTCTAATTCACCCTCATTGAGTCTATATTGCCTATCTAGTACACCTTTAGCCAGAATGATCAGATTGGTGGTTGCCATAATAATAAATGATAGTCTACTCAGTTCAAGAATAGTAATTTCCGCAGGATTGTATGAAATAATATCTATTCGGGATAATATTTCACCTACTATCGCTCCATCGGATACAAATCTGTCTCCATATGTTCCATCACCAAACAGAATAAACGAAATCGGAGCGACACATAATATCAAATTCAATCTGTGTTTTAGGGCCCTGTTGAATACGAGAATATACATTGTAAGGAATAGCAAACCACCACTAGTATCGAATAGACCCAGTACTAAGAGTCCCAATAGAGTTGTAATATCTGCGTTACGATTTAGCGAATCTTCATTGAGGCCTTTTCTAGCAAGCAGCATTGAAATTCCTAATGGCCCTGCAAGTAATATCAAATCAAATAGAATCGTTGATAGTAAAACGTTTCCAATTTCTTGTCTTGCAACATTAAGGCTGTATGCCATTGGAGCGGCTACTGCAATTAATGTTAGAGTCGCAATCATTCGGCCAGTAGATGAAGCATTTTTCTCATCCAGTACTTCCATGACAATAATGCCGATTGGTATGATTAGCAGTAATGTCCATAGGATATTATCTGCTAAATTAGCAGCACCTACTGCAGTTAATGAAACAGTGAATAGAATCATCGGGCCTATCAAACTCATTCTACCGAGTTGACCCCAAGAATAGTCCATAGGCTCTTTGACCATATCGCCATCAGGCACAATCCATGCATTTTTCAGTGTATCAAATACCGGCATCATCTTCTTTCTTTTTGTTTCAGCCCAATTAAACATTATTCCAATATCTAATTCGATAGATTTGAATTTACGCATGACTGCATAAACTATCAGTCCAACCAATGCTAATGTAATATTGAAACCTTGTAGACTTTCTGAGATCTCTGATGGTAATGGAACATCTAATCTATCGAATAATGATAGAATCACGGCAATGACCATTGAACCACCAACCGCTGCAGATGCTTCGAAAGCAAGTTGCTTGTCACCACTCTTTTCAGCCTTCACCATCATCATGTAAGATGATATTACAGCATAGATGAATATTGCCCAAGGCACATAGGGGTCGTCTCCGAATAGTACCGATTTAGAGAGAACTAGAAGTCCTAAGGTGACAAAGTGGGCCCAGTCGGAAAGTTGTCCAATCTGTCTACCAACTTCACCACTAGCGAGAACGGCAATCAAAATCGTTGCTTCCAACCATCCTGGCTCGAATCCTCCCATCCAATGAGATTGTACGAAGAATGAGAACCCTGCTGCTATCATTGTCAGGTTCGCTACCCATGTTCTTGTAACCTTAGAGACAACCAAGAGATATGGTAGCATAATCAAGGTTACAATCCAAGGAATCATTCCAGCAGATGGTTCGATTATGAATAATGATGCTGCCAATCCAATTGGCATGTAGGGAATTCGTCGCTTGAGCGTTGCTGGGAAGTATGCTACAAGAACGGCAAACCATAATCCAACTTGCAGAGTTAGGTATTTGTCTAATACACCCAAATCATGTTGTCGGATTGGACCAAGAATTAATTCGAAATCGACATTACGAGCGATAATCATTGCAAGAACAACCTCTCCTACTAAGAATGCCGAAGTCCATTGCATCAAGTCTTGACGAAGACGTTTATCTGCAGCAAGAATACCTTGTACTGCAATAATAAATATCATCAAAGAGATGGCTCCTCCTGCTCCAGTATCCTCATTGTTATACTCGTAAAGTAGTGGTAAGAGGCCTGATGTGACAGCAACAACAGAGAAGATGATTCCACTGTTTGCACGTAAAGAGAGCCACATTGAGAAAGAAGCGAGCGAGATCATCGCGATTCCTAGTTCCCAGGATACGATATTATTCGACCAATCCATCCATATGCTTGAGCCAATTAATGCTACAACTAATGGCGTGAATGTTGTTACAGACCAACCAAAAGTAGTCACTCCCTTTAATCGCATCAAATAAGCAGTCTGTGCTAATGCCAGGAATAATGTTGCAGCTAGTTGCAAATATATTGCATTAGCAGAAGGTATCCATCCGGTATCATTGACACTTGTGCCTTCAGGGATTAACCATTCAACACCCTGTCCTGCAAGGAAGCCAATCAACCATCTTGTTCCCCAAAGAGTTCCTACTGCTAAGAAGAAAAATGCCACACCTAGCATGTAGTCATGCACACTTTGTAATTCATTACCACCCTTTCTACGTTGGAATTCGACTAGGCTAATCGCCATTAATCCAGATATCAATCCTCCGAGCCCTAGAATAAGGAAATTTGATTGGTTTTGCTCTTCACCACCAAAAGCAATAGACAATAATCCAGCCCATATTGCAAGCATAGCAATTCCGAATAATATCAGTTGAGCAAACTTTTGCATTCCTGAATTTACTGCATTAATCGGGCTAACACCTACATTTCCCATCTGTACAGATGGTGTTGAAACCGATTCCGCAGAAAGGTTTCCAATACGTGAAGAAAGTGTTCTGGTATTATTCGGTCTTTTTGGACGCGATGGCAGATTACTCATAACTATCAATAGTAAATAATAATTAATTGCATTTCAATGTTGAGCCGGCAATTCACATTAAGTTGTGATTTGATTAGACAATCTCTGCTTCCACGATGTCAGTGATGTCACTATCTCCAACTATCATTATCTCATCATGATTATCGCCTTTAATTACAACAGCTAGAAGAATGATTGTTAGCATAATAGCAGCAACTACTGAACCATAAAGGATAACATCAGTTGATGAAGAAGTAGCATCCAGTACATTCGTATTTTCGCCCAACATAATGTCGATCGAAATTAATGGACTAGAACTAGTGCCTTCAAGACCTCTCATCGATAGTGTGTGATTGCCTTCTAGCATAATTCCGGGGAGATGTTCTAGTTCGTGAACAATTTCATCATATTCGAGAATAACCGTGTCACCATGGTTGTATGAATGAATGTTGGACCATGAATCTCTCAAATCATTGCTCATCCATTGTACAGTATCGACACCTTGGGTAAGTTGAACCTCAATCGAATCTCCAGGCCCCAAATGGACATGCCCATTTGAATTCAAAGAATTGGTTACATTCAATGTAATATTACGGTCAAATGTCCATTGTTGTTGATACTCAGCGGCTTCAATAACCGATTCAAGGGCATTGACATGGCCGTGACCATAGACATTGTTTTGTCGATTCTTTGGAATGAGGTCTTCTGCACAAATCTCGTTAGCCAGCATGTAATGGCATTGGCGATATGTTGCAGTTTCTTGCAAAATATTACGTATGTCAAACGGAGAAAGGTCAGGATTAGCTTGTAACATTAATGCTCCAACTCCTGCCGCTCCAGGTGTAGCCATACTTGTACCGCTCATACCGGTGTATTGGTCACCAGTATTTGCTGCAACAGACATAATGTCACTACCCATGTATGCGATGTTAGGTTTGACACGTCCTTCTTCAGTTGGGCCTTGACTCGAATAAACCGCAATAGCAGTATTCTTGTCTAAAGCACCAACGGTGATTACATCTTCAGCAGAACCAGGTGTTCCAATCTGGGCACTAATTGCAGTATTACCTGCAGCGATGAACAATGCAATACCAGCGCGCACCATTTCATTCGCTTGTCGGTTTACACTGTCCTCTTCTGAAGAAGTCCATTCGATTCCACCCGGGCCGCCTAGACTCATAGAAGCCGCTCTAGTGTTGTATTGATGCATTGTATCAATAGTCCACTGCATTCCAGCCATAACTCCAGCAAATGACCCAGACCCTCCTCCATCGAGAACTTTGACACCAACTAAATGGGCTTGTGGCGCCATTCCAACGTGTTCATAGGTTGGAGCGCCAGTTCCTGCAGTAGTGCCTCCACAATGGGATCCATGGCCATGGTCATCGAATGGTGTATCGGTACCATTGGTGTTTCCTGGATTGTTAACGGCATCATAGAATGCGAGAATTTTCGGGTCATTGGTCATTGGGTCATCGTCTTGGTCATCAATACTAGAGTGATTTCCATCCAATCCAGTGTCTATAATTGCAACAGTAGTTCCCGAGCCATCATAACCTGTTTCTTCAAAGGCCATATCTACTCCGTGGCCGGCACGTGCATCTGCATTTGAAACCGAAAGAATACCGTCAAGTTCTATCATTACGACACCAGGAATATCTCTGAGTGTAAGCAATTCAGTTACAGGCACTCTTCCAGCGAGAGCATCGATGCCATGAAGTGTGAATTGGTGTTCATAATCAACTTCAATCTCCAACATTTTGATTTCTTCATCGCCAGGAGTATAATAGAAATCGATAATTAGCGGCAGAGTGTTCTTATCATCTAAGAAAATAGGGTTGTCGATGTGTAGTTCGACCATGTCCCCTATTTTGTTTTGATTTCGGTCAACCGTCGTTTCAGTCCACCATCCAGACTGCTCTTCATCTTCTTGATTTAGTGCTGTAATTGGCACTGTTGCGACCGCTAGTGGTGCTAACAATATTGCAAGTCCAAATATGCCAAAAATACGTCTGTAAGTATTCATCTCTTTCACCGCGCTCCGCGCGACCAAGCGACACTGTTTGAAGTCTCTGATATCTTGATAAATCGGGCGAGAGATGAAAACCTTCGAACAAACAGGGTCCAATATGGGGCTCCAGAATTGGTTCAGTCGAGTCCTGATGTCTACGTGGTTTCGTGAAATAAGCGTAATCGACATAGACAACCTTCCTACAGACAGGGGCTCAATCATCGTATCTTGGCATCCAGGTGGACTATTTGATAAGATGTTAACCAAGGGGTTAATCCCTGGCCGCCAAGTCAAATTTGATGGCTTGGTTGTTGATGATGAAGAACTCGAAGAGATAGCATCACAAGTTGCATCTGGGGGTCACGTAGTGATATTTCCCGAGGGGGAGTCCCATGAATTTCCACGAACAAAACAAATCCGTGATTGTGCAGCAAAAATAGCATTACGAGCAGTTGAATTGGAAGGCGAAAATAAACCGGTAATTATACCGGTGGGGATTCATTATAGTCGTAAATCTTACTTCAGAGAAAAAGTCGCTTTAACGATTGAACGCCCGATTGAAATAAAAGGCTCAATCAAGGAATTAAGTGAGACTATCTCTGGTGAAATCTCTAGAGCATCCCACTCGAGAGACGATTGGCAAGAGCGAGAATTGATTTGGAAAGCCCGTTCGATTATTCGGGCTGAAAGGTTACGTAAAAATTCCGAATTGAAACAAAAATCTAGCTACGGTGAGGATGTCAAAGGTGCTAGAAGGGTTAGGGCGGCCTGGGAATGGCTAGCGCATGATGACCCTGAAAGATGTTCATCATTGGTAAAGAGGACAAGAGACCATATGTCTATGCTTGATTCATTCAGCCTCAAACCAAGGTATGTCGATTCTCGCCCCAAATCAGTTACAACCAAAGGGTTTCTAATCTCGGTTTGGTGGTTATTTTTCGCTTGGTCGTTCATGTTAGGTTTTGTCACATTGAGCGCAATAATAGGTTCAATACCTCCATTTTTGTTAGTGATTACAGGGGATCGAATCTTTGGTTCTAAGTTTAAAGAATCCAGCCGTGGGGCGTTGAAACTGTATACTGCATTCATAATTTATCCAATCTGGTGGTTGCTTGCAGCAGCGGCTTTCACTTGGGCATTAATTTCTGATGCAAGTCCGCTTGCTCAATTTTCAGAATATAGCCTTACCCTCGAGTTCCTATTCTCATTACCTGCTTACGCAGTATTTCCTTTGATGTTATGGTGGATGCCTATGGCGGGTAAATTGCAGGTGAAACTCTCATCTAGGGCTACTATTGCATGGCGAAGAATGAAATTATGGCTTATCTGGAGAAACCCATCCTTTGACTGGGACACCCTTGGTAAAGAGCAGAGTAAACTCGCTTCAGATTTGGTTAAAATAGGGGATAATCTCGTTCTTCCGGGGGATGCAGATTGGGCCGAGCCGGATGCTGGAATGGATGATTATACTGCCGTTTCAAGAAGAGAATAATTCCCCAATGGACTACATTTAGCAACGTTTTCTTCAAATCTAACTAGATTTTAATCGTGCCAATGCTGAAAGGGTGAATCTACGTCCCATAGTACGGTTGGTGTCCACATGGTAGGCGAAGAACATGTCTCAATGATTCCTGTGGCACCAAGTAATGTCTGGCGGGCGAACGTCAATGGTCGTTCTCAAGAAATACTCGCCCCCTCAAATGCAATCCTTCTGGACGTGCTTAGGGACAAGGTCGGATGCCTCGGAGTCAAGCGAGGATGTGACATGGGTACCTGTGGTTGTTGTACTGTTTTAATCGATGGTGAACCGAGATTATCTTGCCTAACTATGGCAAACGAATTTGAAGGTAGCCAGATTATCACGGTAGAGGGTTTGTCCAATGGTGCCCATCTTGCTCCAATTCAACAATGCTTTGCTGAATGCGGCGGGTCGCAATGTGGATTTTGCACACCCGGCTTTTTGATATCGTCCCAAGCCTTACTTGACAAAAACCCAAATCCAACCGATGCTGAAATAGCATCTGCGATCGAAGGAAATCTTTGTCGCTGTACAGGTTACCAGCAAATCATTCAATCTATTCAAGCCGCAGCATCAATTCATCGTGGCGATAATTCACCGGCTAAGCCAGCTAGTGATGCTCACTCTGACCCTCACCCGGCAGGTCCGAATTAACCAAATTGAGGTGTTATGATGACCGATGGCTATGTTCAGCAACCAGGGGGCAGCACCGATGTCCGAGTTGATGGTAAGCGTGTAGCGGGTAAAATGAATTTCAAACCACCAGGTTCGGGTGGTTCACGTCCTGATATGGATGAAAGGGATATGGATTTCATTCCTGAAGTAGAAGGTGGAAATGAAACACAACCTGCTGGACACCATCGGCACGATAAGTACCGAACTGGTACAACCGTGGGTAAGAGAACCCCTCTTGTTGATGGTAATGCCAAGGTTACAGGCCAAGCTTGGTATGGGGATGATGTAAGATTACCCAATGAAATAATTGGAAGAATCGTTCGTTCACCTCACCACTATGCTCGAGTAAAGAGTGTTGATACTTCCAAAGCAGAAGCATTACCCGGCGTTCTAGCCGTTTCAACCGGCGAAGATGCTCCACAAAGTTTCGGTGTTCTTCCTGTGACAAAAGATGAACATGCTATGGCAGTTGAGAAAGTCAGACATGTAGGTGACCTTGTAGCATGTGTGGCAGCGATAGATGAAGCGACTGCCCGTGAAGCAGTATCTTTGATAAAAGTCGAATATGAAGTTCTAGATGCGGTCCACGACCCGAAAAAAGGTTTGTTGGATGTCGATGACCCAATTCATTGGCGCGGAGAATATCACATTGGTTCAACCAATGTTCAAAAGAGAGTATTCCAAGAGTTTGGAGACCGTTCAAAATTAGAACAAGCTCGGGCTACACACCATAGCAAATGGAAATTCATGGGTGTCAACCATGGATTTACAGAACCTCATGCAGTTGTTGCTCACTGGGACCCAAACGGTCGCCTTCAAATATACACTCCTCAGCAAGTCCCTCATTATGCACACAGGGCCTTAGCCACTGTTTTAGATGTGCCAATGCATCAAGTGAATGTAATCAGGACCTTTGTAGGTGGGGGCTTTGGTGGAAAATCAGACCCATTCCCACACGAAATGTGTGCGGCGATACTTGCTAGGAAAGCAGGACGCCCAGTCAGAATTACTTTTGACAGAGAAGAGGTATTTTGGGTAAACCGTGGTCGGCACCCATCCCATATTGAAGTCCAAATGTTTGCTGATGACGATGCCCGTATTTCTGGGTTTGAAATTGACGCATTGATAGACGGTGGAGGATTTGCATCCTTTGGACACGTCACCTCTTACTACAACGGCGTATTGGCAACCGCTCCTTACGAGTTAGGCTCATTCCATTATACTGGGGCGCGTGTTTGGACTAACAAGCCTGCTAGTGGCGCTATGCGTGGCCACGGCGCAGTCAATACGAGATGTGCGATTGAAGTTGGTATGGATGACCTGGCTGAGCAATTGCAAGTCGATCCAATCGATTTACGTATGGCAAATCTATTGCCTCCACATTCGAAAACGATTACAGGATTCAGAATTACTTCTAACGGAATGCGTCAAGCATTAGAAAGAGTACGTGAAGGTAGCCAGTGGGATTCCAAGTTCAGGAAGTTACCTTTGGGCAAAGGAATAGGTATTGGTTGTGGTTTCTTTATCTCAGGCTCTGGATTACCGATACACTGGGACCCAAACAAGTTCCCACATGCTACAGTTCATATTCAGATAGATATGGATGGTGGAGTTACTGTACATACAGGTGCAGCAGATATTGGACAAGGTTCTACAACTGCTATTGCACAAGTTGTTGCAGAAGTGTTAGCCCTACCTTTGGAAATGATTCATGTTCGTTCCCATGAAAGTGACACCAGCCCTGTTGATTTGGGGTCCTATTCCTCTCGTGTCACATTCATGAATGCTAATGCTGCTATCAGTGCAGCACTTGAAATCCGTGAACAATTACTAAACGCAGCTAGTGGCATATTGGATATGCCCGCCGAATATTTGGTACTTAACGATAGGAGAATCTACAGTAAGAGAGACCCAGCAATAGGCGTTTCATATCTCGAAGCATTGCATAAATCGCAAGAGGATAAAGGAGCATTAATCGCTAGCGGGGCATACAGAACACCCCCTATGGGTGGAGTGCACAAAGGCGCAGCAGCAGGTCTTGCACCTGCATATTCTTTCTCCGCATATGTTGCAGAAGTGGAAGTTGATGTTGAAACAGGGCTTATCAAATGTACAGATGTTTGGGCTGCTCATGATTGTGGTAAAGCATTGAACCCACTAGCAGTAGAGGGACAGATCATCGGTTCTTGTCATATGGGTTTGGGCCAGGTACTTTCAGAACAAATGGTGTATGGTAGAACCGGCCATCTACAAAATCCGAATTTACTTGATTACAAGATTCCAAGTGTCCATGAAATGCCTAACGTAACTCCAATTATTATCGAATCATGTGACCCAGAAGGACCATTCGGTGCTAAAGAGGCAGGTGAAGGCCCACTTCTACCAATTCTCCCTGCTGTAGTCAATGCGGTTTATGACGCGATAGGAATTAGAATCAATGATTTACCATTGACTCCTGACAAGGTATGGGCTGCCATTGCTAAGAAAATGAAGCGGGACGATATTGCCGAGGCTCAAGATTTGCCAACGCCTCGTCTTGATTTCTCTGAACTACAAGCAAAACTCGTGCAGCGCGGTGCGCAACATGGTGACAGAGATAGCCGTCGTCAAAAATCAGAAGATACTGAACCATACATCAATGGAGTATTATTTGGATTCGACCCAAGTATTCCGCCCGAAGAACAAGATGGCGATTGGAAGATCTCGGTTAAGCCAGATTCAGACCAAATCGAGGGTCTTGGATTAGCAGGCAGTGCTTGGACAAAAATCGAACAAAGAAAGATGGGAGGTGGCAAGTAATGTTGATGCCCCCGTTTGAATTACATCTTCCTCAGACAGTAGAAGAAGCCTGCACTATGGCTGCTAAGTTTTTGGCAGCAGGTGAAGGATTTGATTGGATTGCAGGTGGTACCGATTTAATTCCAAATTATAAGTGGCATATCAACACCAAGCCACATGTTATTTCATTGGCTAAAATAGCCGGAATCAATTCAATTACGATGACTGAGATTGGTTGTATGGCACGACTAAACAATATCGCTGAAAGTGGAAACGCACATCCATTAGTTGCTGAAGCGGCCAGCAAGGTTGCATCTTCTTTAATTCGCAGAAATGCGACACTCGGCGGTAACTTGTGCCTAGACACACGTTGCTTCTGGTTTAATCAAACCGAAGAGTGGAGAAGTAGTATCGACTGGTGTCACAAGTGTGATTGTGGTACTGGTTCAGATTGCCGAGTTATTCCTAATCAAAACGAATTATGTGTGGCGACCTATCAGGGAGACGTTGCACCGACTTTGTTGGTATTGAATGCTACAGCACATTTGATTGGCCCACATGGAGAAAGGTCTGTGTTATTACACGACTTCTATCAACTCGATGGTATGACGAGAAATATTCTCGAACCAGGTGAATTCATGCTAAAAATAACTCTGCCAGATGACGTTGGGGAATGGATTGGCTCTTATCGTAAACTACGAGTTAGAGAGTCCTGGGATTTCCCTGAGGCTGGCGCTGCAGCAGCTTGGAAGAAAGGCGACAGGAAAACTTTGCGTGTCGCTACCACTGCTTTGGAAAGTATTCCGCGACGACATGACAAAGAAGTTGCAAGTGCAAATGGTGATGTCAAAGCGATTTGTGATGCAATATACAATTCTACTAAACCTGTTAACAACACGACATTACCACCAAGATATCGTAGAAATATGATCAAGGTACTTGTCAAGAGAGCGTGTGAGGAATGATACAATGAGTAGAATTATTACATCTATATTGGTATCACTATTTATTTTGAGCCTGATTAATCTAGAAGTAAGTGCTCAAGCACCAGATGATTTGACCTCTTCGGAAATGGGTTGGGTTAGTGATGTGGAACCAATGATTATGGAATTGGATTCGAATTATAACTTTGAATTGGTGATAAAATTCTGGGTAGACAATTCTAGACCTGTGCCTAGTGATATGGAGTTTGAAACTGAAACCCATGAATCATTTACCGTCGATGACCCTGGGAAAGTAACAGTAGCGGCAAATTCGAATGAAACCTTTGAACTAACAATATCTGGTAATGGCCTAAATAGTGATGGTGAATTACACCCTGGTGGCTCTTCGTTTGCTTCGATTATTCTCAAAGGCAACTTACTATTTGGAGATCAAAGTATCGGAGAAGAAGAAATAGAAAAGGAGATACAATTTTCGCCAGTATTTGGGTTTGAAATAGAATTCGAACCAATTACTAATGGAAAAGGCCCTGTGATAAAATCTGGGACAAATGAAGAAGTAACGATTAATGTACTTAATATTGGTAATGTCGATGATGCTTTGACAAAAGTTGACATGTCATTCAAAGGGTGCCCTCAGATGAAATTTGAACAAATTAATATCTTGAAAACAGGTGAGGGAATAGCGGTTAGCACAACAGGTACTGCCAAATTACTTGCCCCCTCTAGTCATCCCGGTAAGACTTGTACATTCATTGTGACAGTAACTAGTGAGGGCAATGGAATGTCTTACAGTGGTGAAATCGAGTTTGTAGTCGATGCACCAGATGTCTCAGAGAAGGAAGACGAGGAAGAATCCGGTGATACCGAATCTTCTGATTTTGAAGTAGAAGGGAACTCACTTCCTGCGCTTTCCTCATTATTGTGCCTAATAACGGTATTAGGCGCTGCTTTTATTCGTCGTTAATACGGTAATTATGGACGTAAAGCGGGAATGATACTCCTTACTCCACAATGATACTCCAATATTATTTTTGAGCAAGCCACGATAATGTATATGAATGGAGTGAAGTTGCGGAATATGTTGCGTTTGTTCGTAACCGATTTTGAGGTGATTAGAAATGGCGGATGAAGAGGCAACTGGGGTCAAGTTAGAAACTTGGCTGCTAATTGGTTTCATCGTTGCTATGCTTCTTTCGACAACAGTCATTGTAGCAACCTCTGCGGGTAAGGATACTGTGTTCTCAGCATATGTTACAGATGGGACTGAAAATCTCCAATATCAACAGATTTCATCTATGCGCAGCGACCTTGGTGACGGCGAAGGAAACATGAATTATGTCATTGCAAATACAATGTCTACTCCAATGCTGGTTAATGATTGGAGAGAGCCTCATCGCACAATGCTCATTATTGCAGCACCAGAGAAACCATTCGATACTGCAGAAGCACAAGCGATTCACGAATTTGTAACCGAGAAGGGCGGTAAGGTTATCATCGCATCAAATTCAATCAACGCTCAAACCGTTGCTGACGAGTTTGATGTGAAATTCTTTGATGCACCAGTAGTAGATCCAAACCGTTTCTATGAGGTCGCAAGTGCTACTGGGGATCAAGAACCACCAGATGCCAGAAAAATCTGGGCTGTAGCTGGTGTAAACAAGGTATGGGATGACCAGTATGAGATAAGACCGCATTGTAGTGAAAGCGATTTGTCGAACAATACATACTCAGATTGCGCTTTACCTGTTCTATTTCACAGTC
>Ga0308018_10000503_pt1 | contig 19904 bp, 30 predicted proteins | sample Neamet282_FD_203130 | JGI IMG/M metagenome (GOLD analysis project Ga0308018, IMG submission 203130) | Marine microbial communities from water near the shore, Antarctic Ocean - #282 | ecosystem: Environmental > Aquatic > Marine > Unclassified | place: Southern Ocean | collected 2014-10-01
AAATCGAACTCGGCTGCTGCGTCATAGTTATAGTAAAGATAACCGATATCGTAGCTAATGCCTCCGACTTCTCCTGTATAGCCTCCATAGATATCATGCTCATAGGAATACACATCATCGGCAGCATAGCTTACATTTGAAACCCATGTACCTACGTAGAACCCACCTGCATTGGTGTCAATGCCACCAGAGATAGCGGGAGAGTTTACTGTCTGAGTGAGTCCCCGCCAGATGTAGTTGTTAGAGACTGCGAAGTTAGCTGACCAATCGTCTGCCTGTGCTACTGGAGCGTATAAACTCGTTGAAGCTAGTATTACACCCGCTGTTACGTGATTTATTTTTTTCATTACTTCATCCATAGAGTAACTACACACTGAATAAATCAGTGCATAGTTATAAGGGGGGTTAGGCTGCTATAGTAGTTATAATTGTTGCAAAGTATTTAGCGGCTTTTCCAGTTAATTTACTGACGATATCGTCATCAACTGTTTGACCTGCTGAGGTTAGTGCTGCTGAAAGCTCTTCTTGTGCATCGGCTTTTGAGACCCGACCACCAGTGGCTCCTGCGGTACTACCAGTACTTGCGGCTGCAGTAGCTTTACGAATGTAAGCACCTGCTTTTGTTAGAATCATACGAACTCCGTTGGGAGACTCTTCAAATTCTTCTGCTATTTCTTTTACCAGTTCTATACTTGTTTCTGGTGTGGGTTCGGCATTTTTATATGCTTCTATTACTTCTGCTTTCTTCTCGTCCGTCCAAGCCATGCTTGTACTCCTTTTCTAATTGTTTCAAAAATACACTATATTATATTAAATTTTATACATATTTGTCAAGAACTATTTTTCTAACCTTGATATATCTACTCCATACTCTATCAAGTGATCTAACCTGCCTAAATCATACGCTATACTTGTAGCGAAATGACCTCCTACAGTTACATAAGGAAAATAAGAGTTTGAAAAATCCCCTTTTTCTACGACATATATTTCATATACCTTGCTTCCATATATCTTTTCATAGTCATGCAATGTATGATACCCAGGCATCTGTTGACGTTCTTCATCTAACTCATGTAGTACTTTTGCTAGCCCATGATGCTGTGCTGACCAAACCATTTCATTCTTTTTAAAAGTGGTTGATAACATAACTTCAGGTAGAAAAGCAACTTCATTACTATTCTCTTTCGTTGGGACACTAGGCACTCCTACCCGAGTTAGTATTCCTTGCACGAAAGAGGCTGATCTATATAAAGAACTAGCTATTGCAGAGATTGGTTCTTTATTTAAATACATTACTAATGTTTCACTTATTTCGGAAGCAGTAGCAGGTTTGCCGCGATTCTGAGATCGTCTCTTTTCTTGGAACTCTTTTTTATCTACGAACTCGGCTATTATATTAGATAGTCTAGTAGTATTATAAGATATATTAAGTTTTAGGCACGCTTCCTTTTTTGTAAACTGCGTCCCAGACAATAACGTCATCGTCTCCTGTATGTTTGCATCCGAAAGCTTTTCGTGCTCTTTCTTTTTCACAGCTCGTAGCATAGGTCCCTCGTTTATCTGGTGTGGTTGGCTCTTTGATTTCTTTTATCAATCTGTTTCTCCATTTCTTAGACAATTATACATTGTTTCACTTGGCTTGTCAAACTTATTTTACCGACCTAGTTTAAATATATCTAGTAGCATAGGTAGAATTAAGGAGGCCATAAATGCGTACGCTATAAATGATAGTATAGTGGCGGGGACTGTTAGATAAAATGCAGCTCCGCAAATACCTGCAACAGCTAATCCTATTTTAAACTTACTTAATCTTTTCATTGTTACACTCCATATTTGTTTCTATACCAAGTATAGAACTCTGGGTCATTTAGAAACTCTTCCCATACTTGGGCTGCTGTTAACTGATCTGATCTTATACATTGCGCTAATAACTCATACATTTTTAGCGGCTTCAATATCATCTGATTCATCATGTTCGGTTGGATGATACGTGTACAAAATCTCTAACTTACTCATGAGTCTTTCCGCTCGAAAGGTTACTTGTTTATGCCATCTACTATCTCTGCCTTCCTTTGCAGCTTCTACCCAATCATTTTCTTTAATAGCTTTTAGAAACTTTTTAAATTGTGAGAGCCTATGGTAGCCCAAGTTAAATAACATATTAACCAAAATTTCTTGAACTATGTCGGGCTTGTCATCAAAGTCCTTAACCATAATCCTTATTTCTGTGATAGATGTTTCAACGTCCCTGTCAAAACACTCTCTCACTCTTTCAGGGCTTACGGGGGTTCCCATAGGCCAATCCATCTCTGGGTCTTTCTGTGTGATTAAATGTCCTATCCCAAAAGTTAAATAACCTAAGTGATCCATGTACACTTTACACACTTCGCCTTCATCTATCTTTAACTGCTTATATAATCTATCTCTATTCATAATATATTACTCTACCTTAAAAATGAAATTACCTGTTAGGCTATGAGAGTCCTCACCCATAGCACTCCAATTGACAGCAAATTCGCCTTTGGAGATACTAGGAACTAAGATGCTATACTCTGGACTGGCAGATCTTGATGCTTTAAAAGCAGTATCAAGCTCTTCTCCACTCTCAGAGGTGACTGAAAACTTCATTAGTCTAACGTCTTGATTAAAACCTAGAACTATAGTTTCTACACTGTTAACAGTTGCGTCAACAGCAGGGATACTTTTTACTAGTTTTCCATGACCAAAAGACACTACGGGTATTAATAATAATAATACCCATAATCCTATTAAGTCTATTGTGCCTAATGAGTTATTCATTGATTAAATCTACTACTTCGGCTGCAAATCCTGGTTGTGCTATACCTGCAGCATCTCGTTGCGCGGATGACATTTGATTATCACCTAGAACTCCAAGTAGACCTTGTACTTGAGCAACTTCGAATGAACTTAAATCGCCCATGAACTGGTCTGCGGCTGATAGCCAAGCACCACGATCATCATTACGAGCAGCGGTATCTAATGCCGCAAGCATCTCTGGTCGTTCAAATTCTTGGTCTACTAGAGCAAATGAAACATTGCGAATTACATCAGCGTCAGTCTCGTTAGCCATCCAGCAAGGGTTAGGTATTGAAACACCTGCAGTTTCGTAGGGTAGCCAGAAGTTAAGTCCGGCAAATGGGCCGTTTGAAGACGGAACAAACCAAACGTGTAGCATATGCAAAGTCTGTCCATCTCGGGCAAACTGTGGATGGTCGTGCCAGGATGCAAGATCACTATTAAACGGCAGAGGTACACTAGTATTTGGTACGTCAGTGAATGAATACGCTGCGCCTACAAGCTCATCTTGAGAGAACAGGAGTTGATCTGGCGAATTAACATCCAAATTTTTGCCGCGCATAGCTCGTTCTATGCTAACATAGTGAGTACCCATGCCAGGAATATCACCTAATACAGGAGTGAATCCTGCAGCTTTAGCAGACTCAGGCGTATTATAAGCAGAGAGTGTTGATTGTAAAGATGCCACTTGTCTGCGATCCGCAGTAGGAAGTCCGGCCCAGGGTGGTGTTGCCATGTCAGTACAACTAACTGTTGGGCCCATGTGTGCAGCATGACCATGTCCATGCCCGTCATCATGTCCTTGAGCAAATGCCATGGAACTACTCGAAAGTAGTATAGCGGCTGATAGTAATTTTAATTTCATATTTTTCTCCTGTTTATTGAACATCGTTCAATGGGTTTTCTAGAATAGTTTCGATCCTCTCTTCTAGGTCGTTTCGTATTTCTCGTATTAAATCATCCATCTCTCTGAATCTTTCTTGCATTGCTTGCTCTATCGTATAGACATCGTTGCGTACTTCTCTCTGAGTTTCAGAGGTACTAGTCTCCACATTTCTAGCTAGGGTTAAAGACCTGTCTACTGATTCTTCTATACTTCCCATTACTATGTCCATACGTTCTGTAAGGCGTGTAAGAGAGTTTAAATCGTTTTGAGCAACCGTTAATGCACTAACATTATAGTCAATTCTTCTATTGGAGGAGTCGATATCACCTTGTAAATCTTCTCTGATTACAGTGTATACGGACTCAAGTCTATTCATTTCTGCAGTAATTACTGCAGGTTGTAGATTATTTAATTTTCTTTCTGCTGCAAGTAGTCTATTGTACAACTCAAAACCACCCCATAGACCTCCCATTATTGTCCCTATCAAAGGAATAACTATGAGGAGTTTACTTCCTCCCACTTTTATACCTTTATATTCTACTTCAGCCATTATTATCTCCTCATTGCTGCTAGTTTCTTATCAGCATTTCCTGCCATCATATAGAAACTAAAATTATTATCCACCACATCTGGGCTAGGAAGTTGTGTAGACTGATACCACCCTGCTCTGTCTGCTAACTGAGTTTGGGCTGTATACGCACTAAACCCTGGTGCATATCCTATAAAAGCTACTGCTACTGTCTGGTCTCCAAACCCTCCAGTCTCTTCCATAGATTCAAATTGTGCTTGTAGGTTGGCTTCCGCTTGTTCTGTTCCTACTCTATCTGCCAAGGACTCTACTGCAGTTGTTACCTGCTGCTCCTGGACTGTGGGAGGCTCTACATTAAATCTCGTAAAATTAGGCACTTCATTACTTAGAAACTGTCCTATTGACTGTCCTACTCCAAGTGCATCGTTAAATGTTTGTTCAAATTCTACACTGACTTCTGCGAATGTGCTACTAAGCTCTACAGTATCTTCAACCTCTGGCTCCATCGTAGAGAAGACTTCTTGTACTACAGAAATATCCCCAATATTATCGAAAGTATTAATAGCCACGGTGGTATCACTACTAGGGCTAGAAAAATCTTGTGTTTCATTACTATACTCCTGTTGTTGTACGGTATTATCTAATACTATTTGCTGTGTTATGCTTTCTTCTACTATTTGTTGAGGTATCGGGGCACCAGTAGCTTGTTGTTGCTGTTCTACTTGCTGTACTTGTTGTGCTTGCCCGAAACTTTGTACCTGTTGCTGCTGTCCAAAACTTTGTATTTGTTGTGCTACTTGTTGTGACTGTCCTGAGCTTTGTGATTGTTGCTGTTGTACTGATTGTTGCTGTTGTGAGCCACTAGACTGTTGTTGTTGTGTTGCTCCACTAGACTGTTGTTGTACTACTTGTTGTTGCTGTCCACTAGACTGCTGTGAACCACTAGACTGCTGTGAACCACTAGACTGCTGTGAAGATGAGCCACTAAACTGTTGTTGTCCAGGGCTTTGTGAGCTACTTTGGCTCGTTGAGACCCCGTTTGAAGTAGAAGATGCTTGTGATGAAGAACTAACTATAGCTGTAGCACTTGTAGTTACTGTACTACTAGCAGCAGCTACACGTGTAGGAGCATTCTCGCCTATTTTAACTCTAGATATTACTCTACGAGATATAGACTCTCTTCGTTCCTCTACTTCTTCTTCTTTCTCCTCAGCTTCCTCAAAGAATTCTTCTTCTTTCTCGTCCTCTAAGTCTTCTTCATCTATTAATTCTTCAAGAGTCTCTTCATCTATTAGCTCTTCCAGGGTCTCTTCATCAATTTCTTCTAAGAATTCTTCGTAAATTTCTTCTTCTAACTCTTCAAGAGCATCTCTCTCAAAGTCTTCTAGGGTATTTTCGTACAGCTCTAAGGCTTCTTCAGGTTCCCAGTCTTCTTCTCTTAGCAACTCTAGGCCCGTCTCTTCCTGTAGAATGTATACATCTATATCATCTAACAATACTTGGGCTAACATCTCTGCTTCAATCTCTGGGTAAGTTTCTTCTAAAAATAGTTCTTCTTCATGCGTTTCTTCTAAGAATCTTTCCTCAAAAAATATTTCTTCTAACTCTTGTATATCCTCATACTCAGGCTCACTAAAAGTTTCCTCTTCGTAAAATATTTCATCTACTAGGAATATCTCCTCTTCGTGAAAAAACTCCTCTTCGTAGTATATATCAAGAGTCTGTATAAGATCCATCTCTAGATCATACTCATCCATACTTGTATCAATATTAGCCCAGAAGTCCTCTTCTATAAGGACAGACTCTTCTTCCCATACAACAGATCCTTCGTCTGAGAATACTACTTCTTCTCCATACCACTGATCTACTTGTGTTTGACCAAATTGTTCTATGTCTAGTTCGTACCAATCAGCATCTGTATACCCTTCACAACCATTTTCATAACAAGGATCATTTGGGTCTAAATATTCATCATACTCTTCATCATACCACAAATCCTCCTGTGTATACGCAGTCCCATTATCATCATAACCGTATAAGTCTTCTTCATGGTTATTATCGTATTCTACATCATACCCTAAATCGTTTTGTACAAGTATGCTATCATCATACCCAAATGAGGTTTCGGTTGTATTACCAAATGAGGTTTCAGTTGTATTACCAAATTCATCCATCGATGAAGACCCGTCACTATAGCCATAATTATCTATGCTGCCAGTAGAGTCTACCTCTTCTGCTACAGCAATAAGAGAGTTTTGGTACGCAATTTCTTCCCAGTAGCCTGGACAACCAGAGTCATATAAAGCATCTCTACCACATTGATATGTATAGTCTGCTATCTCATACCCTGTACAATCAGTATCATATAAAGCATTTACTCCACACTGTTGGGTGAAATAAGCAGAGGCATACCCTGTACATGATGTGGCATATAAAGCACTTATGCCACACTGTTGTGCCAAGTACGCGGTTCCATATCCGGAACAGGAGGAGCTGTATAGTGCTGAAATTCCGCACTGTTGGGCCTGATAAGCAGTACTGTAGCCACTACAGCTAGAGTTATAAAGCTGATTATTAGTACACATATCAGCAAATGATGCTGAATATAACGAACCGCCGTTTTCCAACTTACTACTTCCAAAACTTGCATCGAATTGATCCCAGGTGGTATGTCCACCAGTGTTGTCATCGTAAAATCTATATGTTTTATGGTCTGTACTTGTGTTCTGCTCTCCGATCAAGACATCATGATTTATAATATCTAGCTCTCTATACCTATATTCATATGTATTATTTTTATACAGTATAGCCTCAAAACTGTTACTTGAATATCTTTTATATTCCCTCATGTAATACCAACCAAATACTACATAGTCCTCAAATCCTTTATATAACATCTTAGAGGCGTGTTGCCCATCTACTTGGTTTGCTGTACCTCTAATTAAATCTGTCCAAAAAGGGTATAAGGTTTTATCCTTATATGGCAAGGGTTGTGGTGTAAAATCACTACAGTTTAACCCTGTAAAGTTCACACAACCATTGGTAGACATCCTTGCTTTTCTATATGTATCACCCCATATTTCAAAATCAAAACCAAAATCAGGACTCCAGGCGGATACTGCATCATCACTAGCATTTAGATTGTGAGATGTGGACATATGATTACCATAAAGGTCTATAAGGTCTTGGCCACCTTCAAATATATAAGCACCAGGAACACTGGTACTGTCTGCGTATGCCGAGACACTTAGTAAGAAACTAAGACTTACAAATGTCTTCGTTAGGGCTGTCTTCACAGAACTCATCTTTCGTCCAAACGCGATAATCATATCTATCGCCTTTTTTAAACTTGTACCCTACATCTACTACGCCCTCTGGCTTATCTTGTGGGTTACGTTGCCAACTGCCTGTAGCTTCTACACCTATCTGTCCCATATAAGGACAAGGTGTACCGGCCATTTCCATTGCCATGAAAACTCTATCATCTTGACACATGAGAGATACTGCAGCTACCTTCATTCCCATATCATATATAGTTTTAGATAGCTTAATCCTTTCACAATTCATATCTCTTAAAGACTTGCCACCAGAGATACCAAATAGCTGTCCCTGGAAGGCACCACTTACACCTGTAGTACATAAGTCTTGAGAGAAACTCGTTCCTAAACTAGGGGCAATTGCACTAGGTGGTGGGCTATTTACTTCTTGATAGATCCGTTGTTCAGTATCATTATAGTTGTTATTAGTATTGTCATTTACACTAGTATTTTCATTAGCTGTAGTAATATTGGAATCACTATTACTAGTACTTTCATTTACATTAGTATTAGTATTATCATTTACGTTTGTATTATTAGAAGTATTGTTGTTTGTATTACTATTGCTATTATTACTAGAGCTAGTATTAACATTCGTGTTCGTGTTTGTATTGGTATTTTCATTTGAGCTATTTATATCCTGATTCACTGTGCTATTATTGGTACTATTGCTATTACTAGTATTATTAGAGGTTGTATTGTTAGTTGAATTTTGTGTAACATTACTACTACTAGTGCTGGTATTGGTATTGGTGTTAGTACTGGTATTGGTGTTAGCTGCAGTAGAAGTATTGTTAGAAGTATTGTTAGTTGTATTATTACCCGTACTATTAACAGTGCTAGTATTGGTATTGTTAGCATTAACATTTGTATTATTTGTATTTACATTGGTATTATTTGCCGTACTAGTATTAGTACTTGTACTAGTATTTACATTGGTGTTTGCATTAGTGTTTGCGTTCGTATTAGCACTCGTACTAGTACTAGTGTTTACGTTGGTGTTCGCATTAGTGTTTACGTTCGTATTAGCACTTGTACTAGTATTAGTATTTACATTGGTGTTTGCATTGGTATTATTATTTGTACTAGTGCTGACATTAGTGTTTGCATTAGTGTTAGTATTAGCGTTTGTATTTGTATTTGTATTAGTATTTGCATTCGTACTAGTGCTGGTATTAACATTGGTATTTGCATTGGTATTAGTATTTGCACTAGTGCTAGTATTGACATTTGTATTCGCATTTGTATTGACATTTGTATTCGCATTTGTATTTGTATTGGTACTAGTGTTTACGTTAGTGTTCGCATTAGTGTTAGTATTAGCGTTAGTGTTAGTGTTAGTATTATTATTTGTATTAGTATTGGTGTTAGCATTGGTATTAGTATTAGTGTTGGTATTAGTGTTAGCTGCAGTAGAAGTATTAACATTCGTGTTCGCATTTGTATTTGTATTGGTGTTAGCCGCTGTTGTCGTTGATGTGGTGGTGGTATTGGTATTTACCCCCTCGCAAAATTCTACTCCTAAATTACAGGTTCCTGCTGTTTGTGCCGTTGCTGGTGTTGTCCACCCTATTATTAGCACCCACGCAAATAACCACAATAAAGTAGCTTTCATTTAAGACTCCATACTTACACTTATACTACCTCCGTAGTAATATTACATTAAAAATATACTAAACTACTTTAAGTACCACTTCCACACTTACAAGGGCTGCATTTACAAGGGCTGCATTTGCACTTAGGGTTATTACAAGCTGTTTCATTGCTTTTTGGCTTAATCTTCATCTTCATCTCTCTCGGTAGGGCTTATACTATCTTCATAGTAAATTAGTAAACTGGTTTGTTGTTCTATAAATCTTAATATCTCTGCCATGTTTAGAGATAGATTTTCATAGTCTGGTACACTCAATGCAAAAAACACAAGGTCTGTGTACTCATCTGTAAACGTGGCTTTGAACTCTTCAAAGTTCTCTTCCGTTACTGCAAAAAAATTTATCGGGTAAGTATCGATACCCCTCGGTCTAATTTGTATAGGTATAACACGTTCTACATATTCAGTTTGAACTACTACTTCCGGTGGACCGAATAGACTACAACTACTCAGAAGTAATAGACTCGAGATCGCTAAAAACTTGTGCCGTTGCATTATTTACTCTCGTCTCAATCAATCCTGGCCGTGCTTTAGTGAGCCTAGTTAGGTCATGTTCTCTTAATGTTCTTGATAGTCTGTTACCGTATTCTTCAGCCTTCTGTAGATTTGCACTTAGATCTTGATTTAGTACTTGGAATCGTGCAGAGTCATCTTGTAATCTATTTATTGTCTCTTGACTCGTGGCTGCTGCTATCGTTAGCTTGGCGTTGTTTTCTGTCAGTATTCTAAGAGTTCTAGCCGTTAAGAAATAATAGGAAACAAACGCTATCCCTAGTATTACTACCATGCCAGCTAGAACTTTACTCATTATATAACTTAGCTTCTAACTTATCTATTCTCTCAGATAACTCAGTAGCATTACCCTTTTCTACAGGTGGGTGTGCCTGTTCTTCTAATTTAGCCAGTTTCTTAGCCAGTCCAGGGTAGTCTCTAGACCACTTAGCTTCTTTCTTAGCCATCTCAATGTCATATTTTTCTGATAAATAGTACATAAATGTATCTATTTTTTGCTGAGTCCACTGCCCTGCTTTGGTTCGCATAAACCATGAAGCGTATAGCTTTCCAAAAGTAGCAAAGATACACGCTTGCAGTAGTTGTATTAATATTAACATATCAGTCTGCCGCTACCATCCTCTGGGCTGCTAGTGCCTCATAACCTTCCTCATCTAAATGAGTAACTCCTATCCAGTTATGTGTCATTTCATCACCAGTCCTGCTTCCGCCTACTACCCACATATCTGAATCAGGGTTATTAGGGTTATCAGAAGTATTATCGTACCATTGCTTCATCACTAAGACAGCACCTGCTGGTACTAGTGGTGCGACACTTGGAGCGAATAGATGACTATGATGCCATGTTGCACTCCAGTTTGATACTTGACTGATTTGTTCAGTACGACCAGTAGCCGGATCAAAAATCTCTAGTGAAGCAGCATTCATCCTAAGATGTCCATGTGGCTGCCAGCTATCTAGTCTTACAGGGTGATCGAAGGAGTGAAATCCTTGAGTCATTAGATAACCATTAGGGGGTATTACAATGTCAGCTTGATCAGAGACTCTATATAGTGCTAAGTCTTGTTTATACGTCAGTTCTGCACTCTCTTCATCACTGTGGAACCAAAGACCAATTTCTACTACATTGTCTTTAACTGCCAAACCCTGTGCTGTAGCACCGACACCGCCTGGAAACATATGAATATCCCAGGAAACTTGTGCATTGGCTGGTAGAGTACGACAAACTCCTTCTGGTACTATTTCACCCCATTTGCCCATTGCATATTCAGTAAGCATACCAAAGCGTTCACCGTCTACCATTACAGTAGAGTTAGCGTGGTGTACAACTGCTCTAGCATCGCCTCTAGGCTTGACCTGGACAGCTTTGATACAACGATCGGTTGTTAAGCCTGTAGGCACTTCGTGCTTACTCCAAAGGTCTGCGCCATTAGCAGGAATGTCTATAGGTACTGAGGGAATGATTAGATTAGGTTGTCCCAAATCTGCTGCGAATGTCCAGTCAGCGGGAGCGGATAAAGCGGGGGGTTGTATAACTATATCACGGTCGCCATAGGGGGCACCCGCGTTGACCCAGTCTACTACTGCATCAATGTCTTCTTGTGCAAGTCTCCAGTCTCCTAAGAGGTCTTGTATACCTATGCCATGATCGTAAGCATAAGGGGGCATCTCTCTATTAGCAACTTTGAGTTGAATAAGAGGGGCCCAGGGTCTAACAGCTTCGTAGCTTTCGAACGTCATTGGTCCGACTCCGCCTTCGCGGTGACATACTACGCAGTTTTCATTAATAATATTGGCTACACCATTAGTATAGGTCGGCTCATCTGCCATTGCTGCGGTACTACACGCTAATGCAACAGCTAAACTTAATTTATTCATAGAAATCTCCTTGAAAATGGTTAGAGGCTTTCGCCCCTATCCAAGTTAATCTTTAAGCATTTAGTATAATTAATATGGGAATGTGAAGAGCAAACCAAGTTACTCCTAACGCCCAAACAAATGCATATACTACGTGCAATTCATTTTGGTACTTATCCATGACTTCTCCTAGTCGATGGTAATGGTTACGGGTCGCTCGGACTCAGGCAAATCCTGTGTCAAAGCTAAGCAAAGCAGTCCGCGTTCCAAATACGCTTTTTTTAATTTAATGTGTTCGCCTACTTTAAAGTGTCTAGTGAATTGTTTTCCACTCAAGCCTTTGTAGGCGTATGTTTCATTTGGATTATCTACTTGCTTCCGAATTCCTTTTACGCTAAGTACGTTTTTATATAGCGAGATTTCAATATCCTTTTTATCCCATCCAGGCAAGGCTACTTCAACTCTGTACCCCTCTTCTCCTGTTCGTATGATATTATATCTAGGATAACCTCCGTCTACTGTATTTGCGAAGAATTCATCTTCTAAGCGGTCAAACCCTACAAAAAACTTTGGAAGGTCTGCCAATAATGATCTATGATTGACCATTTCTTTCTCCTATAGCTCCCTTTCGGCGAGCTTCTTAACCCCTTTCGGTGGTTGATTAAATGAAGCTACTTTTGGGTAATAAGGGAAGTAGCCACCCTCAGTTAAGTGCTTACGCAGCTAACGCATACGAGTTATCGTTTGCAATTATATTGTTGCTTTAAGTAGCTTCCGCACTATTCTCCTGATAGCCTTTCTTAGCGTGTCGAACCTGGATCACCCCCTTATAATACACTGAGCACATACCGCACTGTGCATCGGATTGACTTAGCCGCTCTTGCAAAGAGCTTAAGTCTTGATAGTCGCCTTCACTAATGTGTCTACAAACGCAAGCTATCATAAGAATTAGGGTTGGTGGAGGTGTCGGGATTTGCACCCGAGTCCACTCTAGTATTACTATCGATCAATGAATTCTAGAAATATTTATTTATGTTACGTCATCTACGGTGATGATTCCTTCTTCTATGAGATAGCCTACGCTAGCCATAATACCGGTCTTCCTTCCTAGCCAATAGCTAGAAACTCCGCAACCCACTACAACAAGCAAAAACACTACGTTAAACATACTATCTCCTTATATGATTTTTTATGAACTATTATTATACTACTGACGAGATCAAAAGTCAAGAAATTTTTTTACCCCACGATAAAATCCCCCTGCCCACGGGATCACCACAGGCAGAGGGATTATTTCGGTTGGGAGAATGAGGCAAAGGGAAACCTCAAGCGTGCATCTCGGCACCGTTTTGTTTCAACCCCGTGTTAGAAAGGTTCTAGTGTGGACATCACTACTGAATTCTTTAAGCCTATACCACGTTTCAATTGTTTAGCAGCATAATAGACTAATAGATAAATTCAGAAATACTAGAGGTTTTCCACTACCCCACAGTACCTATCGCAAGTTAATTTTAACGTCCCCCCGATAGGAGTTTGACGGCTCTTTGAGTGTTAATGAGTGGTATAAAGCACTCCCAACTACAGGACGAAAGTCCTACTACCGTTGTCAGTAGATTTTGGCTGATACAGTGTTGCGCGATCTGCCAATAGCACAGGTAGATAGTATTTTATACTCACTTCTGCCATAGTGAGTCCCCGCCAGTCAGGTCTGAAAGGATGGTCAGAAAGAGATACCTGCCGGTCGCACCGATAAAGCCCCTTTACTTCCTGTACCACTACCCTCCCAGGTTACAGTTAACGGGAGTTTTGAGAGAAGGCTGACCAAAAGGACAGTATTCTTCTCTCTAGTCCTACGCGGTAGTCTTCAGAGGACTACATAACGACTTCTTGAGTGAGTAAGGCTGATGGTTGAGAATCTATTCACCATCACTTAGGAACTTATCTCTACAATATTGCGAGTCTCGGTTAACCTTACATACTACCATGTCGTTACTAGGATTGAAATCTTGCTGCTTTAGCCATCCGTCTTTTAGTTGTAGTGGATAGTCTAGCATTTTTATATAGTTCGCTTTTTTTAGAAGCACCGACTGTTTTGATTAAGTCTGCTATATGTGCGGGCTCATATGAGTCCATTAACATTATGTACGCAATAGCACCTTCGCTACTTGTTCCTTCTCGTACCATGCCAGCATATATCATTAGCATTTCGTACTGTTCGTTTTTCATTGGTGTGTCCTCTAAGAAAGTAAAACCATTATACGCAAAAACAACCGGAATGTCAATAAATTATTATGGGAAAGGTGAAAATAATTTTATTAAAACATTCCCAAAATAATTTCTTGACAAGACAGGTTAATCATTATATAATTATCCCATAATGAAAAAACGACCATGGACAGCAGAAGAGAAACAAACACTGAAAGAGACTTATGGAGTCTTACCATTAAGAGACTTAATAGCACTACTTCCAGGTCGTACAGAAAATTCTATTTATAAACAGGTTTCATACCTACGACAAAGAGGATGGACATTTGGACAAGCATCGATTTAACGCAATGTTTTTTAATATAGCAGATAGAGACAAGCCAACAATAGAGGTAGAGAAAATGGAATGCGTTCTATGTAAAAAAGAGATACCTAAGCAACTGCTGGGTGAGAATGGTGGATTCTGGGCAGGCGGTCATAACCCTTGGCCATTAGCTAAAGAAGGTAGAGCTTGCCACGATTGCAATGAAAAAGTAGTTTACGCACGTTTGAAGCAGGCTGTATTACATAGATGAATATATTTATGTTGCATGAGAATCCAGACGAAAATGTAAAGTTACATTGTGATAAGCACGTAGTCAAGATGATACTAGAATATGCACAGATGCTGTCAACTGCACACCGTGTACTTGATGGGGATGAAAAACAGCCTGAGTTATTATACAAGGCAACACACAAGAATCATCCCTGCACTAAATGGTGTACAGCAGCATCTGCAAACTACTTGTACTTATACCACCTATTTGCAAAACTGTGTGGAGAATATACGCACCGTTATGGTAAGGTACATTTAACACATAAAAAATTAAGCACGATTTTGGCAACCCCGCCTGATAATATGCCTCATACAGTTGAGGTTGATTTTGTAAATATGCCACAAGCTATGCCAGAGCAATACAAAGATTCTAGCGTGGTAACTGCATATAGAAAATATTATAGAGGCGAGAAATTCGAGATCGCTAAATACACAAAAAGAGATATACCAGACTGGATGGAAAAATAATGAGTAAAATGAAAAAAAGAACATCACGCAGATCCCTGGGACGAGAAGGTAGTCCTAAGGGTGGTAATGGGCCAACTGACCCAATACAAAAAATGATTAGGCAACTAGAAGCCCACGCAAAGGGTAAGAAAACAAAGCTATTCGATCAGACTTCAGGTAAAATGAAAGTCGCAGATAAAGCAGGCAATGATAAGACGCATACTGATTATTTGATGTCAATGGCAAAGGCAGACAAGAGGAAAACTAAGAATGCCAAAGGTAATAGTTAGAAACGGTAACGTAGAGGCAGCTCTTCGTGTATTTAAACGAAAGGTTACAGACTGCGGTACTTTACTAGAGTATAAAGAGAATCAATTTTTTGAGAAGAAATCAACTAGCAAGCAGGCTTCTAAGAGGTCTGCGGCAGTTAGAGAGCGTAAGAGACAACGCGACCCAGTTAACGAGAAGAGAGAATATTAGATGAAGTCAAATTTTGGAGACATAAGACCTGCGTACCCACCTGGGTATGTTAGATCGAATTTTGGACAAGTAAAACAATTTATGGGTATTATGAAGCAAAACATCGCGCCCACACCCGCCCTGACTGATGAGGCGACAGCAGCTTTGCGCGTAGATTTAATAGAAGAAGAGTTGGATGAGCTAAAAGTAGCTATTAAGAATGACGATCTCATTGAAGTAGCTGACGCACTTGCTGACATCCTTTATGTAACCTATGGAGCTGCAGCCGCTTACGGTATTGATATCGACCCAGTATTTCAAGAGGTACACGATAGCAATATGAGTAAGTTAGGCACTGATGGACAACCAATATATAACGAGCAAGGCAAAGTTATGAAGGGGCCTGGGTATTTCCACCCAAATATTCCCGTAGTCTTAATGAAGCAGGGTTTGTTCAAAGATCAAGTAGATGAAATGGTTGTACATTCGGCTATTAAGAGAGAGCGCAATGACAGAGTATCTTAACTACTTGCTACGATGGCCTATCGTTAGGGAGGTCTATATTAAAGATCAAACTAACGGGTTTGACAGTTCTGTTTATGCCGCTATATTAGCTGAGAATGGTAAGCACCTCCACACTATAATAATGGACAAATATGACCAAGAATATATTAACAAAATTACAGAAGATTGGGTACAGCATGGTAGAAAAACCAAATAGCTTATCTTTTCAGGACTATTGCGCTCTGTTTCAGTTAGATCTGGAGTATTCCTACGTGGATACTGGAGCGCATTATGAGTTAGATATGGAAGACTACATTGAACTAGAGTATGAACGCTATCAACTGAGGTCAGTATGAAAAATATAGAAATAACACTAAGCCTGGAGCTACTAGATAGCAGTGACGATGACCTAGAATGGGTCTATCAAGCCGTCAATGATTTACTAGTAGACCAAGAATACATATCCGTTTTTAAAGTGGCAGCTCCTCCTATAGATGATGATAGTGATGGTATGACAAATTTAGACGGCGTGTACAATATGGGATAATTATGGAACTGGAAGCAAAGAAAAGGATGTGGCTAACAGTAGTTAGGTCACTGAACTACGAAATTGGACGTAAGACGAATACTGATAAAGATGTGCGCGACATAGCAGCTTTAAATAAAGTATTACTTATGTACAAAGAAGAGCTATACCCATCCAATACAAAGGAAGAGTACCCAGCGTTTGAATTGGGGAACAACTAATGATAGGATGGGTGATATTCGCGTGTTTATTGTTTTGCAACATAGCAATTCATGTTATAATACAGATGTACTTTGAAGGTCACAGGGCCTTCAATGACCCCGCAGCACCTTCTCCAGGCCTCCGTTTCTACGAGGCTTTGAAAGTACCAGTATATTAAAGTTTTATTATTGGCTGTTCTATACGCCTCCGCTTTCGTCTTTGGTATGATACTAGCATTATATTTAGGTCTAGGATTGCTTACAGTTATTTAGTAACTATCCTAGGCATATCTAAAACTTTTTTATGTTACTGCTACCCCGCACAACCCTCTCTTCAACTCACCTGAGAAAAATGATATTTGTGTTCTGCCAAAATGTATGATATAATAAATACTAAATTTGATTAGTTAATAAAGTCATTTGAATAACCGTCGTGAGCGAAATAGAACAAAAATATTTGCACGTTAACCGCTCTGGAACCTAAAGTGTAAGAGCGGGTGTCATGCAAGATTATTTGCAGTCGATATATAGTTCACTACAATCCCGCATTAATAGTTTAATCGGACATTGATTACTAATAACCGTGATAATCGAATTTGCACTATTAAAAGATATCGTTACCCGCTACAACACAACAATTGTAATGGGGATTCTCTTTTTTTTAAAAGCAACAAAATTCGGTGGGATTCTGAAAGGGTTCACATTAAGTTCTTTTATGAATATCATGGTACTATAAAACAACCCAACTACCTTAAAAAAGGACAAAAAAAATCCTCTACAACCATAAGGGTTATAAAGGACTAAAACTAATTTCCCGCGCTTTTAGCCTAGTGGAGAATGTAGAGGCAAACTCTTCATAGGTTTTGTTGTTTTAGTTCTACTAGCGCAGCTTAGTTTTAAGAAATATCAATGCTTGCTTTGGAGCTTTATCTAGCCCAAATAATTCTTCTACGTCAACTGCAAGATGATCGGCTATTTGATGTACGAGTTCGATCTTCGTAGTTGGCCTTTCACCCGTTTTAGTCTTGTAGGACTCTCGCTGGTATACACCTTCCCTGGATAGCTTACCGATAATAGACTTTAGTGATCTATTATGTTGTTTAGCCATAGCTTCTACAGTGGCTCTAGATGGAGAGTCGATGTACTGTGCTATTAACTCTTGTGTTTCGACTTCGCTGTAGTTACTCATCATCGTTGTCCTTAATGAAGTTATCAATTTCAGATTCTGTCATGATCTTAATGTTACCATCACTGTCTGTTCTGAATTCCAGGTCGGTAGAGTAACCTAAGTCTTCGATTCTCACGTTATCTATACCGACTGCCTCAATGTATTCCTTTAGAAGTTCATCATACAAGTTCTGTGAATTACAGCCTTGCATGGATTCCTCGTGTACCTGATCTAGTAATGCATCTATCATGTCATTACGGTCGCTGAGCACCCGTTGCAAGTCGTTTAAACGTCTACGAAGAGCAACGGAACTCGTGGCAAATTTGACTACATCTCCCACTTAATTGCGTACTGCTACAGCTAGAGCTTCTAGGTCAACTTTGCTAGCTTTGACAAGTGTCTCTAAGCTCAGACCAGTAGATGCTTCGATGCTTTCAACCAAGTGTGCTTTAGTTAGCGTTACACCCGTTGCGGTTTTCTTTACTTTCGCTATGTACACACCTTCGCGTGAGAGTTTAGCGATAACTGAACGAGTTGTCTTACCTACAGATTCTGCAATAGCATCTATAGACTCCCCATCAGTGTACTGACTTACGATACTATCTACTTGATCAATCGTGTAATTTGCTACTGCCATTTTGTTCTCCGTATTTTGCGTTGTTTCGATTTAAAAACCATTATATTATGAATTAAGCTGTATGTCAAGAAACTCTTTAAGCAATACTTCTTCCATTTTATTAGCTTCCTTCTCCCAAGGGCATTTCGCGTAGGACTTCCCACATTTCTTACCCATCCATTTTGGTACTGATCCAAGCATATCTAGCTCACCGTAATAAAACTGCTTAATGTGAGTCATTTCGTGAAAAACAGTTTGCAACTCGTGTTTATTAGGGTATATCCAGACCTTGTATCCACCGTCATCCTTTGTATCAGATAATCCATCATATAATGTATTTTCTTTACCTAGTTTGACGGATAGTGTCAAGTCTTCCATCCCATAACGTGTCACGCAGTAACGTACTGCTGCAGCAATGTTGGATTGGTCTTTTTTAGACCACCATCTCTTATTTCTGTTAATTCTCAATTTCATGTATACTATTATACGCCCATAATTGGAAAATGTCAACTCATATTTGAAGCAATTGTTGAAATTGGGGTGACTGACGGGGTTCGAACCCGCGACCACCGGAATCACAATCCAGGGCTCTACCTACTGAGCTACAGCCACCACAGACAAAAAAACCCCTAGAAAAGCGTGGCACCTTACGGCTCGCTGCCATCTCCAGAGGTTTTGAAAAGCTTATCTCGTCCTTTACTGAGTTATTGAATGCCTCTAGTATCATTCTAGAGCGGTTCGCGTTTGGTCTCAAAGGCAGGGCTTTTCCTAATTGAAAAACCATTATACTACAACTCACCTAGAATGTCTACTTTTATTTCAAGGTTGTGGTCATATAATTTCACAAATGAACTCGCGGGGGGCCAGCGCGGGGTTGTCAAGTCTTATTTGCCTCGAACTGCCCAAATTTTCTCGAATTTGATCAAACCAGGCTTCATTTAACACTTGACACACCCGCTGAGACTCTGTTATAATACCAGGGTGGGGCGGGGCCGTCTTTAAGCTGAAAAATTGAGCGGGTGTGTAAAAACCCTTCAAAATTGCACATAATTTTACCGTGATGAGTAAAAACCCCTATAATTTACCCATGTCAAAATAACACTTGACACACCCGCTCAGGTTTGGTATAATCGGCGCAAATTTGCCATTATTTCCAGGGCAGGTCTAAATAGTACTTGACACGCAGGTAGGACATCGTTTTAACACATCAATTTTGCACTTCGGTGCAGGGAGCATCGTTTTACCACTTCACTTTTGCACTTAGGCGCGGAGCGCACCTCTTTCAATTTGCTCCGCTTCGTGAATGCGAACGAGAAGCTAAATGGTAACACGAATCGTTCGCATTCGCTCGGCCGCAGTGCGCGTTCCAAAATTTGTCAATCCGCAGTGCCGGCTCGCAAAAAATTTGCAAGCCTGGATTTCTCCTAACAGTTATTGTTGGGTGAGAATAAAAAGAATTACAATAGCCCAATATATCATAACAACAAATCCGGCTGCAAATGTCATTGCTAGAAAAACTCCGCCAACAAAAGCCGCGCCGCGCAAAAAAGAATTCTTGATATTATTTATTTTAACAGCCATCCAAGGCAGGTCGTTATGACGTAGTTCACAAAT
>Ga0308018_10000504_pt1 | contig 19874 bp, 18 predicted proteins | sample Neamet282_FD_203130 | JGI IMG/M metagenome (GOLD analysis project Ga0308018, IMG submission 203130) | Marine microbial communities from water near the shore, Antarctic Ocean - #282 | ecosystem: Environmental > Aquatic > Marine > Unclassified | place: Southern Ocean | collected 2014-10-01
GCAAACCCGAAGAAGGTGTTAAAACTGCCTCTACGTCGCTGACCTTGTCGCCATTCACGCTAACAGCATTATTACCAATAAATTCTCGTGCCATCTTATTAGACTTGGCCAAACCAGAATCAACCAAAACCTGAACCAATGTCACACTCTCCTCGGTAATGTTGGAAGCTGGCATGCCATCCAGAAAAAGCTGTTGTAGGTCTGCCTTAGTTAATTGTTCAAGCTGTCCAGAAAAAAGCGCCTCACTTATTCTTAAGGCGGCTTGCAAACCCTCTTCTCCGTGAACCAGGCGCGTGACCTCGGTTGCCAAAACGCTTTGCGCTTGAGGCTTACCCTCCGCAGCCCTGTCTTGATCTTCAATAGCAATCATCTGAACTTCAGTTAAGAAGGTAAAGAACCGTAAGAATTTGTAGACATCTGCGTCGGCTGTATTGATCCAAAATTGGTAAAATGCATACTGCGACGTTTTATTGGCATCTAACCAAATGGTGCCACTTTCAGTTTTGCCAAACTTTGTGCCATCAGATTTGGTCACTAAGGGTAGCGTTAAGCCAAACACTTGAGCCCGATGCTGCCGACGAGTTAAGTCTATTCCACCTGTAATATTGCCCCACTGATCACTCCCCCCTATCTGGAGACTGCAGTTGTATTGCTTGTAGAGCTCAGAGAAATCAAAAGATTGCAAAATCATATAAGCAAACTCTGTAAAAGAAATACCTTCTCCATCACGCTCTAACCGCTGCTTAACAGATTCCTTCTGAATCATGGAGCTGACCGAAAAATGTTTGCCCACGTCCCTCAGAAACGTTAGTACATCCACGTCTTTAGTCCAGTCGTAGTTATTCACTACTGCGGCACTATTGTCTTGATCATTAAATTCAATAAACGCAGACACTTGGGCCTTAAGGCGGTCTACCCATTGATTGATGATGTCGATGGTATTGAGCTTACGTTCTTGAGATTTAAAGCTCGGATCACCAATCATACCTGTAGCACCACCTACCAAAGCCAAGGGCTTATGACCTGCTTGCTGAAAGCGGCGCAATACGAGCAAGGGAACCAAGCTACCAATATGCAAACTATCAGCTGTTGGATCAAACCCACAGTAAAGCACCCGTGATTCTTGCAAATGCTGAGTAAGTTCTTCGGGAGAGGTCATTTGATTAACTAGTCCGCGCATTTGTAAATCGGCGAGTAAGTTGGTATCTACAGCAGTCATAATAGGTTGTCGCTTATTTGTACAATTATTTAAAGTGTTGGAGCCAGGCTATGGAACGGACTGGAAAGCGGCTATTCTAGCTTGATTTAGGGGTAATAGAAAAGCGCTCAGACGCCCTTCTAGTAGTACAATGTGGCGCAAAACAGGCTATTTTTGGCGCTCAGGCGTGTTATCATGTGCCGCTTAGGCTATTTCCCTTTTCAAATTTGTTATATCCACACCTTATGATAACCCTTTCAAAACTTTTGCAGCACTTCCCAAAGCCATACTTGGCAGTCCTGATTTTTCTTTTTTTGATGATGCTTGTTATTGGGTTCTGGTCGAGCCCCGATAGGCCAAGCACCACAGCAATCACAAAGACCAATACCAGCCAAACGCTGGATTTAAGCCCAAAACTACCCCTTGAGAGTGATGCCTCTCCAGTTCAACCCATCATCGAACATAAGGTTGAACAGTGGATCTCTGTTACCGTTAAGTCTGGCGACAGCCTCAGCACTCTGTTTCAGCGTGTCGGATTATCCGCACAAGATGTATACCAAGTATCTCAGGCCACCAAAAAGTCTAAGTCACTGCGCACACTTTTCCCAGGGGACACTTTGGACTTTGTGATTGACGCTGGACAGTTGCAAAAAGTGCGTCACATCAAAACCCCCTTACAACAAATCGTCATTTCCCTCCAAGAAAAGGGCCATTATACGGTTGAAACAATTACTCGTGAGCCAGACATCGAGCCTCGCTTTATACAAGGCGTCATCAGTAGTTCCCTGTTTGTAGACGGTCAACGCGCAGGACTCAGTCAGAAGAAACTCATGGAGCTGGCGAATATATTTGGCTGGGATATCGATTTCGCTTTAGACATTCGAAAGCAAGATCAGTTTGCAGTTATCTATGAGGAAAAATACCTAGATGATGCACTCATTGGGGAAGGCCGCATCTTAGCTGCGCAATTCACTAATCGAGGCGAAGCATTTAACGCTATTCGACACAGTGACGGCAGCTATTACTCGCCTAAAGGCTACAGCATGCGTAAAGCCTTTTTACGTAGCCCTGTAGATTTCTTTCGCATTAGTTCTAAGTACAATCCAAACCGGCTGCACCCTGTACTTAAAACAAGCCGCCCCCACAGAGGTGTAGACTACGCCGCAGCCACCGGCACGCCAATCAAAGCGTCAGGTGATGGCAAAGTAATTTGGCGAGGAACAAAAGGGGGCTATGGCCGCACGATTATCTTAAAACATGCAGGCATTTACACCACTTTGTATGCCCATATGTCTAAATATAACCGCAAGGTGAAAAAAGGTAGTCGTGTAAAACAAGGGCAAATTATTGGATACATCGGCTCTTCAGGTTTAGTCACTGGGCCACACTTACATTATGAGTTTCGCTCAAACGGCGTACACCAGGACCCACTGAAAGTGAAATTTCCTAACGTACAGCCACTTAACAAAACACAGATGGAAGTATTCAAACCAGTGGCGAATACCATTTTAGCCCAGCTAGAGTCTTACCAGCTAGGAAGTCCATTGGCGCCTACTCAATAGACTTATATAGAGAAGCTGGAACCGCAGCCACAGGTTGTGGTTGCATTAGGGTTGGTGACGGAGAACTGTGAACCTTGTAAACTTTCCTTGTAATCAACTGTGGCTCCCATCAGGTATTGAATCGACATGGCATCGACCACCATAGTCACCTCACCATTTTCAATCTGAGTATCATCTTCTGCCACTTTATCATCAAAGGTAAAGCCGTAAGAAAATCCTGAACAGCCCCCGCCTGTAACATACACACGTAAACGCAAGTCTTGGTTATCCTCATCTTCCATAAGGTGAGACACTTTCTTTGCTGCAGAGTCAGTGAAGCCCATCGCTGGCGATGTAGCATCAAAGTAATCTTGTTCGTCAGTGTGGGGCATAGCGCTCTCTTCTACATTTCAGGGCACGAATTATGCGCTTAACCTAGTAATTTAGTCAAGTATTAGCGCAGCCTATCTGCGCCTTTATCTAGATTACAACTAGGGCGCTAAAGGCACAATATCTAAACCTGCCGTTTCTTCCAATCCCAACATCAAATTCATATTGTGAATGGCTTGCCCAGCGGCGCCTTTGACTAGGTTATCAATAGCAGACAAGATCACCAATGTATCCTCACCTTGAGGCTGGTGTAATGCAATACGGCAAATATTTGAACCGCGTACGCTGCGAGTGTCTGGGTGGCTTCCTAGTGGCATAACGTCTACAAAAGGGTGATCTTTATAACGCAATTCAAACCATGCCTGAATAGATTCTAAGGATCGCTCACCGCTCGTCAAACGCGCATATAAGGTGGCGTGTATCCCACGAATCATAGGCACTAAATGGGGAACGAAAGTTACCCCTACTGGTCCGCCATTAGCTACAGATAGACGCTCTTTTATTTCTGGCAAGTGACGATGTCCGGCCACACCATATGCCTTAAAACTGTCGCCTGCTTCGCACAATAAACTCCCTACAGCGGCACCACGCCCGGCACCACTCACTCCAGACTTGCAGTCGGCAACGATGTGCTGTGTATCAATCAAACCTTGTTCAATCAAAGGCAATAAACCTAACTGCACAGCCGTTGGATAACACCCCGGGTTGGCGACTAAATTAGCGTTCTTTATGGTACTTTTATTGACCTCTGGCAAGCCATATATAGCTTTTGGCACCAGCTCAGCGCAAGCATGCTCCATGCCATACCAGTGGGACCAAACATTAACATCCTGAATACGAAAGTCGGCTGCCAAATCAATAACCTTAGTGCCCGCTGCCAGTAATTCAGGCACTTGTTTCATTGCTACACCGTTAGGCGTAGCAAAGAACACTAAGTCGGCTTGAGCCAAAGTTTCTGTTGTCGGCGCAGTGAAAGCCAAATCATATTCTCCACGCAGGCTTGGGTATATATCTGACACCGCCTTACCAGCCTCCGAACGTGAAGTTATAGCACACACCTCAACCAGAGGATGGCGCGCCAAAAGACGCAACAACTCAACTCCCGTATACCCAGTACCACCAACAATGGCTACTTTTTTCACGCTTATTTCCTTTCTATAAAGACTGTTCTAAAGCCATGATAATAGACACCGCAGCAAAGCTAAAGGGGTGCATGATAATAATGGCTATGAGGATGTTAGGCAGCATGATAAATGTAAGGTAAACTGCATGCATCATCAGTGGCATTTACAACAAAAACATAACGTTTTAACAACTCTTTTCCTATGGTCAAACTAAAACAAAAGTTAACCTCTCGCCTAAAACCCACCAATTTCAGGGCTAGCCATTTCCGCCGTAGGCTCGCGTATAACGACGCTTTACCTCAAGTTAGCTTGCTAGGCTTTGTAAGCGGTGTCGCCGCAGCGCTAGTCATCGTTGCGTTCCGCAGTATGTTTGAAATCCCTCTTGCACACTGGCTGCCAGGTGGCACTGCAGAAAGTTTTGAGCAGCTAGACCCCATATGGTATTTCTTCCTTCCCGTCATTGGCGGGCTCCTTATTGGCCTTTGGCTTATGTTGTTTACTTCTGAGGAGCGTAAAACAGGTGTCACACATGTAATGGCTCGTATGGCCTACCACCAAGGAAGAATGCCACTTAAAAACACTCTTGCACAATTTGTAGGCGGTGCCCTAGGAATTTTAACAGGTCAGTCTGCCGGAACAGAAGGTCCTGCAGTGCACCTAGGCTCTGCCGTGAGCTCACAAATAGGGCGTTTTTTCCACCTACCTAACAACAGCGTGCGCCTGATGGTGGGCTGCGGTACGGCAGGCGCTATAGCAGCCTCGTTTAACACCCCGATGGCCGGCGTCATTTTTGCGATGGAAGTGGTTATGCTGGAATACAGCATCATGGGCTTTACGCCAGTCATCATTGCAGCCGTTACCGCAACGCTGTTGCATAATAATTTATATGGCGCCGAAATGGCCTTCATGGCCCCAGATATCAGCATGATTAGCATGGGTGAAATGCCACTTATTTTGGTTTATGGTGTGGTTCTTGGAGCTATGGCAGCCTTGTTTACCAAAACGCTCACCAGCATGCAAAGCTTCTCGGTTCGGCCAGTGCTGGTGAGAATGCTTATGGCTGGCACATTTACCGGCTCCCTCGCCTACTTTGTGCCTCAAGTGATGGGTATGGGTACTGACAGCATTCTAATGGCTATTGAAGGGCAATATGCATTAGGTTTGTTGGTTGCACTGGCTCTTGCTAAATTATTCGCGACTGCTATTAGTGTGGGCTTGGGTATGCCTATCGGCTTAATTGGCCCCACCCTTCTTATGGGGGCATGTGCTGGTTCTGCACTAGGTCATATCAGTAGCTATATATTAGACGGGCCCACATCAGATGCTGGCTTCTACGCCATGCTAGGCATGGGTGCGATGATGAGTGCTGTATTGCAAGCCCCCTTGGCTGCCCTTATTGCACTCATGGAGTTAACTCACAATCCGGGCATTATTTTGCCAGGCATGGCCACTATTGTTATCGCTAATATCACTTGTAGCTATGTGTTCAAACAAGACTCTGTCTTTGTGGAAATATTACGTAAACAGGGATTGGATTACCAAGCCAATCCAATCACCCAAGCATTAAATCATCAAGGCGTTACGAGCCTAATGCACGATGATATAAGCCATCACCATGATGATGATATTGCAGGTTATCTATCAGCCGCAGAAAGAGGCTCTAACTGGTTGGTTATCAATAAGCATGGTGGCGACAGCCTCAATGACGAAGTTGACCACGTTTTACATCAAAGTCAGATCACTCTAGATAAAGACTCACCCATAGGCTTGATTGAAGCGGCAGGGTCCCCAGCCACAGCTTTTGGCTTTTGCTCATCTCGAGCCACCCTTAAAGAAGCTTGGGACTTGTGCAAAAAGTGTAATTACCAACACCTTCTCATTACCGACATTGATGGCCGCATCATGGGCGTGCTGCCCATAGAAGAAATACTAGAATACACACAAAAGGATTAGCCGCGAAGGTCCTTTCGGGGGATAATAACCGCTTAACTTTGCTTTTCCCCTTACTAAGAGTGCACTATGTCGCCTAATCGAACACCTGTTTCTGCCCAGCTATTTGAAGCCGCTCAACAACACATTCCTGGCGGAGTTAATTCTCCAGTTCGGGCATTTAAAGGCGTAGGTGGCCATCCGTTATTTTTTAAACGTGGCTTAGGCGCCTGGCTAACCGATGAAGACGATCTTCAATATGTAGATTATGTTGGATCTTGGGGGCCGATGATCTTAGGGCACGCACACCCTAAAGTTCTGGCTGCCGTATCCAGCAGCATTCAAAATGGCCTAGGATTTGGCGCTCCCACACGAGTAGAAACAGCAATGGCCGATAAGTTATGCAGCCTCCTGCCGCACATGGACATGGTGCGTATGGTGAGCTCTGGCACCGAAGCGACCATGAGCGCGATTCGCCTTGCTCGCGGCCACACAGGCCGTGACAAAATAGTTAAATTTGAGGGCTGCTACCATGGTCATTCAGACTCGCTATTGGTTAAAGCAGGCTCCGGCGCACTCACTCTTGGTGTTCCTAGCTCTCCTGGTGTTCCAGACAGCATCGCTGAACACACTATTACTCTTAGCTACAACGACAGCGACAGCGTTAAACAAACTTTTGCTGAGATTGGCGCTCAGATCGCCTGCATTATCGTTGAGCCTGTGGCTGGAAATATGAACTGCATTCCTCCGCAAGATGGTTTTTTGCAATGCTTGCGAGAGGTGTGTGATGCCAGCGGTGCACTACTGATCTTTGATGAAGTGATGACAGGTTTTCGTGTCGGCCCTCAATGCGCTCAAGGGCGGTATAACATAGCACCAGACTTAACCACCTTGGGCAAGGTGATTGGTGGTGGCATGCCTGTGGCGGCTTTTGGCGGACGTAGCGAAGTTATGCACTCTCTGGCGCCTTTAGGCCCTGTGTATCAAGCAGGCACATTATCAGGCAACCCCGTAGCCATGAGCGCAGGTTTAGTGATGCTTGATGAAATAAGCCAGCCAGGTTTTTATGAACAACTGACAAGCTACACCAGCAAACTATTGGCAGGCCTAAAAGAGCGAGCCAAGGCCGCAAACGTAGATTTTCACACGAGTCAGGTGGGCGCTATGTTTGGTTTATTCTTCACCGACCAACCTCAGGTTACCTGCTTTGCAGAAACCATGGCCTGCGATGCAGAAAAATTTGGCCGCTTCTTTCACTTAATGTTGGCACAAGGAGTATACCTAGCACCCTCAGCTTTCGAAGCAGGGTTCGTTTCTGCTGCACATGGCGACAAAGAACTGGCTCACACACTAGATGCAGCCGAGCGCGCTTTTTCCCAGCTTTAAGCCATGCTGAGTATTAAGTCATGTTGAGCTTTACTTATCTGCTGCTGTCAGCAAGCCATATCGCTATAGGCGTGATGTTGTGGCGAGTTAAAGGCCCGCAAGACGCGTATAAAACAGCAGCAATGTGTCTGTGGTTAGGCGCTTATGCGTGTATTGCTAATGCACCTATTTTTAGCCCAGTTATTGAGCCTGAAATGGCTGTCCTTGGCATCAACCTCTGCTTGTATGTAGGGTTTCCTATGATGGCTTTGGTGTTGTTAGACTTGGCTCTTTGCTGGCAATGGCAGCGGGCCACCTGGGGGCGTATCTTTCTGGCTTTAGCAGCCATGTTTGAACTTATGCGTCGTGCAGAATCAGGTAACAATTACGGTGAGTTTATCCTTATTGCCTGCGCATTAGCTTTCTTAGTCGCCTTTTTTAGGATTATAAAAAGTGCTAAAGCGCTGGGGCAAACCATTAAAAAGCCCTCAATTGTGTTGAGCTTTTATTTTGGGTTGATGATGGCTAGCCTATGGTCATTTAATACTACATTTGCTTTGCTATGGAATAGCTTAACCCTACTCACGCTTGGTGGTTATTTATATTTCGCTGCTTGACCCATGGCCTCAGCTTCACCTTGACTATTCCCTAAATGACTTCGACTAGCGCCAATTAACTTCCAGAAATAATACTGATAGCTTTTCTTATTAGGCACCAAGGTAAGGCCTTTAAGGGCCAACTGTTCAGCACGGGATGCCTCACCTAAGGATAGCTGCAAGGCCGCCAAACGGGCGTAAACTTTAGGCTCCCGTGGAGCAATACGCTGAGCTCTTTGAAGTTGAATAACGGCCTGAGTCACCTTGCCTTGCGCCTTTAGTTGATCAGCTTCAGTCAACAACTGCTCCACCACCGCTTGGTCTGACGCGGGTAATGGAGACTCTGGTATGGCAACTTGTGCTGCCAACTGTGTGACTACTTGATTAGATATGGGCTGCGCGGTAATGGTGACCGCTGCTTTAGGGGCCACGTAAGGTTTAGGCTTTACTGTGACCACTGGTACAGGTGGTTGAGATATCACTTTAGTGTTATTAGGCGTTTTGGTCGAAACATTATTAGGTGAAGCTGGTAAACGTTCGGAAGCCCTGGCCTGCACGCTCAGGTCTTCAACAATAGGGCCATAGCCCGGTGCTGCACAGCCCCCAAGGAAAATCACCAAGGATATGAGTGAGAAGTATTTAAAGGACGTGATTTTATTTTTGTACATTACTGACTAATATCCACAGGTTGTATTAAATGAAGGTGCCGATGTTTTAGGTATCGGCAACCAAACACCGTTCGGGCAGCTCTTGGGCATGGTTTCACCCGTTGTTACATTGAGGTAATAATATTCTAACGATTGCGGCTTGATGTCTTCGTAGGCTGTGTACGCCAAGTTCTGCATCAGTTGTCCCCAAACATGCAGCGCACCACCTGCCCCAGTGAGTGGTGTTGGCTTAGCGTCTTCTCTACCCAACCAGACAGTTGCCACGTGTTGGCCACTAAACCCTGCAAACCAACTATCTCTTTGGTCATTGGTGGTGCCGGTCTTTGCTGCCACCTGTTGTTGCTTAGGCAAATATCGATAAACACCCCTAGCCGTCCCGTGGTTTGCCACCATACGCATTTCATGCTGTAGCAAATAGGTGGAATCGTTGCTGGCAGCCTGACGCACGGCAAAAGGAAAATGGCTCAGTAGCCGACCATTAGCTTCTGTCACTTGGCGCACTAGGCTCAAGGGGCTATAAAAACCATTCCCAGCTATGGTTTGATACACTTGATTCACCTGCAAGGGCGACATCTCAACGGCACCCAATAATACTGAAGGGTATTCAGGAATAGACTGTTCTACGCCCATTCTACTCAACTGCTGTAACACCTTATCTACCCCAACGCGCATACCTAAACGTACATTAGCCTGATTATAAGATTTTGCCAAGGCTTCGTACATGGGCACCTTGCCATGAGACTTACGATCATAGTTTTGCGGTTGCCATAGGCTGCCATCGGGTTGAGGTAACGAAATTGGGCCATCATCAATAACAGTGACTGGGCTAAACCGGCCTGTCTCTAAGGCTGCAAGGTGTATTACAGGCTTTAATAACGAGCCCACTTGACGGCTTCGATCCAAGGCCCAGTTATGCCCCGCATAACCACCGTTATAATCACCTACTAGCGCAAGTAATTCACCACTATCTCTATGACTTACCACTAACGCGCCTTGTAACCCGTCTATCTTGCCGTGGCGCTGATTAAGCTTTTTTACTTGCTCCGCCATGGCTGTGTCTGCTTGACGCTGCACCCATGGATCTAAACTAGTAAATATGCGCAACCCGTGACTAGATAAGGCTGATGCCTGATAATGCTGTTGTAATTGCTGCCTTACTACATCCATATAGGCAGGATAGCGACTCACCTGCCTGGCCTCGGTCAGGTCTAACGGCAGCCCTTGATACTGCCTTTTTTGGTCGTCTGAAATTACGCCTTGTTGAGCCAAGACAGACAACACCAAATTACGTCTTTTAGTCGCTCTTTTTGGGTGTCTTTGGGGGTTGTAATAAGAAGGCCCTTTGACCAAGCCAACCAAAAGTGCAACCTGGTGCAATTTAAGCTCGTTTAAAGGTTGTCCAAAATAAAACCGACTAGCAAGACCAAAGCCATGGATTGCTCGCTTACCCGCTTGCCCAACAAATACCTCATTGAGGTAAACTTCTAATACTTCGTCTTTGCTGTAATGAATATTTAGTAATAGCGCCATTGGGGCTTCGATGAGCTTACGCCATATGGTCTGTCGATCTGTAAGGTAAAAGTTCTTCACCAACTGCTGAGTTAAAGTGCTACCCCCTTGCACCACTGCGCCGGCCCGAATATTGGCCCACATGGCTCGCACAATGCCCCACGGAGAGACACCGTAATGGGAGTAATAGTTACGATCCTCCACTGCTAACAAAGTTTCAATAAAACCATTAGGTAAGTCATTTAACTGAATGAGGTCTCGATCTTCATTATGTGCTGGATAAATACCGCCAACTAACTGGGGTTCCAGCCTCAATAGAGCTTTACTCTCACCTGACGGTTGGCGTAAGTCGGTGATTGTGTTTTTTTGCAGACTCACTTCTACTAAAAACCCTTGCTCATCACCATCGGCAAAACGAAAACCTCGACTATAAATAGCAAGGCCCTTGTTTGTTTTCTGCACTTGCCCAGGTGCTTTTGCATGCTTCACCCAGCGATACCCCAACTGGGTTAGCTCGTAGTCTAACTGCCCCGTGGCCAAATGCTGTCCTTTAAAAAGCTCAAGTGGGCGCGAGTACACTTTAGCGGGTAAAGACCAACGATGGCCCTCGAATCGGTGCCTTATCTGAGCATCTAGATACACCAACACAACAACACCCACCACCAACAATACCGTGGCAAACTTGAAGAGCCACAACCACGATATCCATCCTACAGAAGTTTTTGACCTGGCTTTATTACTGGATCGTTGTTTAGTCAATATACGGTCTCAATTCTGTTATGCTGCCCATCTATATATTCCTTAATGTTGATCATATTTATGTTACCTACCCTGCTTATAAGTAGTCACGAGCTCGAGGAAGGCCAAAGCAAAGGGTTTATCATTAACGGCACCAATCTATTTATTCTGCGCCATCAAGGCAATGTTGTGGCCTATCGCAATAGCTGCCCTCACCGCAAAGTGCCTTTGGAGTGGCTACCTGACCAATTCTTAGACTACGATAAGCAGTTTATCCAGTGCGCCACTCATGGGGCCTTATTCACTATTGAAAAAGGGCTCTGTATTAGCGGACCTTGTCACCAAAAGTCTCTCACCAGCTTATGTGTAGAAGAGCGCGATGAAAAAATCTATTGTACTATTCCTGAAGCTCCTGAAGCTCCTGGCGCTTAAGTGTCCTGCTTCATATTTATAGGCACAACATGCGCCAAACACATTTCGGTTAAGCTAATCGCCGCCCCATACGCCATCACTTCAACTCCTTGCTCGATAGCCCAAACCAACGTTTCAGCATAAGCTGGGTCTACATCCCATGCCGGTGATACTTGGGTTATCCCTGTGTGGGCCACACAATAGACTAGTACTGCACGCTGGCCCTGAGTAACCATATGCGCTAATTCACGCAGGTGTTTACGTCCCCGTAATGTCACCGCATCGGGAAACAAGCCTTGCCCTTGCGATGTCATAAGCGTGACATTTTTCACTTCTACATAACAGTCTGGCAAATACTTATGCTGGCTCAAAAAGATATCTATCCTACTGTTTTCCTGGCCGTATTTTACCTCAGTTTGCAACTTACCATAGCCTTGTAACTGCGTAATTGTGGCGTTATTTATCGCCTCTACAACCAGGCCATTAGCTCGTTGAGTATTAATACAAGCCAAGAACTGCTGCTCTATCTCCACCAGCTCCCATGTACAAGGGTATTTACGCTTTTCGTTTGCTGAATCCCAGTACCAAACTCGACTATTAGGTTCAGCACAGTTCTTCATCGATCCAGTGTTAGGACAGTGTAAGGTTAATGGGGTTCCATCATGGGTCGCCACATCAGCCAAAAAACGCTTATACCGTCGGTGTAGAGTACCCGCCTGTAATGGCAACAAAAACTTCATTTGAACTATCCAATGATTAGAACGAGGGTATTCATTATATTAATAGAGGTTTCAACTGTGTATTTTGAAAAAAAACTAAACATAGTAAGCCTATGAATTGTAACTGAAATTACTTTTAACAGGAGGAGTTACCACGTATAATTGCGGAATAATTCTACGATCAATGCGTTTTGACTGGATTTAGCAACATTATTCTGCTATTTTTGTCGCCGTTAAATTACCAAAAGGAATTGGGCTGCGCCTTTTTAGTAACAAAACTAAAATGCTGCCGCTCTCAAAAACGAATCAAGTTATGTCAAACTCAAATGCATCACTATTAAAACACTTTACCCCTTATAAGGTAAAAAAGGGTGAAGAGTACATGAATTCAGACCAGCGAGATCACTTTAAAGCGATCTTACACGCCTGGAAACAAGACTTAATGGAAGAAGTTGACCGCACCGTTAATCACCTAAAAGAAGACGCTGCCAACTTTGCCGACCCTAATGATCGCGCCAGTCAAGAAGAAGAATTCTCTCTTGAACTAAGAGCCCGAGATCGTGAGCGTAAGTTGACCAACAAAATCAATGACACGCTAGAGCTTATTGAGCAAGACGAATATGGTTATTGCGACACCTGTGGTGTTGAAATTGGCATTCGTCGGCTAGAAGCCCGCCCTACTGCGACTTTATGTATTGACTGCAAAACCCTTGCAGAGATCAAAGAGAAGCAGTTAGGTAAATAGGTTTAGCGTGAGTTATATAGGCCGCTTTGCTCCAACGCCGAGCGGCCCTTTACATTTTGGCTCGCTAGTAGCTGCCCTTGCAAGCTACTTAGATGCTCGCGCTAACCAAGGCCTCTGGCTAGTCCGCATAGAAGACTTAGATCCACCACGCACTGCCCCTGGCTCCATTGATGCCATCCTCTCCTGCTTAGACACCTTTGGATTACACTGGGATGGCGAACTGATGTTTCAAAGTCAGCGTCAACCCGCCTATCACGAAGCCCTAGAACGGCTGCGACAACAGGGTAGGATTTATCCTTGCAGTTGCAGCCGGGCACAATTTCAGGCCGATCCACTTTATAGCTGCCGCTGCTTAACTCGCCCGCCATCACTAAAGAATTTTGCGCTTCGCACTGCATTGCCCCAGCAAAGCATTACCGTGGACGATGTTATTATTGGCCCCCAGACACAGCACCTGGCCAATGAAGTGGGTGACTTTGTGGTGCAACGAAAAGACCAGCTGTTTTCCTATCAACTGGCTGTTGTTGTAGATGACGCTGAACAAAACATAAGCCATATTATTCGTGGCAGTGATTTGTATCATCAAACACCTCGCCAAGTTTGGTTACAAGCCTGTTTAGGTTATAAACAACCTATTTATGGACACCTTCCTATCATTACTAATAACCAAGGGCAAAAACTCAGCAAACAAAATTTAGCTGCACCATTAGACATGTCTCAAGCCCCAGCTTTATTGTCTGAGGCTCTAGAACGCTTAGGGCAAGCCACTCCATGCACCTTTCGCCAAGCCCCCGTTGAAGAACAATTAGCTTGGGCAGTAGCGCAATGGGATATCAGCAGCGTGCCTAAGCGCATGCAGGATCCTATTGCCTTTGTCTAGCTAGCAAGGCAATGGTAGAATGCGCGCTATATTTGTTTTTTGATTTTCCACCGAACTGAGTCGACGACTTCTATGGGTTTTATTTCTAAGCTGGTTAACATGGTCAAAGGCGACCAACCGGCAGCAGCAGTGCCGACAGGCCCCAACATCATCACCCGTGATCATCATGATATTTCTCGCCGTGACATTAGCGACAATGCTCTTAAGGTGCTTTATCGACTAAAAGACGCGGGCTACCAAGGGTTTTTGGTAGGCGGAGGAGTGCGGGACATCCTTTTGGGCAAACAACCTAAAGATTTCGATATCGCTACAGATGCACACCCAGAGCAAGTGCATAAGCTATTTAGAAATTCCATTCTTATTGGGCGTCGTTTTCGCTTGGTGCATGTTCGCTTTGGCCGTGAAATCATTGAAGTGGCTACCTTTAGAGCAAGCCACCTCACCAGCGATAATAGCAACCAAGCCAAACAAGCCGAAAGCGGTATGTTGTTGCGTGATAATGTTTATGGCACCGTAGACGACGACGCCATGCGTCGGGATTTCACTATCAATGCCATGTATTACAACATTAATGGCTTCACTATCCATGACTTTGCTGGCGGCATTGAAGACATAGAAAAACGCAGTATTCGTATGATTGGCGACCCTCAGGCCCGTTACAGAGAAGACCCTGTACGCATGCTTAGAGCCATTCGTTTTGCTGCCAAATTAGACTTTGAAATTGACCCGGCCACAGCAGAACCTATGCATACACTAGGCCATCTGTTGGAACCCATTCCTGCTGCACGCATGTTTGAAGAAATATTAAAGCTACTGCTGTCTGGTAATGGCGAACAGACCTACTACCTACTACGCGATTATGATTTGTTTAAGTTCTTGTTTCCTGCTACTGACGCTGCTATTGAGAACGACGAAACAGAAGATTTCCAGGTTGAAGAGTTTGTTGTGTTAGCCCTACGTAATTCAGATGAACGTATTGCCCAAGGAAAGAGTGTCACTCCAGCTTATTTATTTGCTGCGTTACTGTGGTATCCACTACAGCAAAAGCTATCTCAAATTCGCAATATGCCACCGATACCCGCTATGCACCAAGCAGCGCAAGATGTCATATTACAACAGGTTAAGCGCACATCAATTCCACGACGCTTTAGTACGCCCATGAAAGAAATTTGGGATATGCAGCTAAGGCTACCACGGCGCCACGGCAATCGAGCTGCAGAACTAGTAGATAACAAGCGCTTTAGAGCTGCTTATGATTTTGTTTTATTGCGCGAAGCCAGTGGTGAACAGTTAGAGAACCTAGGTGAATGGTGGACTGAGTATCAGTTTGCCAGTGGCGAAAGGCGCGAGCAAATGACTAAAGAATTAGGCAAACCTGCACCAAAAAAGCGCGCACCAAAGAAACCAAAAGAGAGCGAAGATGGTTAACGCATTCATTGGCTTAGGTAGTAATCTAGACAACCCCAAGGGCCATGTTAGGCAGGCTTTAGAGGATTTAAAACAGCTACCGAAAAGCCAATTACTGTTAGCGTCTAAACTCTACCTGAGTAAGCCTGTAGGCCCTCAGGACCAAGATGACTTTGTTAATGCCGTGGTTTTATTGGCCACTGAACTCGAACCTTTAGCCCTACTGGACGAGTTACAATCCATAGAGCAACAGCATCAACGCGTGCGCGAGCGTCATTGGGGCCCACGCACACTCGATTTAGACCTACTATTATTTGGCGATCAAAACATTAAAAACACACGTTTAACTGTGCCTCACACAGAATTAAGCAGGCGTGATTTTGTTATTGGCCCTTTACTAGAACTGTGCCCAGAGCTTGTGCTCCCTAACGGCACCCCATTACAAGAGCTATTGCAGCAATGCCCAATAGATGGTTTGATCTGCATTGAAGCCTAACTCACTGCCACTCCCCTACTCAACCATTCGGAGCTAATGCCCCATGTCAAAAACCACACTGCACAGCCTAACGCGCATGAAAGCGGCTGGCGAAAAGGCCACTTGCGTAACCAGCTACGATGCAAGCTTTACCCAGCGAGTAAACCAAGCAGGCATAGATATCATCTTGGTAGGCGACTCTTTAGGCATGGTATTACAAGGCCACGACTCAACACTGCCTGTAACTATGGAGCAAATGGTGTATCACACTCGCTGTGTAGAAGCGGGTAATAGTGAAAGCCTGATCATGACCGACATGCCATTTATGAGTTACCGTACGGTAGAACAAGCGATGACCAACGCAACAGACTTGATGCAGGCAGGGGCTCAAATCGTTAAGCTAGAGGGCGGACTGTGGCTCAAAGACACTGTGAGCAAGCTCTTTGAGCAAGGTATTCCCGTATGCGCCCACTTAGGGCTTACGCCTCAAGCGGTGAATAAACTGGGTGGCTATCGAGTGCAAGGTAAAACCCCAGAGCAAGCGGCTAGCCTACTTAATGAAGCTGTAGAATTAGAAGCGGCAGGGGCTAGTCTAATTTTATTAGAATGTGTGCCAAGTAGCTTAGGGAAAGCCATTACTCAGGCTGTCTCTGTGCCCGTTATCGGCATTGGAGCAGGGCCAGACACCGATGCACAAGTACTTGTTATTTATGACATGTTAGGCATAACACCTGGGAAAACCGCTCGCTTTGTGAAAAACTTCTTACAACAAGAAGGCGACGTTCTCAGCGCATTAGAAGCCTACGTTTCAGAAGTAAAAACTGGCCATTTTCCAGCTCCAGAACATTGCTTTAGCTAACCCTACGACGTCATAACTGCGATACCATAACTATGTATACCATTGACAGCATCAACCAGCTCCGAAGCCACCTTTGGCAAGCCAAGCTAGATCATAAGGTTATTGCTTTTGTGCCCACTATGGGCAATCTACATGAGGGGCATTTACAGCTAATAGACCGAGCTTTAGAAGAGGCCGATTTAGTGGTGGCTAGCATTTTTGTCAATCCGCTTCAATTTGGCCCTGGTGAAGATTTTAATGGTTACCCACGCACGTTTATGGCAGACCAAGAAAAACTAATGAGCCGCGGGTGCCATGTATTATTTGCACCCACAGTAGATGAAATGTACCCCACAACTAACATTAGCTCCACCGTGGTAAAGGTACCTCGCCTGGATCAGCTTTTGTGTGGCGCCAGTCGACCAGGTCATTTCACTGGTGTAGCTACCGTTGTGAGTAAATTATTCGGCATTGTTCAGCCTGATGTGGCTATTTTTGGGCTTAAAGATTACCAGCAATTTTTGGTGATTAAGCAACTAACCAATGACCTCTGCTTACCGGTAAAAATTATAGGCGCTCCTATTGCACGGGCAGAAAGTGGCTTGGCCCTAAGTTCACGCAATGGTTATCTAAGCGAGGCCGAATTAAGCCAAGCAGTACAATTATATGAATGTTTAGTAAACTGCCGATTAGCCCTTGAACAAGGTGAAAGTGATCTATCAAAACTAGAAGAACACGCGCAACGCCAGCTTGAATCTAGTGGCTTTACACGTGATTACTTCAAAATTTGCCGCCAAGCGGACTTGCAGCCAGCAAGCACTAATGACCAAGACATGGTGATTGTAGCTGCCGCTTATTTAGGCAAAGCACGGCTAATCGATAATATCCGCTTCACTTTGGATTTATGACCACTGATAAAAATAAATCCACGGCCCTACACCCTACAATGGCCGCATTTTTCTATTTATGCTCAATAAAAAGCCCCGTGAGATTATGAGTCGCACAGGGCTTTTTATTGCCTTGAAATGATTGCCTTTAGGCTAACCTAATCCAGCTTATACTCCATACATATCGGCCATAGCTTCTAGGCCAAGAGCGCGGATTTTACTGGCATTACCCGCTGAACCAAACGACTCATAACGAGACTGGCACAAGGCCTGCATAGCATGCATGGTCACCGTAAGGAATTTGCGCGGGTCAAATTCGCTTGGGTTTTCGGCCAAGAAACGACGAACAGCGCCGGTGGAGGCTAAACGTAAGTCGGTATCAATGTTGATTTTACGCACGCCGTGCTTAATGCCTTCTACAATTTGCTCTACGGGCACACCATAGGTCTCTGGAATGGCACCGCCAAATTCATTGATAACAGCCAACCAGTCCTGAGGCACAGAGGAAGAACCATGCATTACAAGGTGGGTATTTGGAATCTTACTGTGGATGTCACGAATGCGATCTATTGCTAGAATGTCACCCGTTGGTGGGCGTGTAAACTTGTATGCGCCGTGGCTAGTGCCACAAGCAATAGCTAAGGCATCTACTTTGGTTTGGGCTACAAAGTCTGCTGCTTCATCTGGGTCTGTAAGCATCTGATCCATGGTTAACTTGCCCGCTGCACCAACACCGTCTTCTTCGCCTGCCTCGCCCGTTTCTAAAGAACCTAAACAACCCAATTCGCCTTCTACGGAAACACCACAAGCATGAGCCATTTCTACAGTGCGCTTAGTGACTGCTACGTTATACTCGTAGCTAGTTGGCGTTTTAGAGTCTTCACCTAAAGAGCCATCCATCATCACTGATGAGAAACCCATTGCGATGGCACGCTGGCATGTAGAAGCCGAGTTACCGTGGTCTAAATGCATACACACAGGAATATGAGGAAACTCTTCAATGGCAGCCAAGATCAGGTGCCTTAAAAAATTTGAACCAGCATACTTACGAGCACCAGCGGAGGCTTGCACAATAACGGGGCTGTCTGTTACATCCGCCGCCTGCATAATGGCGCGCATTTGCTCAAGGTTATTCACATTGTAAGCAGGAATACCGTAACTATGTTCTGCGGCGTGATCCAATAGTTGACGCATGCTGACTAAAGCCATGGGTGTTCTCCATTCTATCTAATATAATATAAATCAAGTTATTTAAGTGAGTTAAGTTAACTTCTAATTACAGGCCACGTTGTTCTAAGATGGCCACGGCAGGCAATTCTTTGCCTTCTACAAATTCAAGAAATGCGCCACCACCTGTGGAAATATAAGACACTTGCTCAGCAATCTCGTATTTGTCTACGGCAGCCAGTGTATCACCACCACCGGCGATAGAAAACGCAGATGATGCAGCGATCGCGCGAGACAAAACCTCAGTGCCACCACCAAACTGGTCAAATTCGAATACGCCCAAAGGCCCGTTCCAAATAATTGTGCCTGCGTCTTTAAGGATACTGGCTAGGTGGTGAGCCGTTGCTGGGCCCACATCCATAATCATATCGTCGGCCGCAACATCCGCCGCGCTTTGAGTGATAGCCGTAGCGGTTTCACTAAATTCTTTTGCCGTCACTACATCTGTAGGCAAGGGGATGGATGTTTTGTCCATCAAGGCTTTTGCATTAGCAACTAAACTTGGCTCATATAAAGACTTACCTACGGGGAACCCTGCTGCTGCCAAGAAGGTATTGGCTATACCACCACCCACAATCAGCTGATCCACTTTATCAGATAAGGTTTCCAACACGGTAAGCTTAGTAGACACCTTAGAGCCACCTACAATGGCAACCAATGGTCGTTTAGGGTTGTCTAAGGCTTTGCCTAAGGCGTCTAGCTCGGCCACTAACAAAGGCCCGGCACAAGCGGTCTTTACAAACTTAGCAATACCATGGGTACTGGCCTGCGCACGGTGGGCGGCGCCAAATGCATCGTTTACATAAACATCACATAGGGCAGCCATTGTTTTGGCTAAAGCATCATCATTGGCTTTTTCGCCTAGGTTAAAACGGCAGTTTTCTAAAATAACTAATTCGCCTTCAGCAATGTCCACGCCGTCTAACCAATTTTTTTGCAACCTCACATTGCATTGTAACTTTGCTGCTAGATAGTCTGCTACGGGCGCTAGAGAAAACTGTTCATCATAAACACCTTCTTTTGGGCGGCCTAGGTGAGACGTCACCATTAGCTTTGCACCCAACTGCAACGCCATTTTAATACTAGGCAGCGCAGCTCTCAAGCGCGCGTCGCTAGTTACAACGCCATTTTTAATGGGCACGTTAAGGTCTTCACGGATCAACACTCGCTGGCCACGTAAATCTAAGTCGGTCATTTTAATGATGGTCATGGATTTTCCTGAGGAGT
>Ga0308018_10000513_pt1 | contig 19690 bp, 19 predicted proteins | sample Neamet282_FD_203130 | JGI IMG/M metagenome (GOLD analysis project Ga0308018, IMG submission 203130) | Marine microbial communities from water near the shore, Antarctic Ocean - #282 | ecosystem: Environmental > Aquatic > Marine > Unclassified | place: Southern Ocean | collected 2014-10-01
TTCTTGGGTGATTTGCTTAACCGCAGCAATTTTAAACTCTTGGGTGTATCGTTCGCCTGCCATTGTTGGCCTCCTATTGCGTTACATTGTAACCAATTGGAGTGTCTATTAAACTGGGTGCGTATCATAATAGTATTATAAATATATTCTTAAAAATTACTCTTATTTGCATCCAATACTCGCTCGGATAAATCAGTTCGCCATAGCGAAATTTTCTATCACCTCAACTTCCGCACTGGCAACAAGGCCACTTTGATTTAAACTTTTAGTGATTGAAAATAGGTCCTGCCAAGGGTGTACCCTATAAAAGGCAGTCTTTAGATGTGGGAAGTCACTTATTAACTTAATGTCAAAATGTTCACTTATAAATTTGGCGTCATAGTTTGAGGCATAGGAACACAAAATTTGCCCGGTAATGACCGCAATGGCACCGGTTCTTTCGTTGTAGGCAATTTGGTCGTAATGATTAATATTTGAGAAAGTGACAGCACTTTGAAGGGTGGTCTCGTGATTGGCAATGGGGAGGCTGAATTTATTCTTGGCATCTGCCCATAATGCAGCTCCCAGGCCTTGAGGGCTTTTGGTTTGCGCCTTGAAAACTGAAACGCTTAGCTTCGCATGATCACCTGGTATCAATTGATATTGATCAGAGTTGCTTTTAAATACAATGACACTTTTTTGGGCTTGTAATGCCACAATGGAGTTCACATTCACACTTAAGGTGTCACTTATTCCAGCGTTTGCAGATGCAGATGCAGATGCAGATAATGAAATAAATGTTAGATACATTGCTGTTAATAGTTTCATAACTAGCTCCTGTTAATGACCAAATATTCTAATCGACCAGTTTTCTAATGTGCCCACATCAGCTGCAGGGTGGGAGTCCACCACCTTTATTGTCCAACTTCCAGTGCTAGACTCACCGTAAAATGCGTTTGAGAGCATTACAAAATTGGTAAGATCATCAGATCCTCCAAAGGCGTTAAGCGGATTTAGAAGCATACTTTTAGTGCCTGATGGTGACGTCAATTCAATGGCTATCACTCCACTATTTCTATGTAATATGTTGATTTTCACCTGCACAGCCTCGATCACCTTATGGTTATTCACGCTGAGTGTCGTTGATAGACCGGTAGCGCTATTGTCTGGTATCAACTGGCTCAAAGAGGCGCTATTGACCCAAGAGGTGGTAGAGAAATTGCCTAAACTACCCTGAGAGTATGATTTGGCTGCATTAATAGCGGCACCGACGTTGACCCTGCCAAAGCCATAATAATTATGAAACTTATACCCTGCACTATTTGTGACCCAGGCAGGCTCTGCCATATACAAGGCTCCATTGACATTAATGGTTGTTGCGCTAAGACCAGGGTCCACTTGATCTGAGGTGTTCGCCAAAATGTGTTTCACATCACGCCAAGTTAGGGACGGATTGGCTTCCAGCATTAGGGCGACTGCACCAGACAATATTGGAGCTGATGAAGAGGTGCCGCTCATCGTGGAGTCATAATTACACTTGAGATTTTCAGAATGTCCGGTGCCTGCTGATACTGAATTAAAGCGATTATATGAATGCCCATACGCCCCCGTTCTGCCTCGAGAGCAGCCAGATTGATCTGTGGTCATCATTGCAGGCTCACTGACTCCATACTCACCACCTGGTGCTGATATCCAAAGACTAGATCCAGCTGTGGAGTAGCTGCTTTTTTTCCCTTTGGCCGTGAGAGCCCCCACAATAATGTTGTAAGGAATAGAATTGCTTGGGTCCATGTTAGTATTTTGGCAGGATAAAACGGTTTTTTGCCCGTATATGGAGGAGCAATAGTGCACTACGTCATTGATAGTTGTTCTTTTATAGAAGCCATTGCCTCCAGACTTAATGTACACCGCCCCTTTTCCACCTCTTAAAGAAGTCACTCCTGATAAATACTGAGCCTCAACGGTGGTATTAAGTGTGGAGCTACTGATTGGGCTTGAGCCATAGCTTTGGTTGAAAATATCAACATCAAAAGAGTATGAAGCCCCTCCAAGAGCACTTACATAGTTTGAAACAAGCTGGTTTTTAATGAGATTAAATCCTTTCAACGAAGCTGAAGGGGCCACCCCACGGCCTCCCACTCCGTTCCAGCCCACAGAAGCCAAAAGGCCAGCAACGCTGGTACCATGATCACCGTCATTTGCCTGATTGGTAGGATCCAAGTCATTTCCAACAAAGTCCCAAGAGCCATTTACTACCATATTGGCCGAAAGGTCTTCGTGTGCTATTTCAAGCCCTTCATCTACTATCGCAACAACCACCCCTTTGCCGGTATAGCCTGCAGCAATGGCGCAATCCACATTAATGTCTTCACTGGCGATGCCCACACTACTAGCAAAATTGGTTTGGCCCGAATTATTAAGATGCCACTGATACTGGTACAAAGGATCATTCTCCACTACTGTCAATGTGAATGTCTTACTTGTATCTTTTGCACCATTACTAGCTGTCAATGTGAGCGTGGCAGTACCTGAATAATTGATGTCTGGGGTAAGAGTGAGCGTTGTTCCGGAAACGCTCCCTGTTACTTTATTGACAGGGTCAGAAATTAATGTGTAAGTTAACGCTTCACCATTACTTGCGTGAGCACTGATGTTTAAGGTTTTGACAACACCTTGGTTGGTAAAAGACGAACCTATAAATGATAAGGTTGGAACATTTACATCACCAGCTGTAGGAGCTAATACAGGCTCTCCGCCACAGCCTATTAATATTAAGCTAACTATAAATGGGCTCAAATATTTTAAGTGATACATTTGATCTCCTTTTATTATTAATTTATTAAGTCATCAAAAACTATCATTTAAAGGCATTCACTAATGTAAGGAACGGGAGTAAAAGGTTTATTTTGGTTAACGCAAACATGCTAAATTACGATAATATAATATTATTATATTTTTATATAATCTTTTAATATAGTGGTTGAATGTAAAGGTAATGTAAAGAATCTGCAAAAAATGAATATTGTGCTATGAGAGATGGTCCAGACCCACCAAGGCGGGTTAGACAAATGTTGGTAGGAAGATATTTATAGGTCTAATACTTGGCGCATTAGTGCACAGTAATGTAAGCTTGGATAGGAACGTTACTTTGTTAAGAGTGCTTTTATGAAAGAATCAGTTGCACAAAAATTAGCCAAACTACTTCAGCTAGTGCGAGGCTTAGAAGCAGATATAGGTATAGTTAGCTTAAGTAAGACGGAAAGAGTGTTGTTCACTAGTATTGCAGATTTAAGTGCGCTTAATAATCAAGAAGTTGAGGTGAGAGATATTGTGGCACATCCTGATCTGAAGAATATGCCTCTTCCCACTATTTATAAATGCCTACGGGATTTACACAGCAAAGGCCTATTAGAAAAAGTGGGAACTCAAAGGTTAGGATTGTATAAGTTAGGCTAAAGCCCTCACTAGCCTCTAATTTTAATGACGCTTAACCCCATTAGTTTACTGATAAACATAGCCATTAAGAACAAGGCTAATGTGCCTGCTATGTCCCCCACCATTTGAAAGAATATAGTATGTAATGGACTTTCAGGCAGCGCTTTTGGCTGTATAAAAAGTTGATGTGTAAATCTATTAAAAAAAGATGCTACAAAAGTAACAAGTAATAAGTAGCGCCACACGTGTGTGCTCTTCATTTTATTCGTTTTATACATGTCTAATCCACTTAACCTCAACAGCTCAAATGACACATAGCCAACAATGGAAGTTATAAAAGCAGCTTCGGGATCAATAATGCCGCGTAAAAGTAGTTCAGATATTATAGATCCAAAGAAAAGATATGGAATAGACCAAGCACCAAACAACCAAGCAGTAATGAGTATCACTCCATGGGGCAAAAATATCAGGTTGACTAAAGGAAAGACTTGTGGAAAGTATAATTTTTGAACTGGATCAATAACACCCACCACGACTGCAAGGCTCAATATCAAAGCAAGTGTCGCTGCCCCAAACGCTATTAGGTGAGACTTGATATTCAATATGGGCTTCCCTAAAAAATATTATTAAAACGGTTTAATATAAACATAGTCCAAAAATTGAAAATTAACACAGTTATATTAATATTTAAGGCAATTATCAAAATATTTGCCAGGATTATCGCAGCCGCAACAGCGTCAATAATGATATTTACTAAATCTAAGTGACCCGCGGGAAAGGTGTTATGGTTACATATATCACCATGCAATAAACTAAAGCCCAAAAGTAAGCAGCCACGGCTCAAGGTCGAGCCAGTGTTGTAGTTTGTTGTTGCCGCAACATTTAACGGGACTACTTATGATCAATGACCCACTATTTTACTTATTTGCAGTGCCAGCTGTGCTCATTTTTGGCTTAGCTAAAGGTGGGTTTGGCAGTGCAATTGGTGTGGTTGCAGTGCCATTAATGGCTATGGCGGTAAGCCCAGCAAAGGCTGCTGGCATTCTACTACCCATCTTGTGTGTAATGGATTTAGTGGTCATTCGCAAATTTTGGGGGAAGTGGCATGTTCAAAATTTAACCATTATGTTACCAGCGGCCATGGTGGGAGTGGTTTTAGGCACTTTAACCTTTAGCTACTTAAATGATGGCCATGTGCGGCTGATCATTGGCGTTTTGGCTTTGGCGTTTGCGATTAACTTTTGGTTAAAGCTCAACCTTTCAGCCAAACAAAAGCCTAGCCGTATCAAAGGTGTTTTGTGGTCAACTATTGCTGGGTTCACTAGTTTTGGTATTCATGCTGGTGGCCCCCCTGTAAACTTTTATTTAGTGCCACAAAAGCTACATCCCACAGTATTCATCGGCACCTGTGGTATATTTTTTGCGGCGACTAACTATGTGAAGTTGATTCCCTATTTTTGGTTAGGGCAACTAGATACTGAAAACTTACTCACATCTTTAGTGTTACTGCCGCTGGCTCCCATTGGGGTGACTTTAGGTTATTATTTACACTTACGTGTATCACCTGAAAAATTTTACCAAATTTTTAATTTCTTTCTATTTATTACGGGTTGTAAAATGGCCTATGACGGCTTGGTGTTAATGTAAGAGTGGCCCTATATGCCGGCTCGAATATCCAATCCACCTTCAGGAAATCGCTATGTATTTGGGAATAGACATTGGCACCTCTGGTGTAAAAGCATTACTGCTTGACCCAGGTCATAAAGTTATAGGCAGCGCTAGTGCACCTTTAAAAGTCATGCGCCCTGCGCCATTATGGTCTGAACAAAACCCTGATGACTGGATTGAAGCGATATCACAATCCTTAGACGAACTCAGTGCACTTTACCCACATGAGCTATCGGCGGTATGTGGCATTGGATTATCTGGCCAAATGCATGGGGCGGTGCTTATCGGCGCAGATGACAAGCCTTTACGGCCATGCATTTTGTGGAACGATGGTCGGTCTGAAAACCAATGCAAACAGTTATCACAAATAGCAGATTTTGAGGGGATTACTGGCAATTTAGTGATGCCCGGATTCACAGCACCTAAGCTTAAATGGGTAGAAGAAAACGAGCCAGAGCTGTTTAAAAAAATACATAAAGTGCTTTTGCCAAAAGATTACGTGCGCCTTTGGCTAACGGGTACCTATGGCTCCGATTTATCTGATGCATCTGGTACTTTGTGGCTAGATGTCAGCCAGCGCGACTGGTCTGACACGTTATTAGCGGCAACACACTTGTCTAGGCACCACATGCCTAAGTTGTTTGAAGGCAATGCGATTACAGGGCAGCTTCTCCCACAGCTAGCTAAACGCTGGCATATGCAATCTGTCATTGTGGCTGGCGGCGGCGGCGACAATGCTGCCTCTGCCTGTGGCATGGGGGTCATTGCACCAGGTAATGGATTCATTAGTTTGGGCACCTCTGGTGTCGTCTTTGCTCCCACGTCCACCCCAGAGCCCAACACTCAAAGTGCCGTGCACTCATTTTGTCACGCATTTCCAGACATGTGGCACACTATGGGAGTCACCCTTTCTGCCGCCGACAGCCTTAGCTGGTTAGCCAGCCTTACTAAGACTAATGTGAGTGCTATGGTGGGCACGCTACCCAGGAAAATAGAAAACCCATCAGATGTGCAATTTTTGCCTTATTTAGCAGGTGAGCGTACGCCCCATAATGATGTTAATGCTCGGGGTGCCTTTGTGGGGTTGCACCGAGCAACATCCCATCAAGACCTAGTGCAGGCAGTAATGGAGGGGGTAGCCTTTGCACTAACTGATTGCTTAAGTGCTATTGGTCAGTCTGGAAGCCAGCTTAGTAGCGTTTTTGTTGTGGGTGGTGGAAGTAGCTCACCTCAATGGTTGGAGATTATTTCAGCGGCTATGGATATTGACTTAATAGTGCCAGAACAAGGTGATTATGGTGCAGCTTTGGGTGCTGCAAGGTTGGCTTTTTCTGCTGCAACAGGCCAGCAAATTGCAGAGATATGCCTACAGCCTAAGCCAGCAAAAATCATCCACCCCAATCCACATTTGGTTGCGCAGTATCAACGATCTTATGAGAAATTTAGCACCATTTACCCAAGTCTATATGCCTCAAAAGTAGCAGACAGCTGTTAGGGTTGTAGCCTCTCTTTGATCAAAGCCAAATAGCCTTCACGATAGGTTGGGAATTTGAATGTATAGCCAGAATCTAAAAGCTTTTGGTTGCTGCAGCGCCTAGCAGAGCGGGAGTTGGACGCCTGCGCTACTAAACTTACATTAAGGCGCATAGCCAGCCAACCACGGAGATCGTATAGAGTGACAGGCTCACAGTCTGTCGCCACATACACGGGCAAAAGAGGTGTGTTTTGTGCATTTAAGCGGATCAAGTGAGCAATAATGCCGGCACAATCTTCACTATGAATACGGTTGCTCCACTGCTCTGGCTGCTTTTTACATCCCACCCCAGCCATCACCTGATCCAACATTCTTGTGCGCCCAGGCCCATAAATGCCAGAAAATCTGACCACCACAGTGGTGCACGGTGCTGCTAATATATTGACCTCAGCCTTACGCAATGCCAGGCCAGAAAAAGCCTTTGAAGTGGCTGGAGAGTCTTCATCTACAAGGGCGCCCAAGTTTTGGCCATACACACTAGTGCTGGACACCCAAATCACTAGTTTAGGCTTTTTCACAGCACTAGAGATAGCAACAGCTAAGGCTGCAGAAGAATCAATGTAAGCTTTTTTGTAACCTTCCTCACTCATGCTATCAGGGGTGAGTGTGGCCACCACCACATCGAAACCCTCTTCAAACACGGTGTGTAAAAAAGCTACATCGCTCAGATCGCCTATAAGGGGGTTAATGCCTGTTGCAAGGGCTTTAGGCGTGCGCTTTAAACCAAAAAACTGGTGATCATCAGCTAAGTTTGATGGGATGCGTTGTGCAATATCACCACAGCCTGCTAATAATATTTTCAATTAAACAGCGCTCTTCAATGGGAAACCATTGCGGCCAGGAAACTCAGGCGCTAGCGTGCGGGCGTTAGGCATTTTTAGCCATAAGCGCAACAATTTGCGCCGTTGGTCAGGGTCTTCATAATCCTCGAAGCTATTACGCGAATGCAGCACCATATAGTTATTGGCAAACTGCATGTCACCAGGCTCAAGCATCATATTAACGCGCATATCTTCGCGCAGCATGATGTCATCAAATATATCTAAAGCTTTAATTTCCACTTGGCTTAGTGGGTGCTCCAACATTTCATGGCCCAGCTCAATATATTGGCGCAAATAACGACAGCTCAGCTTGCCTTGGTAATAGCTAAATAGTGGCGATGGCGTAGGCCGCTGCTTACCTAGGTGAGCATAATAATAGGTTTTATAGTAAAGGCCTAAGTACTCTGGATACTGGCTTAATATTTGGTTATAAATAGCTGCCGAGCTCACTAAGCTACTCAGCCCCCCTTGTTTGGCTTTGCGCAAGGACAGCAGACCCACAACATCAGAGGGGTCGGTGTGGTAAGGCAAGAACAGATTGGTCTCGTATACACGAGTTTGTTTATCATTAGGGTCACCTACATTTTCTACAGCACCCAGTATATCGCCCCTTGGGTTTTGAGCCACTGGAATGCCTAAATGAAGGCCAATACCATAATAAATGCTGTGCTGTTGTTCTTGTGTAAACTGATCTAGAGGCAGGCCACGCAATAAAAAGAAGCCCCTGCCATGCTCTAGGTCATCCACAAGCTGGGCTAACTTGGCTGAAAAATGGGGTAAAGGGAAGTCTTTTTGGTTGAAATCAGGAAACGTTTTATCCTGCGCATGCAGTGCAGCTAAGCCAGCTGCTATGTCAGCTAGGTCTTGTGTAGTGAGATGATAAATATAGCTTTCATCATTTATATAGTCTTTGGCTGTCCATGCCGAAGGTCCGGTAATAGGATGCTTGAGAATGGAAGTCATGTTTGGTTTTTCTCGCATAGATCAACAATGCTGCTAGTTTTGGTGGGTTACCAACGCAAGACTAGCAGTCTATTAGAAAAAAGTTATTAGTGATTAGTCGTAGTCGATTACTTTTGGTTTTTGCGGGTTTCACGCCCGTGGAACACGTAGCCAATTAAATTGAGTAACACCTGCGCCGCCAAAATGCTGGTGGTGCTGGATAAATCATAATCAGGTGCTACTTCACACAGGTCTATGCCCACTACATCACCTTTGTTAGCCACACCTTGTAATACTTCCATGACTTCATAATAAGTAAAGCCACCATGGCTTGGTGTGCCAGTGCCTGGTGCAATAGATGGATCGAACCCATCGATATCAATGGTAATATAATAATTCACGCCATCTGGAATAAGAGCAAGCACACCTTCTGGCCCAAGCCTACGTACATCGCGCACAGACAAAATAGTAGAGCCTACACTTTCAGCCTTTTTATGATCTTCTCGATTAGATGAAGATACGTTACGGATACCAAGTTGGGTCATGCCGGTCACATAACCTTTTTCAGAGGCTCGGCGAATAGGGTTACCGTGGCCAAAGCGCACACCATGACGCTCGTCTACAAAGTCTAGGTGAGCGTCAATTTGAATGATATGTATAGGGCCTTGGTCATCAAAGGCTTGGATGCAAGGAGCGTTAATAGAGTGATCACCACCAGCAACTACGGGTAATACACCAGCCGCGAGTGCTTTTCTTACAGCGTACTCAATATTAGCATGGCTTTGTTCAGTGTTGGTGTGAATCATGTCAGCGTCGCCCATGTCGACGATGTTCACACCTTGTAAATACATGGTATCGTCTTCATAAGAGTATGCACCGCCATGGCCAAAGGAAAATAAAGTAGAGGCTTCTCTGATAGAGCGAGGGCCCATGCGGGCACCAGAGCGCCACTGGGTGCCACAATCATACGGAGCCCCCATAAAGGCTACATCAGCTTTAATATTGTCCCAATCTTCAGCAATAGGGCTTTTAGCAAAGGTACAAAAGCCCACAAATGGTAAATTTAGGCGGCCTTTTTCGTAAGTATTTTCACTCATGGCAAATAGATCCTGTGACACAGCAACACGGTTGATAGCAGGCTTTACCATAGTCCCTTTGCACTACTATTTCCATAGCTAAGTGTGACATCAGTTTAATGGGTAAAATTAGCGTATGCTGTTTTTAGCATTTGTTGAAAAATCTGTAATTAATTATGTTATTAATCAGTCTGTTAATAGCGTTGTAAGCCAAGGAGAAGAAAGATGAAACCTGAGTTTAAAGAAGTCTCTTTATGTGTGTTTGATGCCTATGGAACCATATTTGATGTGCATTCAGCAGTGGGGGCCCACGCTCATTTTTTAGGTGACCAAGCCCAAGCTATTTCAATGTTATGGCGTCAAAAACAGCTGGAATACACATGGTTGCGCAGTCTCATGGGGCGCTATGTAGACTTTGCACAAGTCACCGCACAAGCGCTACATTATGCCCTGCAGGTTTATGCAATTGAAGATGCTGCCCTAGAGCAAAGGTTATTATTGGCTTACAACCAGCTCACAAGCTATACCGAAGTAAAAGACACCCTTAAGCAATTGCGAGAATCTGGCATAGCCACAGCCATCTTATCCAATGGCTCGCCCAGCATGCTGCAAGCTGCGGTTGAGCATGCCGGGCTAACCGACTTAATAGATGAGGTTATTTCTGTTGATCAATTGGGCATCTACAAACCAGACCCTAGAGTGTATCAATTAGCTTTGGATAGTTTTGGGGTGACTAAAAGCCAAGTATTGTTTCATTCTAGTAATGCTTGGGATGTAGCAGGTGCAGTTAACTTTGGGTTTAACGTGGCCTGGATCAACCGCTTCTCTCAGCCGCCAGAGCCTTTATCTAAGCCACCACATCTGATACTTACTGACCTACACCAAGTGATTGCTAAGCTGGGCATTTGACTCTTAACAGCACCAGCAAGGTTGCCCTTCGACCCATAAGTCAATCAAGAATGTGGCGCGCCAATGGTGATAGAGTGAGGGTATCAATTTTGCTACATCCATCTACTTCCTGTTAAGCCAGTAAGTAGGAAAGTGGCGTCGTTATGTAAAGGGACTCACATGCAACACTTAGCTCACCAATTATTCCAAAAGACCATACGCCGATGGGTGCCTTTTTGGCGTGATGCACCAACGCAGCCCAACGCATTAGAAAAGCTGTCCCTTGACCCTCAGCTAAAAGCAGATGATGAAAAAGTATTGCTCAGCTGGATGGATGCCTGCCTTAAAGGTAGCGGTGGTGAAGTGGCCGCAAGAGGGCGAGCAGCGCAGCTTGGCAGACGTTTTTTAGGGCTTAATGACGCAGGCAGAGTGCGGTTTTTGTCTTTAATGGCAGATAATTACAGCGTTGATGAAGAGCATCTTACTCAGGTGATAGAGTCGTGGTTAGCGGCAGATTCAAATGCTCGTGTAGGCTTAGAAACACAGCTTCGCAGCGCCCTAGAGCCACCAAGAATGAAACTGCTCACACAGTTTAATGAGCTGCCCCAAGGCATTAAGTTTCTTGTAGACATGCGCGCCGAGCTATTGCGATTGCGTTCAGACCACCCCAATCTAGCACCATTAGAAGCCGACTTAAAACGCCTTTTAAGTGCGTGGTTTGATGTAGGCTTGTTGCAAATGGAAGAAATTAACTGGCGCTCAAGTGCAGAGCTACTTGAGAAACTGATTGCCTATGAAGCGGTGCATGCCATAACCAGCTGGAACGACCTTAAAAACCGACTGGATTCAGATCGTCGCTGTTTTGCCTTTTTTCATCCCAATATGCCAGATGAGCCATTGATATTTGTAGAAGTGGCTTTGGTAAAGGGCATGGCTAACAACGTTCAGATATTGCTAGATGAAACAGCACCTTTGGAAGATATAAATCTAGCAGACACTGCCATATTTTATTCTATTTCCAACGCCCAAGAGGGGCTTTCTGGCATCAGCTTTGGTAATTTTTTGATTAAGCGGGTGGTTACACAGCTCCAGCAAGAGTTTCCACAGCTTACTCGCTTTGCAACTCTTTCGCCCATTCCAGGGTTTTGTCGGTGGTTAGACAGTATAGATACAGAGCAAGAAGCTGCCTTGTTAGATGAAGGGGTCACCTTAAGGTCACCAGAACATATTCAAAAAATGGCAATCCACTACCTTAGCGCCCAAAAACAAAAGCGCAATCCAAATTATGCACGTGACCCTGTGGCACACTTCCACCTTAGTAACGGTGCACAAATAGAAAGATTAAATTGGATGGCAGACACTTCCAGCAATGGTCTCAAGCAGTCACAAGGCATGATGGTGAACTACCTTTACGAGATCCCACATATCCAAAGCCGCAGCCAAGGCTATAGCGTGGATGGCAAAGTAGCGCTATCTACTAGCGCTGAAAAACAGCTAAACAGTTAAACTTTAGTGAGCCAGCCAAAGCGATCTGGTGCCAAACCAAACTGAATATCATTTAAGGCCTTACGAAGTTTAAGGGTAGTAGCGCCAGGCTTACCTGTACCTACGGTGTAGTCTTTACCACCATGTATAAAGGTGCCTACTGGTGTGAGTACAGCAGCAGTGCCAGAAAGTGCAGCTTCGGTGCCAGGGTGAGCGCTGCGTTCTAGCAATTCACCTACACTAAGGTCTCGCTCGCATACTGTCATGCCCATCTCTTGGGCTAAAGTTAATACAGATGCTCTAGTGACGCCGTGCAAAAAAGAAGAATCTAGAGCTTTAGTGATCACTTGGTTGCCATCAATTAAAATGAAGTTAGACGCTGCAGTTTCTTGCACATCACCTTGTGGCGCAAACAGCACTTGATCCGCTTGATGTTCCGCTCGAGCTTTATTCACAACTGGCAGCGCACTCGTATAGTTACCGCCACTTTTAGCCATGCCCATGTGGGGTGCACAGCGCATGCCTTCCTCGTCGATCAGCACCCGTAAAGTGGCATCACCACCGGCAAAATAATCACCTACGGGTGAGGCCAATACATAAAGCATAGATTCATTAGAAGCAGAGGCAGCCTTACCAATGGCAGCTTCAGTGCCCATATGAGTTGGCCGCAGGTACAAAGTGCCAGGTGCCGCAGGCACGTCATCACCGTAGCGGCCCACAAGATCTAAAATCATGGCTTGTAGCATGGCTTCATCAACAGTAGGCAAAGAGATCAAACGGCTACTTTGTGCCATACGCTTGATGTTTTGATCCATACGAAAAATGTGATTGCTTCCATCAGGATGACGAAACGCTTTTAGCCCTTCAAAACAGGTGCTTGAATAATGGAGAACATGGGCACCAGGGTGGATAGAAATGCTGTTGCTTGGCACCAAACTTGGTGTGCTCCATTGATTGCCATCAAAGGTGGCTAAGGTCATTTCTGGAACAAATTGTGTGCCAAACGCAGTCATTGTGATTTCACTCTAAATAGGTATTCAATTAAGTTCCACATCATACCACCGCTTGAGACGTTTTTTCGAGCGCTGGAGGGCAAAGTTGACTAAAAAGTGAGTAAAAAATAAACAGTTCTAAGCCGTAGTGACTTGATATTTAGCTGATGGTACAAGCGATAAGTCGCGTGTTGAATAAAACCACTCGCATTAAGGCTTCAATTAAGCATCGTTTTAACATAGAGTAGGCCCCGTAGGTGGCTACACGAATTTAGCTTTAACGAGAAACAGCCTTAATAAGAGCTGTGCTGCCCCCGCAACGGTGCACAAGCGATGCTTGCCAGCCCGGAGACCGGCCTACAATTTATGGGTTTAATGCCCGCTAACACTAATTTTATCGTGCGGGTGAGCACGTGGAGGAATATATGACTACATCTACAGTAACTTCTAAGGTCAACACTAGCGCATCAACCCATGCATTAGCCGGCTCCAGCCTACAAATGGTAGCTGCCGCAATTTTAGGCATGGTTGTATTAATGGGTGTTGGTTTTGCACCAATGGATGTAGCACACAATGCTGCCCACGATACTCGCCATTCTTTTGCATTTCCTTGTCACTAAGGGTTATCGCCCTTTCATAGGTTAATTGTATGTTCCGTTCTATGGTGTTAACTGCGCTAGGCATTGCCTTGTTTGCAGGTTTAGCTTTGAGTGCAGTTCAAGCTCTACAAGTGTCACCTATTATCTACGCTGCAGAAATGTTTGAGATTGAGCAGCCAGAACTAGTGGCATCCCAAAATGATGGCCACTCTCATTCTCACAATGACAAAGCTTGGAGCCCTGCTGATGGTTTTGAACGCATCGGCTTTACGGTGTTGTCCAATGTGTTGTCAGCTTTTGGGTTTGCCCTCATTTTAATGGCCTGCATGTTCGTGGCCAAAGACAAAGCACAATTAAATGTATCTTGGGCTAAGGGCATTTTGTGGGGTTTGGCAGGCTACATGGTATTTTTTGTAGTGCCAGCAATAGGCCTTCCTCCAGAAATACCTAGTATGGAAGCCGCAGCGCTTGAAGGTCGTCAATCTTGGTGGGTTTTAGCGGTGGTAAGTACCAGTTTAGCTATGGCTAGCCTAGTGTTTTTGCCAGGCATGACTAAAGCGGCTGCCATAGTATTTATTGCTGCACCTTGGCTTGTAGGTGCGCCGCAGCCAGAAGTGCATGGCTTCTTACACCCCAACGCTCAAGCCGTAGCAACATTGGAAAGCCTTCAAGCACAGTTTGTTTACGCCACTGCTATAGCTAATGGTGTGTTTTGGATCATCTTAGGTGGCTTGGCTGGGTATGCTGCCAAGTGGATTGTAAAAAATTAAGACGTTGGAGCATGGGCAGCCTGTCTTTGATCATGCGTTTGAGTGCGTGTTTGGTGTCTACTTGTCAGATCCAGCGGCACTAAAATATAGGCTTTCTATGGTAAACACTGCCATGGAAATCACCTCCCAAGGCCTGCAGTTTAGCTTACCTGAGCTTTATGCCTTTGCCTCACTAGAATCTAAAGGCGAAGACAAACAGACACAATCCTATACTAGCTTTAGACGCTGCCTTTACGGGCAGCAAACCCAAGTAGCATTGCGGGCCTTAGGTGGTGAAGTGGTGATCGCACACAACCACCACCATGTAGATGAGAGTATATACCGCCTGCAGGCTCTAACTCATCAGTGATATAATTAAGTGTTAGATTCAAGTATTAGATTTAAGTGACAAGTAAGGAATGTAAGTGGAAATAAGTATTCTATTGGTGGGCTTTATGATTGGCTTGCGTCACGCTTTAGAGGCCGACCATGTGGCGGCTGTTGCCTCTATTGTCACCCAGAAGCAAGGCAAGCGTGCTGCGCTACGCCACGGGGCTGTGTGGGGCCTTGGGCACACCATCACATTGTTTGCTTTGGGCACTGTGGCCTTGCTAGCAGACACTTTGATCCCTCAACATATAGCATCTTTGCTTGAGTGTGCGGTCGGATTTATGTTGCTGTACTTAGGCTTAGATGTACTTTGGAGCATAACCAGAAAGGGTGTGCATTTTCATGTACACCAACATCAGGGTAAAGCTCACCTCCATGCCCATCAGCATGGTGCAGATGAAGCTAATCATAAGGTCAATACTCACTCACATAAGCACAAAGCACCCTTTCCATTGCGCACCTTAATGGTGGGTATTATGCATGGCATGGCAGGATCTGCCGCCTTGGTGGTATTAACACTTAACGCCGCACAAAATTTTTGGGTAGGTATTAGCTACATGCTGTTATTTGGTATTGGCTCTATTCTAGGAATGGCGCTTTTATCGGTGGCTATTAGTTTGCCTTTTAGCCTTCCTGGCAGGCACATAGAGCGCTTATTAGGCTACCTTCAGCTAGGTATTGGGCTAGGTACATCTGGCCTTGGTGGCTTTACTATTTTCAATTATTTTTATTAGATTTTAATCGCTCATCCTGCCCCTAACCGCATCTACTGATTATTTAGCTGAGGGTGTCGAACGTAAGTTTAGCACTAACCCTGCAATGATTAATGTGGCTGCTACCCACTTCCACCACGGCATGCTTTCATACAAAAACACACTCGATGCGGCCATGCCAAATACCGGCACCAGCAACGCCCAGGGAGCAACCAATGCTGCAGCATAGCGCTGTAATAATAGGTTCCACAGGCCATATCCAATAAGGGTATTACCAATGGTCTGCCATAGCACTATAGCCCAAGCTTGCCATTTTGCAGACATTAAGCTGTGGGCGATAAGTACAGGCCCCTCAAAGTAATAAGACATTAAAGCCAGTGGTGGCACTGCAAATAAAGAAGACCACACCAAAAAACCAATAATATGCACCTTGCCACAGCGCTTAACCACCAGGTTGCCCGCAGCCCAGCTTAACGCAGCAATTAGAATCACTGCCAAGCCTATAGGTGTGGCGTCTGTATTACCTTGCACAGCGATCAATAAAATACCTGCAAAAGATACCACCAATGCAGCCATTTGTGGCCAGCGAACAGTTTCCTTAAAGAGCAGCAATGCCAACACAATGGTAAACACCGCTTGCACCTGAATCACCAAAGAAGCTAGGCCAGGAGACATGTGGCTGCCCATCACCCAAAACAATAAACCAAACTGGCCAAACCCAATGAGCACACCATATGCGATCAGATAACGCCAAGGCACCGCAGGCCTAGGTAAAATAAACACTAAAGGTAAAGCCGCAAAGGTGAAGCGCAACGTGGCAAATAAAAATGGCGGTAAGTCGTCTAAACCTAGCTCTATAAAGACAAAATTAGTGCCCCAAATGAGGGCAACAAACACGGCTAATAGCTGATGGGTGACGGGCATTATTATGCCTCTCTTGATGAGGTGAACCAAGCCAGCTTATCATGCAAGCTCACTACCCGGCCCACCACAAAGAGCGAAGGAGACATCACTTTTTCGGCCTCGATCATGGCTGGTAACTGTGTGAGGTTGGACACTAATACCCGTTGGTCTTGGGTGGTGCCCTTTTCAATTAAAGCCACAGGCATGTTAATGTCCATGCCGTGTTTTATGAGCTCTTCACAGATCAGTGGCAAGCCTTTTAGACCCATGTAAAACACCAAGGTTTGCCCTTCGACAACCAGCTCTGGCCAAGGTAAATCTACTCCACCATCACGTAATTGCCCAGTAACAAAGCGCACTGATTGGGCGTAGTCTCTGTGTGTGAGTGGGATGCCAGAATACGCAGAGCAGCCACTTGCTGCTGTGATGCCAGGCACCACTTGAAAAGGCACATGTTGTTCGGCTAAGGTTTCTATTTCTTCACCGCCGCGGCCAAATATAAATGGGTCTCCCCCTTTAAGGCGGGCCACACGCTTACCTTGCTTGGCGTAATCTACTAGCAGCTGGTTGATGCCATTTTGAGGCACGCTATGGTTGGCACGGCGCTTACCCACATACACCCGCTCTACAGCCTCTGGCACTAACGCCATAACACCCTCAGACACTAAAGCATCGTAAAGCACCACATCGGCTTTTTGTAATAGCCTAAAAGCCCTTAGCGTGAGCAGATCTGGGTCACCTGGGCCTGCACCAATAAGGAACACTTCACCAGTTTTCATCAACTGATCAAGGCCACTATCGATCTCCTTTAGATGGCCCTTTAGTAGGGTTTCTGCGTCATCGTGTTTGCCCGAAAATACCGCTTCAGCCACAGGGCCTTGAAGCACTTGATGCCAAAATATAGAGCGGTGCGCTGTGTCTGGTAACGCCGCTTTGACCTGGGGGCGATAAGCGCCTACCAATCGAGACAGCTGGCCATATGCCTTTGGCACTAGTTGCTCTAATTGCTGGCGCAAAATGCTAGACAAAACAGGCGAGGCGCCCCCGTTATTAATAGCAATAGTGAGCGGTGCACGGTCGATAATAGCGCCAAAAATAATGTTACCGTCATCAGGCACGTCCGCCACGTTGACAAGCAAGCCCAAGGCCTTTGCATCAGCTGCAATGTGTTGGTTTACTGCGCGATTATTGGTAAGAGCGCAAATAATGTTATAGCCACCCATTACTTCACTAGAACCATAGGCACAGGTAGTGACCTTGCCGCCAGCACCCTCTACTAATTCGGTAATCCCATCAGCAATAACGCTGGCCATCAAATCAAAGGTAACACCTGCTTTGGCCAGAGATTTAGCTCGGCGCTTAGCTATAGTTCCACCACCGATAAGCAGCACTTTCATATGGTGGGTGTTGTGAAACAGAGGGAAAAAGGTCATTAGGATTCCTGTTGTATCCATGTTTTGCACTGGTTAAGTGCATGGCTCTGGCTTAAATCTACATTGCCAAAGCGTAATAAGCTGGTGTGTGAGTTGATGGCTACTAAGCGTATTAAAATACCACTTTTACCAGCACTATGATGTAATTTTTGCGCCAAATCGCAAGGCATACTAAAGCTGCGAAATAACCCATGGGCACCTGCAAGCTTAGCCCCTAGGCTTGCCATAGCAGGCTGCCAAATATTGCATTGCTTGAGGCTTTCATTGGCAAGGGCCAAGCGCATGTTGGCTTGCCACGCGCCATCACTAAGTGCCGCCACTGCCACTGTTTGTGCAGGGCCATTGACCGCCCAAGGGCCAAGCTCTTTGGCCAACCCATCTAACACCCTTTGGGCAGCAAAGGTGAAGCCTAAACGCATGCCAGCTAGGCCAAAAAACTTACCCACAGAGCGCAGTATTACTAGATTGTCTGGTAAGAAATGGCTGAGCAGGCTATCGTCAGGTGTGGTATCAATAAAAGCTTCATCTACCACCAAAAACCCATTGTTAGCCTGTAGTTTGGTTGCCCAAGACAAAAGCTCTTTAGCAGCAAACTTCTGGCCTGTGGGATTGTTGGGGTTGATGATGAGTAAGTGGCCTATAGCTTTCTCCTGCAAAGCAGCATCTATTTGCTTCACCGCCAGCGCACTATCTAGCCCACTATAGGTGTGCGTATCACCCTGCTTAGACCAAGCATGTGCATGCTCTTGATAACCTACATCTGGCAGCCATGCAGGCCCTTTGTTACCTAGCTGTTGTAACAAGCTAGGCAATAGTTGAATGACGCTTTGGCTACCACTACTGGCCAACCATGGAAAGTCACCATAATAACCTTTGGCAGCAGCTTGTAATGCAGGGTTTAAATAAGGCAGCTGGTGCCACGCAGCTGCAGCGATGGCAGGTACAGGGTAGCTATGCTGATTAATGCCGGTGGAAAGGTCTATCCAATCACTAGGGTCGCGGCCATAAATAGCAGATGCAGCATGCACATCACCACCGTGAAACAATGCACTCATGAGCCTATACCTGCGCCTAAACCAACACCTGCACCTAAGCCCGCACTCATAAACGTGATCGCAATTATGACCAGCAACCAAAGTGCTAGGCTGTAGTTTACCAAAGTGCATGCAGCATCGATGCTAGCTGCCATAGGCTCTTCGCCATTGCCAAGCACAGGGCGCTGTTGCTGTTGGCCATGGTAATTGGCGCTGCCACCTAGCTGCACGCCTATAGCGCCTGCACCTGCGGCCATCACTGGGCCTGCGTTAGGGCTTTTCCAGGTGCCAGCTTGCAAACGCCAGCTTTGCCAAGCGTTTTTAGTGTGTCCGTTTAAGCTGCCACACAAAGTGTAGGCTAAAGCAGTGAGGCGAGCAGGGATGAAATTGAGTAAGTCATCAAAGCGCGCAGCGGCCCAGCCAAAGTGTAAAAAGCGAGGGTTTTTATAGCCCCACATGGCATCTAAGGTGTTGCTTAAGCGATAAATAACCACCCCAGGGATCCCCGCTACAATAAACCAAAACAATGCGGCAAATAAGGCATCAGCACCATTTTCTAGCACAGACTCAGTGGCAGCTTTGGCTATTTCTTGCTCATCCAGCTCTTGAGTGTCGCGGCTAACAATGCGGCTTACTGCTGCTCTAGCGGCGACAAGGTCTGCTGCATACAAGGGTGTGGATATGGCCTTAGCATGCTCTATTAAGCTGCGCCAGCCAATGGCCAAATACAGTACTGCAGCGCCCACAAGTATAGAAAACAATGCACTAGTGGCTAACGTTTGTTCTAGGCTGTGCGCTAAAAACCCAATGGGGCCAATAGCCAAAGCCAAGGCTGCCGTGCCTTTCACTTTTAATAGCAGGCCGTCTTTGCCAGTGAAACGAAGCCATCTAAAACCACCGTCTTTGCGAGTGAAACGAAGCAATCTAAAACCACCGTCTTTGCGAGTGAAACGAAGCAATCCATGTTTATTATTTAACCACTTCTCCAGGCCATCCGCCAAAGCGCCAAAACCCACCAAAGGGTGCAGCCGTTTAGGCTCGCCTAGCCA
>Ga0308018_10000514_pt1 | contig 19640 bp, 10 predicted proteins | sample Neamet282_FD_203130 | JGI IMG/M metagenome (GOLD analysis project Ga0308018, IMG submission 203130) | Marine microbial communities from water near the shore, Antarctic Ocean - #282 | ecosystem: Environmental > Aquatic > Marine > Unclassified | place: Southern Ocean | collected 2014-10-01
GTCTTCTTTGGAAAAACCATTGGTATTCGGGCAAAGGTCTGGAGTGATGCCATCGGCATTATCACCATAACCATCCTGGTCGGTATCGAACCATTGCGATGGTTCATTTTTAAATTTATCACCTTCGAGGGCATTTGCGTTGTCACCATAGCCGTCTCCATCCGAGTCAGACCATTGTTCACCGTTACTTGGGAAAGCGTCACCATCCGTACCATCTAGATTATCGCCATAGCCATCACCATCTGAATCAGCCCACTGCGACACATCCATTGGGAATATGTCTCCGAGATAGCCATTGGGGTTATCGCCATAACCATCTCCATCAGCATCAGTCCATTGAGTAAATTCGAATGGGAATACGTCCGTTTGGTCGGGAACTCCATCTCCGTCCGTATCTACGTCATACAGTCTGATTTTTGATGAGGTTACACTGGATGTAACAATGTAAATTTCACCGGTAAATGCCTCCTTTGAACCCAAAACACGTCCGTTTGAGGTATAGGTGTCTTCTTCGTTAAATCCTGCGACATCGACTTGCGTTAATTTTCCATTTTGAGTTCCGATATGATATGTTGAATTATCAAATTCTTCTAACGAAACGATCGAAGAACCATGACTTAATGAAAGTATTTCAAATGCCCAAGAATTGGTATTATATCGGTACAATTTACCGTTTGCAGTCCCCACCAATAAATCTCCATTATGGTCTTCCATAACCACATTAACAATCGCCGTTGATTCGGATAAGGTTGTCAAACTCGTTCCATCGTTAGCAGAAATGTGCACTTTCTTATCGTATGCTCCAATGACAATCCGTCCATTAGAAAGGATTTCAAAAGCGCTGAAACCTGTTTGAATGACGGGAGATACAACACCTGTGGCACCCTCGGAATCGTATTCTTCAGCTCGGCGACGTCCAGCATAATAGGCCAACCAAAGGTCTCCTTCATCATCCCATTCTGCATCGTTTACCGGGTCAGATGTCGAGATATTTCGGTTCGCTATTTGGAGATCCATATGGACAATATAAACTCCTGAATCGTGACAAACAACAGTCAATTGTTGAGCAGTGTCTAACCGAGCAGCATTTGTGCTGACGTTCAAATTAATTTGCCATAGGGGTGTGAGATAGCCATTTGCAAAACTGTTTACACTCAAATTTCCTGCATTATCAACGGTTAAAATTGAACCATCGAACATTTGCTTCCAATATACAAAACTCGGTTCGATTTGTTGAGTATAACCTGCATCAACAAGAGTTGAACTTGAAGCGGAGGCAACAGGGATGACTGTGGCAATGGGAAGCATCAATGCAGCGATAAGAAGAACAATCAATCTCTTCATAGCAATCCGAGAACCTCAATCAATATGAAGCGTACCCTTGATGGCATCAAGAAGTTTTAACTTCATTCGTCTTCAATATCGGGTTCTTCATCATCCGCTGAAGCTTGAACAGGGCGTGTCAATTTCAACGGAGTTAACTTTTGAACCGGTTTGAGAACGGTTGTTTCAACGAGGTCTGGTTTCTCACCACGCTTTGATTGCGGTGGGGAACCTCGTGCTTTCTGGGGAATCAATTGAACTGGCTGGGGCGTTAATGTGGTCGTTTTTACCGCAGCAGGAGTTTCAATGGCTTGGAGCACTGAAGTAATCGGGCGTAATGTTGTCGACGAGTCTTCTTCAGGAAGGGTCTCAACATGTTGTTCGACCTCTGTTTCAGATACTGATTCACCAATTGGTTCGGAGATTGGAGCAAGAGGTTCGACAATTGGCTCAACGACTTGTTCCATTTGTGTTTCAGACTCAGGCGAACTTATCGGTTGAAGTGGCGCTCTTACCAGTTTTTGAACTGGTTGTGGGAGAGATGGAGCCATTCCTGCACCAAGAGGGGCTTTGACTGGTTTTGCAAGAGGTAGACCACTTATTGGGGCAAGTGGTTTTGCACTTGCCATAGGACTTCGCATTCCACTCAGACCCATGCGTGGCTGAGGTGCCTGTTGTTGTCCGTCAAGAACACCACGCATTTGGCGTCCACCGCTTGAGCCAAGAGCGTCTGGGCGAGCACCGAGTGCACTTGGGTTCATGCCACCGCCAACTGCTGGGGCACTTTGACCAGCAATGGATTGCATCCACATTTGACGCTTTTCAGCACGGGTATCTGTTGATTGAAGTTCGCGGAACTCAGCCTCACGGGTTTGTACATCTGATTCTGCAGTGTTGATTTCACCCTCGATTTGGGTTGAGATCGCACTTCGCATCTGATCTTCAGCCATTTCCTTGAATGAATCCATCTTCTCACTCAAGCCCTGTAGCCGGGTTCGAATCTCCGCTCGCTTGAGACCAAGTTGGGCTTCGATTTCTGCTCGAATATGTGTTTCTCGCTTGCGAACATCGATGAGTGCCTTGTTTCGCATAATTTCTTCACGCTTGTCAAGTTGACGTTCAAGTTGAGTTGCAACTTCTTCTTCTTTGCGAGTTCGGAAATCATTGAGGCGCTCTTCCATATCAACTTCAAGTTCAAGCGAAGTTTCTTCTTTGAGAAGATCGAGATCTGTTTCGAACGTAAGACGTTCATTTCGCAGACCCGCATCAACTTCAGACATGATTGCCTTACGAGCAGATGCTTCACGGGATTGGAATTCTAATTCTAAGCGTTCAGACCAGTCAACCTTCTTGGAATCGTATTGACCCTCAAGTTGTTCACGCAATTCTACTTCGCGTTCATATCGGAAACGTGCGAGGCGGTTTTGTATCTCAGCTTCACGAGCGTTCCGGTAACTGCTGAATTCTTCATCCATTCGAACATCAAGTTCTGCTTCAACATCTGTCTTGAGTGAACGGGAGATGTCATCAACGGCCTTGGAGAAAGTGATATCGTACTTTTCTCGAAGACGTGATTTGCGCTCTGAAAGGCGTTCTGCATGACGTGCTTGTAATTGCTGTTCGATTTCAACTCGCAATTCATCACGACGACGTGCGATTGCTAATTCAACATCCTCACGCATTTGTTCTTCCAGTTCATCAGTTTCTTGACGAAGACGGCCTTCGAGTTCCGTTTGTAATTGTTCAGCAATGTCTTCTTCAAGTCGAAGACTACGACGCTCATACTCAGATTTCAATCGAGCCTCACGTTGCTTTAATCGAGTGCGCAGTTGTTGCTCAAGTCGAGTGCGAATACCGCGTCGCAATTGCTCTTCGCGCTCAGCGAGTCGAGCAGCATGCCCTTCTTCAAGTCGCGAAATTTCTGAAACTTCCATCTCTTTGAAACGTTCTTCCATCTCAAGTTCAATGTTGGATTCTATTTCACGAACTCGACGTTGTAGTTCTTGATTATATTCCATTGCCAGGCGTTCTTTTTGAATATCAAGCCGTTGACGGTGTTCATCCTGAAGTTGAGTTTCGATTTGGGCTTTGAGTTGATCTTTGTGTTCCTCAAGTCGCCGATCTTGTTCAACATCCATTTTATCTTGTAGGGATTCAAGTTGTCGATTGAGTCGCAAATCAAGTTCATCACGCATTCGTGATTCTTCTCGGGCTAATGAATCGCGCTCGAGTGTACTCAAGTCGCGTTCCATTTCTTCTCTCATTTCTTTTTCGAGTGAATCAAGAGTGAGTTCATGTTGCAACGCTAAATCATTTGCCAACGCCTCTTGCATAACAACGACGCGTTCTGTGATTGCTTGTTGTCGAATACGTCGTTCTCGGCGTAAATCGGCTCGCAACCTCTCTTCTTGTCTGAAACGAGCACTTGTCATTGTTGCTTGATCGAGGGTCGATGTAGCCGTCGATGTGAATTGTGAACGAAGTGCAGAAAGAGATACTTTGTCAGCGTTTTCACGCTTCATTCGAGCTGCTTCAAGGGCCTCATTACCGTTGCTTGCGCTCATTGCCATCGTATCCCATCCAATGCTTCATCCACCTCTCATCATAGATAAGGAGCGCGACAAGAACGCGAGGCTTCAAGGCTGTTTCCGAAGGTTATACGACGAACCAAGTTGTTCGATTCGACTTCATACTTAGTTGAAATTCGCTAACTGCATTACTTTGATATCTTTGCTGAGCACAACGGGTGTTGATTCAAACATTCGAGATACAAAAGGCAGAACAAGCAAACAAAAATCAGCCGGTGATTCTTCAGCCGAGACACGCGTTGCTAGAATTCTTCGTATTCAATTCATCAAAACGTAACCTTGAAACTGGTTTCACAAGCTGGACAACTGATTTCTCGCTCACCAGGACGGCGCTTCATTCGTAATTGGCGTTCACAGCCAGGACAATTGATTTCCACACGTGCTACAGAAGCAACAAGGGTGAAATGACATGAGCAGGATGCACATTTCAAATTGGCTGGACGTTTATTGGCGCCAACGACAAGTACTTTCCCACAATCTGGGCAACCGATTTTCTCTTCCGCCCATTTCTTACGAGTGATTGGGTGATCTATACGAACACGTGCTTGGCATAATGTACAGCGTACTTCACCAAGTTCATTTGGCAACAAACCATCACATTTTGGACATGAGAGCGCTGGGAGGGTGACTCGTGATTCAACGGTTAATTCTTCGCCCATGGTCTCTGCTCCTGTTCACACTTCTTGAGATGTTTGCTTTCGGAAGGCCTCAATCACTTTTCTTTGCAATCAATGCGATTACCGCTGGTAAGAAGTTCCAAGGTAGGTCCAATTCAATGCGATACTCTTGAGCAAGGAGTTCAAGCATACGTTTCGCACCGATTTGGTCTCGAGAACCTTGAAGTTGAATGATGTGTATTTCCCCACCCTCAGTTACCGCATCTGCAAGTGTATCTGGAAGTAAGGCAAGGTCGCCTGCTGTGACTAAGGCTGATACTGACATTGCCGCATTGGAAGGATGAAGAATTTCCGGCAACTCAACGTGTGTTGCTTTTTTCCACCATCGTGAACGACCAACATCGCGGTGATTTTCAACGAGGTTCAATGAAGCTAACTTTTTCAGGTGGTGGTAGAGATTGTAACGTTCAACGTTCACTTCGGCTTGAAGTTGAACTGTGCTCATTTCATCTTTATTTGCCAAGGCAATATACAGTGCTCGGCGAGTCGGATGAGCGAGGGCTGTTGTGATTGGGTCTGCTCGAACTCGTGCCATCTTCTCACCGTTTGGGCAGAACCCCCCCTCCGGTTTGAAGATGCCGCGTGAAGTAAGCGGTTTGTGTACTCACGCTGGGTAATATCTCAACTTGAGAAGTTCAAACGATTCTTTTGTATCTCGCCATAACGAGACAAATATCGAAACCAAGAGAGCCATTGCTCCTTCACCACCTGCCAAACGAGCACCATTTAGGATGACGAGAATAACCGACGCTTCATGAATTAAAACACCAACCCAAAGTTCATCATACAGTTGTAGGATGACTGCTGCTACAAGTGAAAGAGTAATCCCAACAGTGATGAGAAGATTGCCGAGGAGTATTCTTTGTGCTCGCCGTGCAAGGTCAATGAGGTCGGCAAGCATAAGCGGATTCTCACTTGGAATGAGTACATCTGCTGCTTCAAGGTTAACCGTCTCCCCTGTACCTACTGCAACTCCAACATCGGCAAGAGCAAGAGCTGCTGCATCATTGAAACCGTCTCCAACCATCATGGTAATGTGTGTTTTTGAACGGTTTTGGACCCACTGTACTTTCTGTTCAGGAGACAAACCACCATGAGCGGAAGATTCTGCAAGTCCAACGCTCTTGGCAAAAGCAGAAACTGCTGCTTGATGATCGCCAGAGAGAATCTCAACACTGATTGAACGATTTTTCAATGCTGTAATCAATTCTTTGCTCCCTGCATGGGTGTCATCATGAATGAAGGTAAACAATGCAATCCCTTCACCGTCGCGAACCAGAAGACTTGCTCCATGTCCTTTGTTTTCTGCCACTTTGAATGCAGCTTGGAGTTCCTTCGGGACAGTGACCTTGAGACCTTTAGCACGGTCGAACCGGATAAACATCACTTCTTTTCCACCGGCATTACCTTTGACGCCTGCTTCGATGTCTGACAAGCCAGTAACTTGAGAAGCAGATACTTGTTTTTCATTGAGGTACTCCATCACAGAGAGTGCATATGGATGAGATGAGCGTGCTTCAAGTCCACCAGCCAATTTCAGCGCTGCGGAATGTTGACGACCGTTTGCCATTACGACTTCACCTAATCTTGGTTTTCCAGAGGTTAATGTGCCGGTTTTGTCGAGTAAAATATGATTGACCTTTGAAAGACGTTCAATGACATTCCCACCTCGCGCTATGGCCCCGAAATGAGCTGAACGTGAAAGGGCAGCAGCGTGTGGAACCGGCGTTGCAAGTAACAAAGCACAAGGACATGCAACAACCCAAATCAAGAGGATTACTTTCCAGTCATCAGGGAATAAGAAATACCAAATCGCGACTGCCCCTGTAAGTACAATAGGGACCCAAATAGCAGTAAAAAGTTCGATACTACTCTGCAGACGAGGGGGTTCTTCTCTAAAGGTGTGAACTGCATCAATTAATCCAGACAAGCGGGTATCGTCTCCGACTGCAGTCACTTCAACGATTACTGGCCCACGAGCTAAAACAAGTCCTGCTTGAATTTCATCACCCGCTGACACTTCAACAGGTACCGACTCACCAGTCAGTGGTGCTTTATCCAACGAACCGTGACCATCGATGATCTTTCCATCTGCTGGAATTAATTCCCCACTTCGGATTTCAATAGAGTCGCCCCTTCGAATTAACTCGATTGGAACCGTCTCATGTTCTGCATTTGGATCAGGAAGAGCACAACCATCTGCGCCGAGGAGTGGAGTGGACGAAGCCATTTGCAATGAAATACCAAGCACTTTCTGCAGTTCTAACTTCTTCGGTTTGTTACCTGTCACTCTACGCGCAGTTCGAGGAAGGCGGTCAAGACCTCCTTGCATCGCTTTTCGAGCTTTAACAAGCGCATCACCCTCAAGGTGTGCTGTGAAGGCAACAAGAATCGCCACAACGAGTGCTTCTTCCCACATGCCAAGTACTGCTGCTCCAATAACTGCTAAACTCGTGAGTACTTGGAATCCAAGTTGTCGATTACGAATACTTGCAAAGGCTTCTTTGAACATCTGTGAACCCCCGATGATTAAGCCAGGTATAGCGATCATTCCCAGAACGAGAGATGAAAAACCGAGCAATTCGGCAATGATGACCAAGAACAAAAGTGGTAGAGCAATGCCACCTCCAATCAGCCGCCATTGGTCAGGGCGGATACGGTAGGATTCTGCAGGGATATACTTGACAGGAGAGCCGATGATTTCGGCAAGATGTGAATCTCGCAGTTCGAATAAGGCGGGTGGGATTTCAGGGGCGAATTGGAGAAGTATGCGTTCATCGTCTGTAAACTCGACATCGAGTACCCCTGGTTGTTGACGGAAAATCTTGCCCAGTTTTCTTTGATCTACACCGTTTCGGTGAGCAACATGGGAACTACGAATTCCAACTAATTCATTGAAACCAACATTCGGAGCATGACCAAGAGAACGCAATACTGAAGATGCTTCAGAAAGGGATCCATGTTCAAAGTCAATGGTTAGTTTGACGGTGCCTGCCGTTGCAGATACCGCAGTTTTACTGATTTGAGTGAGGGTATTGAGGGCACGAGTGGCTTTGCTTGCGCAGTCTGGGCAATCCATCCCCATTAACGGCCAGCCAATTTCGTATTGCCCGGTCGCTTGTCGAATAATTGTGGCGTCGAGTATTTCCGCATCGAGTACGGTTTGCGGAAGTGGTTCTGCTGTTTTTTTCAACTTCTTCGTACGGGGCTTCTTTGCAGGCTTTTCCGCCACTTTAGGTGTTTTCAATTCAATATCGTCATCGAGCGAGAGAAAAACTTCCTCATCGTTGCCCGTTGACATGATGTCGCCTCGAGGCTCCCCCAAATAGTCTCTCCCACAGAGAGGGAACTGTATTGATTGATATGGGGGGCGAAAATTGATGATACCCTCATGTCTGGCATCGGTTATGCAATGGCTCCCTAAGGGCTGGTACCCGAAGTTTGTCGCTGTCGACATTGATGGTACACTCACCGATGCTGAGAAACAACTCAACACGCGTGCTTTAGATGCACTGCGGCGCCTTGAGGACGCAGGAATCCCTGTTATTCTGGCCACTGGAAATGTCCGTGCCATCACCTATGGATTGTGGCGATTCCTCAAACTCTCGGGACCAATCTGTTGTGAGAACGGAGGCGTTCTTTGGCATCCTAGTTTTAGCGAACCGGTTCTTCAAGCCGATGGTAGTGAAGCAAAACGGGCTGCTGAATGGCTCTCTACCGTCATGGAGCTCAATGCTGGAGGAATCGAATCGAATCAATGGAGAGAAAGTGAATGGTGTCTTGAACCTCAAGAGGATCTGGAAAAGATTCGTTCCAACCTCGCAGAGAGTGAATGGTCACACTTGTCGGCACTTCGTACAGGGTTTGCGATTCACTTGATGGAGCCACATCTTTCGAAAGGAAGTGGACTGGAAATTCTACTCGAACGTATGGGGTGGTCCAAAGATGATATGTTGTGTGTCGGCGATGCTCCCAATGATTTATCGATGTTCAAACTCGCTCATTGGTCTGTAGCAGTAAAAGGCGCGTTCAAGGTTGTATCAGATGCTGCTGATGTGTGTTCACCCCACCTCCATGGCGATACATTTGAGCCACTCGTCGAAGCGATCTTGATGGAAGAAAAGCGACACAAGTGAAAAAAATGCTTTCTTACCGTTGATTACCTGTAAATACAGACTTAGCAACAGCCGTTTTCACGCATGGGTGCTGCGATGAAATTTACCTTATCGATGTCTTGTGTATTGTTCAGTTTGTCAATTGCGTATCGAAATGATTGGGCATTACCACGGACCTGCATTGTATCGACGCAAGTGTGACTGTCGGTGAGACAGTTGTGGTGATACGAGAACACTTCAATTTCATGGGAATGACGAAGTTCCATGAGTTTACTTTCAACGCCGTGTTGGTAATAAATCACAATTGTACCTTCGAGCACTTCATCACCCTCCATGGCCACAAGTTCCCCTCGACGCTGTGCTTCAGCAAAGTGTAGGCTGGCATCACGCAGGAATAAACTTCGATTCGAATAACCCGATTGTCGTATCAAGTGTTCCAGTTGTTCTGCAAATTCATTATCGGTACTGAAGGAAAGGACTCGGCTCATACCTGGTGATTCGGGACAATATTAATAATATTTTTTATATACCTATTAATAGACCCAAAGGTATGACCAACCCACCAATAGTGTATGCTTTGATAACTTTGGTTATTGCTTTAATCGGCGGACTGCTCCCTGTTTTGTCAAAGATTAAAGAGAACCCTGAACGGCTGAAAGTTCTCACTGGTATTGCTGCTGGAATTATTATTGCATCTGCAATGATGGTTGTTATACCTGAGGGATATGAGTTAGCCACTTCAGATGAACACGATTTGCATGGTGATGAAGACAAGATTGCAGGCTCGATTGCATTGGTACTACTGGAGGTTGACAATGGGGACATCAACGCATCGCAAGCCATTGAAGAAATCGAAACCCTTGTTGGGGGCCATGAAGGGCATGGAGATGAAGAATCTCATGAAGAAGAGAGCCAAGAGGATGAATCTCCAGGTGAGCCACTTTCCAAATCCGTACTTCATGTCATTGAAGAGGTAGAAGATGGAGACATAAATGCCACAACAGGATTAGAAGAAATTAAGGCTCTGATTACCGGTAATTCTCACGAAGAGGTAGATGAACACGATTCTGAAGTTGATGGATGGTTCTTAGGTGGAGCGATTCTAGCTGGATTTGTATTGATGTTGGTTCTTGAAGGTTCAGGAATTGGACACGCTGTTCACGAAGAACACCATGACCACGATGAAGAGCATGGACACGATCATGTTCATCACAGTGATAACGGATGGTTGATGGTTCTGGGTCTCACGCTGCATTCCGCAACCGATGGTCTGGCCATTGGGGCTGCCGCTGCCTCTGGTAGCGTGGCCATTACTGCAACTGTAGCAATGGCAGTACTGATTCACAAAGGTCCTGCGGCATTTAGCCTAGGTATCTTCTCAATGCATGAACGAGATACGAGAAACAAATCGATTCTCGATGTCACCGTATTTTCTCTCGCCACTCCAATCATGATGATGATTGCCTTCTACGCACTCACTGGTCTGGACACACAAACCATTGGTTTGACCATGCTGTTCTCCGCTGGAACATTCCTTTACGTTGCCACAGTCGACACATTGCCGGATATCCACAATCCAGTGACTGGTCGAAAAGCAATGCTCAATGTCATCACTGGGGCTTTAATCCTCGTAATTCTCTTAGTTGGAGCCGATGCAACAGGATTAATCGAACACGGGCACTGAGCTCTAAAAAGTGAAATGCCGGGGGCAGGATTCGAACCTGCGAAGCTTTACGCAGAGGATCTTGAGTCCACCCCCTTTGACCGCTCGGGAACCCCGGCTTGTTGTTGAGCGTAGAACCACCTGTTTTTGACTATTCCTCTTGAGTCAAATCAACTAAATCCTTTGGACGGGGTGGTGGTTGAGTTCTCTGGTCCATAGCAGAATGGACTTGCAGTGATGTAAATTGATTGTTTTTCTCTCGACGGTGAAGTATTGCAGCCACAAAAATCCCGCTTGAAAGAAGGAAAATAAGTCCTGCAAAACCAAGCGTTGTTACAGTTTGACTGCTTTGCTGTTGATAGGCCTGAACATCGGCAACAGGAACGGGGACATTACCTGTATAATTGATAATCTTAACAGTGATTCCCAAGCGACCAGTCTTCCACGCCTCAACATCCCATTCGAAGTCGACCCAAGAGCCTCCTTCAATCATACTGGAATTCGATGCCAAAAGACGCCCGAGGTCATCGTAACATTCCACAGTCATATTTCCCGGAAGAACACCAACATTGGAGACTCGAACAAAGATTGAGAGTTGTTCACCGACCGCCGGGCGGTAAGGTGTCACAATTATATTTTCAAACTGGGGCTCAAAGGCAATCCATCGGAACTGAGGTGTCAATGGTAACCCTTCGGTACCGAATCCTGAAATTGTTCTTCCAGACAGATCACGCCCACTAAACCAAACCACTAATTGATCGTTCTTGAAAAGTATTGATTCACCAGGGGGTTGAAGGTTAACTCTCGAAGAAAAGGTATACGTTGGCCCTGATTCACTCAAATAATCAAGGGATGCAGCCCCAGCAGAGTTCTCAACTTCAATACCCGCACGAGTGAAGTACCAATGTATTTGCAGCGAAGTTTGGTTCATGCCGACCTCATCACTAACAATTACAATAACTTCTTGATCGTCTAAAGCATTGGAATCAACATGTGAAAGTATTCCAGGTGGAATTGAAAGAATTGGATTATCTTGATCAAAGGTAACATCAAAACTATGGAAAGACGTGAAGTGGGGAATACCAATTACTTCCAAGTCTAATGTGGCCTTTAGGTGCTTAAGAACCGAGGAATCCAAATAAAGTGGCAATGAGAGATTACCTGCTTGAGAGAAACTCGAATTATGCTGCATTGAACGCTCTCCATCAGAAAGAGTGGCTTGCAAGTATACCGTTGAAGGCAGATGCTGGGCAGGTATCGTGGTATTTACATGGTACAGTATGGTTTCTACCAGTAACTCGTCATCGGCATGGACCCAGATATCTGTCGCAGTAACAGCACCAGTGGGTTGAGTTTGATCTGATATTTCAACGAAGCCAAGGTAAAGTTCAGTGGAGAGGCTCCAATCAAAGACAGTTAGACGAGACAACCCCAACCCGAGGTTTTGACCTTCATCGAAAACTTTCAACGAAGGAGTACCCAATAACTCCGAAGCATTGCTGATATTCCATGCAATTCTGAATTTGATATCTACCTGCCATTCTGCCAGGAGCGCTGTTTTTGAAACCTGAACTGTCGGTGGCGTTTCAAAGCAAGTTGTATCGTATGTGATCTGTTCAAACCGAGGAGAATACTTGATTGAACATTCCTCACTTTGTTCCCGGCTGAGAAGCGCTAACTCGAGAATATCAAGTGATGAAAGGCCATTACCATCGGTGAGGGTGAATGAAAAGGTATGTTCATTACCAAGAAGAAGTGTTGAATTGTGAAGGTCGAAGGAAAGCGTATCAGTATCGATCAGTGTATCATACCGTTCTTGGATTTGGAAGGTTGCTAAGTCATTCTCTTCACCAAATGCCCCTCCATCAAGAAGGCTGTTCCCAGCCAAATCAAACCCTGAAACAACGATACTCGCTTTTCCAGAAGAACGTCCAGCTGGTAGAATCTCCTGCCATGAAAGAAGTGGAAGGTCAATTTCTACTGAAGTCAAACCGGAATTGAAAGTGACTGTTTGGGTCAGATATTCTTCTTCTTCCATCTCACCGTTTCCATTCAAATCATGGCTTGCTTCAAGCCAATAACTGAATTGAATAGAATTCGATAAACCTTCAGGGTCTTGAAGCATTAATCTCAATGCGACGTCTTGTTGCGCAGTCCAAATATGCTCATCTGCTGGAGCGTAACCTCCTGAATCTAAAATGAGTAAAGTGGTGGTCGTGGGTTGGATCTTATCATAGATGAATGGAATATTTTGTGATGGACTGGTTTGGTCAAGGCTTGTTTCTGTATTTTCCGAGAGTGGGCCTGAGCGTTCGATATGAGGTGAAAGTTGGATACGCGTATTACTTGGCAACAGATCGGCGTTTTCAGGAGCATGAATTGAAACTGAAAATTCACCATTCAAATCAACGTCAGCATACCAAGAGTTACTCCATTCAATGTGCTCATTCGGCCATTGGTCTGGGCCACCACTCAGATTGAGTGGAGGTACAGCAGTTGCATCAATTCGTATTTTGGCATCTCCCAAACCAACGAATGCATTGGAGACTCCTTCAAATCGAACTTTACCAGTCGCTTCCATATTTTGGCTTGCATTGAGATGGAAGGGCCATTGGGGATTTGACCAATCACTCAGAACACGATTCGTATCATCGACGACATTGAAATCAATGACCTCTAAGTCGTTCTCTATTTCATTGAAGAAAGTCTGGCGGAAGAACTGGGATGGGCCCGTTGAGAAGCCATCAACATCGATTCCTTTAGCAAAGAGGTAGATGTCGTCGACGTCATCCAACAACCAGTGACTGGTGAAAACCCATGTTACAGAGCAGGTGTTCATCGTGCATTGTATTACGGATTGATTTACAATGAGCGAAGCAAAGCCAACGCCGTAAAGTTGGTGGAATTGAGGCGAGGCCCCGAGGTTGTATGCTTCTACTTCAACAAAACGATCGTCATAAGAATCTGATGAAGACAGCGTAAAAAGAATCGATGACAAATCAGGAGCGTCCCACTCTAAAGAATGGGCATCTCCTCTCCAATGGTGAGTTTCAAAAACCACGGTTTGTTTGGGGAGCCAACGCGTATGTGTTGGTGGCTCGATTTGGTCGACGAGTTTCGTTTGCATTGCATAACTCAAATTGACCATCACTGAGCCTTTGAATGTTTGAACTTTGATTGGAAGATCCAAAGTAGGTGCTGGAGATGCGTTGTAGGTGTATTGAAGAATACTGTTAAGAGTTTGATGAGAGAGGTGAGTTGTCAATGTTTGGCGATGAGGGATGAATTGCAATTCAGTGAATGCGACTGTAAAGTTTCCATTCAACTGCAATTGTATTACACAGGCATCCAAATGTGCTGTGTGTTGAGTTTGGCTATGACATGTGCCTGTTGCTTGTATTCGCTGGTATTGAATCGAGGATATCGCCTCAAATGAATCACTTTGAGCAAATGGTGCGTGTCGTATCCAGGCAGTATCACCGTCTGTTTGAACAGCCATCAAGAAACTGATGTCATAGGATGATACTGTTTGTCCCGAGACATCGTCACGGGCAACAAGTATTGTCAGATTAGCAAGCGTTGTTCCCGAAGCATGGGTGAAACCAAGGGATTGCGCACCAGGGAGTGGGGTTGAATCGAAGGTTTCGATGGAAAAGAAATTCCGATTTAAGCCAAATTCGTGACTGGCATTAGACTCTGGCCATGAAAACAGTTCAGTGCTTTCAAGGCCCAATTCAATCACTGGTTGAATCGGTGCTATAGCACAAAGAGGTTCGAAAAGGAATCCTGCGAGCGACTCACCAGGGAACCAAGTCAATGAGAAACCCGTTGCTAATTGAGGCCGGCCTTGACGTTCGATGATTTGCGAAAGTGTCGGACGGTCGGCGTCAACCCATTGACTCGAAACCACAGAATATGGGCCATGTGTCGTGGTGAGATTACCTGCAATGGTTTGGAATTCTGCTCTTTGGAATGGGCAAATAGCGTTTGTAGTCCAAAGTAAGGAGACGAGGTTTGTGGTTGCTTGGGAGGCAACTGCATTCTCGCTATCAACCGCAAGGTCATGAAGGTTTGAACCGCTGTAATCACCGAGGTGTGAAAGGTGATAGGCATCAAAGAACATTACCGTCCCAATCGACAAACGCTCGATATGTGGCGTAACTAACCGGTCAAGACTCGTCAGATGAACTCGGACATACAGGTGTGGGAACAGAGTTACATCAAACGGTAAATCAAGTGGTAGTGTTTGGTTTTGATAACCAATAATCGGAGTTCCATTTCCATCAAGAACATCAAACCGCACCGTTGTAGACTCTGGCTCTTGAACAAATCCATCTAATTGCCCCCAGCCAAAAACGGGGTCAGGGGTTAAAATCTCAGAGGTCCATGTACCTGCAGGTTCATACACATCGATTTCAATTCCTGCATCATCGATGTACCATCCATCTAACTCGATCAATTGATCTGAGAAAAAGCTAAATTTAGCACGTACGGTAGAACCGGTGAGATTGGATAAATCGTATTCTTTGAGGTCGAAACCTCGTTGGACATTATGGCACCCTCCAACAACGGTCGAGCCATCAAAAATTCCTTGATTATAGAAAGGAGAGAAACTGTTCACCGTCGAAACCTGGTCGTGGAATGAACCCAAAGTTGGTGGAATAAACCACCATGAATCGCCACCGTCCGTAGAAATGGAAACGGCTCCACCGTCCCAATCCGATTCGGTACAAATCCAACTTCGGAATGTGAGCCGTGATGTGGAATTCTCAGGTATCAAATATTCAGGAGAATACAATTCAGTCAACATGTCACTTCGATATTCATCATCCAAATAGATTCCTGCACCGTTCATTCCAGAATGCCAAACCCCTGGGCCAAAACCAGAGGAATTGCTGGTAGAACCCACTTCCCAACGTCGATTTGACTGCGACCATAATGACCAGCCAGCTGGCAATTCATTACCAGAATCAAAACCGATTGTGGTGGTTTTAGGAGCGTTATGTTCGAATTCAGTTAGCCATTGCCATTCATTCGGACCGGCTGGAGTTTCTAACCAACCATCGGTTGAACCATTGAGCCCTGTTGGCTGATTGGTAAAATTATTCAATCGCCGAATGACTTCGGTGGGAGTTCCACGATTGGTCCAAACACTCAAATCATCAAGAATAATTCCTTCCCAACCCAGTGAGTTCGCTCCGCCGTAATTGATTAGAGAATTCGTTTCGACGTTAAATCGAAGAAGGACGTTACTCGCGTTTTGCGGTGCGTTTACCGTCCACGGAAGCGAATAACGAACAGGGCACCATTCATCCAAGGAATCGCCACCGTTGAACCACCGACCGCTGCAAATTGCGCCTATTGAGGGATGACCTGGGTATGTTGAGATCGGTGCATAGGTCGAACCATTATCGAGTGAAAGCCATGCGGTAAGATAGTCACTGGCTCCACCCTGAATATCCCAATTGACCCACACTTCCAATTCGACGTTTTGTCCCGTGGTGTTTGAAAGGTTGAGAGGGAATACCAAATCACCATACGCATTGGGTGAGTAATCACCAGTCAGGTTACCGTGGAACCATGCACCTGAGTCATCGCCTTGATTGTAGACCTCGAAATTATCAACGAACCATCCACCGCGCGCTCCAAGAGTTGAACTGGTTTGGAAGCAAAGTCGGAATTGTACTGTAGTCTGCATATCTGTGACAAAATCATCGAGTTGAAACTGTGAATGACTCCATGTGCTTTCTTCACCGTTCCAAACGGTTGCCGGAGCATGACTCAAGTTCGAGCTTGAAGAATACCCATTCAATGGCGAAAGTAAACCCCATGTCCCATTTGTATACTGGATATCAATCCATGCTGCATCTTCATCCAAGAGTGCTGTCCAGTGGTCAAAGCTGAGTGAATAATTTTTGACAAAGGTTGGTGTTGCAATGTCTGGTGTTCGAAGACATCCTTCCATTTCGGGCCCAAGGTCACCTTGTGCTTGCGTTGCTAAGAAACCGATGGAGTCCGAACCATTTGTCGGAACAAGCATGCCTGAATTGGACGAAAATGGTACGATGCTTGGGCGTTGAATTGACCATGCTTCATGATCGCTACCAGTACCTAACCACCTCGGAGCAACGACAACGGATGATTCAAAGTCAGTGATTGTTCCGAGAGATGAATTGGTGGCCAAGGTTAATTTTCCACCGTGACCAATGCCATTGGTCAATTGATGCGTTCCATTCCACTGGTTTGATGCAGTGGTTCCAAACTGCGTGCCGTTCATTGATGAGGCGTTCCACAGAGGTTCGACATCGAGGGTTCCGTTCAAAAAAGTTTGATTCGAAGACACGACTATTGTTGAAGATAAACTTGAATTAACACTCGATTGATTCAATCCGGGGTGGAAGAACAAGTCACCAGTCGTATCTTGAACTGGCTCGGGAAGTAATGTTGAAGAAAACGATGCATCTGTGGCAGCGCTCAATGTCCCACTCAGCATCAAAAAGACCATCAAAATTGCAGTACGCGACGACCTTAGAAAATCGCTCGATGAACTGTGATTTTTCAGCACTGGGGAAACACCTCGCTTAGCGAGGTGAGCCATGGATTATCAATCAGCGCGCTTCAAGTTTGATAATTCAACGATGAAGGGTTCAAAGTATGTCGGCCATAGGAGTGAACGATGTCCAACCCTAGCGACCTTGACAGTGCTCAGTCGCGAGAGGTCGAAGAGCAGTTATTTGCCACACATCGGCTCCAGATTAATCGTCATGTACCCGTCCCACTCCCTCGTCAGGACTTTTGGAGTATGGTTCATCAACTCTTGAGAAGTTTGGATTCAGAAATCCAGAATATGTTGATGAAAGGCATGACTGGAATGCGATTACAGAATTTGCAAAAGCGACAAGCAAATATTCGCCTCATTGCATCTGAGTTAGCCCGTAAGCGTTTGGTTGCCTTGATGCAACACGTGTCGTCCCAATCATTGCGCACATCCACCCAACCTGGCCTCATTTCTCAAGATTTACCCGCACTGGATTGGCAACGGCATGATCCTGCAGAGAAAGCGATTTACCATATGATGCAAGTTCAAATTGACCGTTTTAAAATGGAAGTTGACTGGAATTCCATGCAAAATGGTATTGCAGGCGAAACAGTACAAGGTCAAACGCGACATGCACCAGGTACTGTTCAACTCGATTCATTCGTTGAAACAAACCTCACAGGTTCTGCTCCACCAGATTTGGCCTTTGAAGACCGAGAGGTCCCAGCTGAAGCATTGGAATCTACAGGAGATGAAGAAGAACGGTTCGTTGATGAAGAATGGCCAGACCTGGATGAGTATATTCACGCTGATTTAGCAGAAGCGGCACCTAAGAGTCTCGAAAAGGTAAGCGAAAGAACACCTGTTGAAGCAAGTGAAAAGCATGCCGCTGCATTAGAGTTAGCGCCTTCAAAGAACACATCGTCTGCCATTGAAATGTTTGAAATGGAAGAACAAGTCGTAATCGAAACACCTCAAGAAGTCGTTTCAGTTGAACTTGAACTCGAACGTATTCGCGTTCTGATGGCAAGCCCAGAACCTATTGCTACCAAAAACGGTGAAGAACTCACTCTTGAAGAAGGAGATATTCACTTTGTCGATTCAGAAACTGCGCAGTGGCTCATCGATTCGGGCGTTGCAGAAGCAGCTCCACTTTGAACAATCTTCGATCAATACTTTGGATGATTGTATTCATTGTTCGAACTGCTCTCAACTATGGACAGCCTTACGGCCATGATATGTTGTAAAATCAATCCGTTCGACGAATCAGTTGACTGAGCGCATTGAAAGTTCAATGCTCACGGTATCTGGAATAGAAATACGAGTCACTTGGCGTAGAGCGGATTCGCCCTTTCCAGAGGTGATGTCCATCTCAAGCAAACGCTTGTGAACACGTAGTTCCCAGTGATCGTATGTTTCAACGCCTTCACCATCAGGTGCCTTGCGAACAGGGACAACAAGATGTCGTGTTGGCAATGGTATAGGACCACGAAGAGTAATTCCGCCGTTATCACAAATAATCTTTATTTGGCTAGCGACAGTATCGATATCTCGGTGGTTTTGTCCTGTGAGCTTGATGATTGTAACTGCTGCCATAGTGATACCTTCCGATTCCTTCCGATTTTAAGTGAAAATCACTTCTTGTCAATCTTCAAACAAACGCCAGCTGCGACGGTCTTACCCATGTCACGGATAGCGAAGCGAGAGAGTTCAGGGAACGTGTCCATTTGCTCAATTGCCATTGGCTTGTTAGGTTGGAAACGGATGAGACATGCGTCACCAGTCTTGAGGAAAGACGGGTTAGCTTCCTTACCAGCTTTGTTCGTCTTCTCGAGAAGTTCGAGGAAACGGACTGCAACTTGTGCAGTGTGTGCGTGGAAGACAGGTGTGTATCCGACTGAAACAGCCTTTGGAATGTCCATGAGCTGAATTTGTCCGACGAAGGTTTCGTCGTGACGAACGAACATAGGTTCGTTGTCAGTATATCCAGCAACGTCACCACGGCGGATGTCGACTTGAGCAAGACCACGGACGTTGAAACCAACGTTGTCGCCAGGTTCAGCCTTTTCGACCATAGTGTGGTGCATTTCAATCGACTTGACTTCTGCAGACTTTTGTGAAGGGTTGAAGACAACTGTCTTTCCAACATTCAAAGTTCCGGTTTCGATCTTACCAACTGGCACTGTTCCAATACCGGAGATCTTGTAGACATCCTGAATTGGCAAGCGAAGAGGCTTGTTGACTGGCTTGTTTGGCATTGTGAGTTTGTCGATAGCTTCGAAGAGTGTAGGACCCTTGTACCATGGGCACTTGTCCGACTTGTTGTAGACGTTATCGCCGTTCAATGAAGATGCAGGGATCATTGGGATATCGTCTGGCTTGAAACCAGCCATCTTGAGGAGGTTACCAACTTCAGAGCAGGCAGTATTGTACTTTTCTTCGGACCAGTCAACACCGGAAATATCCATTTTGTTGACGTGAACGATGATTTGCTTGACACCAAGCACCTTTGCGAGGAACGCGTGTTCCTTGGTTTGGGCGTTGACACCGTCGTTAGCAGCACAAAGAAGAACTGCTGCATCAGCTTGTGAAGCACCAGTAATCATGTTCTTGACGAAATCTCGGTGACCTGGAGCATCAATAACAGTCCAGTAGTAGTTTGGAGTGAAGAACTCTTTGTGAGCAACGTCGATGGTGATACCACGTTCGCGCTCTTCCTTGAGTCCGTCCATGACG